>Ga0209978_10000992_pt1 | contig 11455 bp, 8 predicted proteins | sample BentaG_FD_182805 | JGI IMG/M metagenome (GOLD analysis project Ga0209978, IMG submission 182805) | Deep subsurface microbial communities from South Atlantic Ocean to uncover new lineages of life (NeLLi) - Benguela_00093 metaG (SPAdes)... | ecosystem: Environmental > Aquatic > Marine > Oceanic >...
ATGGACAAAGTTAGGCTTCAAGCTGGTAGTGTGGTAGGTAAACCCGGCAATTCCTATCTCATACGACATGAAGAGAATGCAAGCTTTACCGCCATGAACAGAATTCTCAAGCAGGGCGGTAGAGTGTTCTGGGCAAAAGGACCATTTTCAGTTCTTAAAAGCCGATTCTCTGAAGGAACCATAATTGTTCCTTCCGCAAGCGTAAAGAGATCCTTCATGGAGAAATTGGCCAGGGAGCTTGACCTTAAAATCACGGGAGTTTCCGTACAGCCTAAAACAAAAACCTTAAGCCTGAAAAAAGTAAGAATTGGAATGTATAAATCCTGGATTCCTAGTACAGATGAAGGCTGGACAAGATTAATCTTAGAGAAGTACGAGTTCCCCTATTCGAGCATACATGATGCTGATATACGGGCAGGAAACCTCAACGCGAATTATGATGTGATTATTATGCCTGATACCTCTAGGCCTGAGGCTGTAATAAACGGCTATGACAAAGGGACCATGCCGCCAAAGTATGTTGGAGGAATCACTCTGAATGGTCTTCGCAATTTGAAATTGTTTGTAGAGAGCGGAGGAACCTTAATTTTCATGAATGCCAGCTGCAACCTGGCAACAGAACATTTCGGCATTCCTGTCAGGAATGTTTTTAAAAAAGTTAAAAGAGATGAGTTTGTCTGTGACGGATCTATTCTCCGTATGGAATTTGATGTAAGCCATCCCCTGGCCTACGGCATGCCTGAAGAAGCGGCGACAATATTTGCGGAGAGCTGTGCTTTTGACATCATGCCTTCTTTTGGCAAAGAAAAGGAGCCGAAGAGCGTAGCCAAATATCCAGAAGAAAGTCCTCTGATGAGTGGCTGGATTTATGGAGATAGAATCATCCGTCAGAAATCTACTATTCTGGATGTTCCTTACGGTAAAGGCAAAATAATCCTTCTGGGCTTCCCCGTTCAGTTTAGAGCCCAACCCTACGGCACCTTTAGGCTTCTCTTTAATTCTATTTTCTATGCAGGTGTTAAATAGTTATAGGAAGTAAAAGGTGGGTTTGATAAATCAGATCCCTGCAGAATAAATAAGGATGGGTTTGATAAATCAAACCCCTACAAACATGGCGAATGTCCCCATTTTAGATCTTCCCATTTTAATTAACTTTTTAAGGCAGTCCCTTTGGGGAACGTTCCCACAAAAACAAACTCATTTTTTAAGAAAGCGATCGAAGAAGTATGAAGCCGCTTTATAGACCTTAAGCCAAACATCATGGCGGAGAAAACCATGAACTTCATCAGGGAAAATAAGAATTTCAACATGGGCTTTACCCAATTTTCTTAGACGCTGAACAAGATCCGTTGTTTGGATGAAATCTACGTTTCTGTCATCATCCCCATGAATAAAAAGGACAGGCGAAGTCCAGTAATAGATGTCAGCAACGGGAGAAGACTGATAAGCAGAACTCATAAGATCTTCTCCTCGAATCCCCCAACCTCCTCCATCGCGCCGTTGTCCTCTGAGAGACCAATCATGAACGCCATGCAAATCTACGCCTGCGGCAAAGAGCTCAGAATCCCTGGCCAGGCCAAGCGCTGTGAGATATCCGCCGTAAGATCCTCCCCAGAGTCCGATTTTATCAGGATCAACTTCGGATCGTTTTTGTAGGTACTTGCCTGCAGCCACAATATCCTGGTATTCAGAAGCACCTCGAGGGCCCTGGTTAGCAGCTGTGCGAAAAGCATATCCGTAGCCTATGCCTGAGCGGAAATTCACAGAAAGAACCACGTATCCTTTATGGGCTAAATACTGATTAAAAGCATAGGCATTATGGTAATATCCCCGCATGTGCCAGCCGAGAAGCATCTGGCGAATCGGTCCGCCATGCATAAAGATAACAGCAGGCCGCTCATCTCCAGATTTTGCTCCTTTAGGGAGAAAAAGCTGGGCATGAATTTTGAAACCATCAGGAGCCTTGAATATAACTTTTTGAGGTTTGACTAAATCTTTCATAGGAAAATCATCTGGAATGGCTTCAGGTACGATCAGGCGCCTTTTCTTTCCTTTAATGCTCATAACTGCCGGGGCGGCAGGTTGGGAAGCGGTTGAACACAGAAAAACCAGATCCTTTCCGTTGGAAGCAAGGACTGGAGTCCATTCAATTCCTTTTCCTGCGGTCAGAAGTTTAGCCCTCCCACCTGTGACTGGAGCAGACCAGAGATGCCTGCGATCGATATCACCGGAGTTTGAGTTGAAAATTAAAGTTTTCCCATCCGCTGAAAGAAAGCTGTCCTCCACTTCATATTCTCCTGGAGTGAGGCAAACCACTTTCTTATCTTTGACAGATATTGAGTAAAGATGCATCCATTTTTCGTGCTCAGAGTAAAAAACCAGACGGTCATCTGCTGCCCAGCGGAGCGTCTTTGCTGGATAACGCTGAGAAAAGCCTCCGGTTTCATTCGGACATCGCCATATTTCTTTTGCCTTCCCGCTTTCAGTGTCAGCAACCATCAAGGAGAATTTTTGTCCTACTCTATAGGATGGAGTTCCCATGGCGCCAGGAGAACGAATAAAAGCGATATATTTTCCACAAGGAGACCAGACCGGATAGCCGTCCCTGTCTACAGAAGGGGAAATCCAGCTTATGGATTTACTTTTAAAATCATATATACCGATAAAACTGTGATCCTCTCTATAGCTGACAAAGGCAAGTTTTGAGGCATCAGGTGACCAGGTTGGAGAGCTGTTTCTGCCCCTAGCTTTGAAGAGAAGGTCCGGCTTTGAAGATCCATCGAGGGAGATCAAATAAATTTTTCCTTTTAACCTGTAGGCCACAAAATTTCCAACTGGAGAGGGAACGGGGTTTCTCCCTTTTCCAAGTCGCCAGGGATCGCCTCCTTCAACCTTTATGGCCCAGACGGCCTGTTCTGCCCCTTCAGGATTTGAAGTGGGATTGGGATATTCTCCGGCCCGATTGGCAGAGCCCCCTCTAACATAAACGATTATCTTTCCCTCTGAGTCGAAGACAAGATTGCCTAACTCCTGACCATCGTCTAGGGAATACTGAGTGAGCTGGCGAGCTTTGTATCCTGGCCCTTGGGCTATCCAGATATTCCGTTTTCCTTCCCATTTAAAAACCCAGGCAACAATATTTCCCCCTGGAGAAGATACTAAATTCGATGGGAAAGCATAGCTCAGGATGTTTTCAAGGGTAAAAGACTGAGCCTGCTGAGACATGAAAAATGCAAACAAAAGGATGAAGATATACAAAAGACCTGACTTTCTCTTAAAAATTGATAAGTTCATTTTTCCCTCCTGTTAAAGTAAGATTTATTTCGTTACTTGTGTTTGTATGATCGTCTTTATTCTTTTCTCTTGGAATTTTTGCAACTCATATCATGGTAAAGTTGCATTCATTCGTCAACTCTCAACCGATAAAAAGTCAAAAGAACACAATAATGTAAAAATGGGGACTGTCCCAGTTTTTTAATCCCGCGAGAATAATCAAAAGGTGGGTTTGATAAATCAAACCCCTACGATTTTGATTTATAAAAATTTTTCAAAAGGAATAGCTCAAACCAAATATAAAATTCCTTCCCGCCTCTTCAACAGCATCAGGATCAGGTCTTGCCAGATAATCTTTGTTTAAAAGGTTGGTGAGAACGAAATAGAGGCGGAGAGATGAGTTAAAAAGATACCTTACCTTAATGTTGAACACTCTATAGCCTGGAATGGCGATTTCAGCCGGACCGGGATTCTCTTTCCTCTGCTGAAAGGTTGTGTTGATTTCGAGTGAGAAATGGCCTATCCAGAGACGTGTTCCCATAAAAAGACGGGAGGGGGGGATATCATTCAGGGGATCTTCAGTTTGTTTGCTTTTTCCTTTAAAAGAAAAAAAGTTTCCGAATATTTTCCATCTTGGGATGGGATAGTATTCCAGTTCCAGTTCATATCCGCTTATCTTACCCCTGTTAATGTTCCCGTAAGTATAAATTCTTTCTTCTATGTCTACTCTGTAGCGTTCTATCAAGTCATCTATCTCATAATAAAAAGAGTAGAGGCCAGCAAAAAAACGCTTGAAGATGAATTTTATGCCTCCATCAAGATTCAGGCTTGTTTCTGGTTTAAGCTCAGGATTAGCATTTATAAATCCCCGGCCTGTGATGCCAGTATAAAACATCTCGCTCAGGCTTGCGGCCCTGTAAGCTCTGGCTAGATTGCCAAAGATAATAATCTGTTCTGAGAGTTTGGCTGAACTTCCCATGAAACCAGTCCAGGCACTGTAGCTCCTCTTCTCAGAGGAAGATGCATTTTGGGGCAAAGCCTCCATCCTGAGGAAATCCCAACGAATTCCACCTACTAAGTCGATATTTTTTATCCCAGAGTAATCAGTGGAGAAAAAGAAGCCAAAATCTTTCCTATTTCCGTCTTTAAAGGGCCATTGTTCCAGAACATCTTCGACATTGCCCGAGGAATCGAAATATGTATCTACATTATTTGCTTTGACTGAGGACCTGCCATAAAAATCTGTTCCACATTTCAGGCGAAGATATTGTCCAATTTTTTTCCCGTAAGAAAGATGGACGCCAGAATTCAGGCTTTGTGTCTTGCTGTAAGATTCACTTGTTTTATAATCTTCTATTTTTTCTTTTTTAGTTTCTAAAAAGTTAGGATTGAAATAAGCATGCAGGGTCAGCTGGCCTCCTTTACCTATTCCCTTCTCGAGCCAGTGAATCTGGAGAAGATTTTGGTTTTCCTTCGGGTACCAGGTAGGCTTGATTGAGCTGTCTTTATTTGGCTTTCCGATTTTGTATCCCCTTGACCCGAGAAAGCTCAAATGAATCTCTCTATTTTCGGTGAGGTAAGAGATTTTAGCGAAGAGGCTTCCTTGAGTGAATTGAGACTGAGGGACTTTGCCAGAGGGAGAGGAGTAATCCTCAGCATCATTTCCCTGGAAAGAAAAGTAGAACCCTGTATTTTTTTTGCTCCCTTCAAACGAAACACCAAGGCTTTTTTCCTGATTAATTGAGCCGTACTTTGCATTGATTTTTCCCTTAAATCTTTCCTGCATGGATGGCTTTTTGGTAAGGATATGAATGACCCCACCCATAGCATCAGAACCATAAAAAACTGAAGAAGGACTTCTCAAGACCTCGATTCTTTCAATATCATTGGGGTTGACAAAGGAAGCATTTGGGCCTGTGCGTCTATCGCTTGTCACACGGGCATTATCGATCATAATCAGCACTCTTCTTCTTGCTAGTCCGCGAATATTGGGACTCAAGGATAAACCTCCTGCCCCAATAGTAGATACTCCAGGTAAGTTTAAAAGTCCTTCAGTAATGTTTGGAGACAACTTCTCTTCGAGAGTTTCCTTAGTAACAACTGTTTCGGCGACAGGAACGCTGGAGGAAGATTCAGGATATCTCAAGGCGGTAACCACAATCTCTTCTCTCTGCGCAATATAAGGAATAAGCCTTACAGTAACCTTTCTTGAGAGATCTTGGGAGGTTATGACAATTTCTTTTTCTATGTAATCAGGGTGAATGATTTCAAGCCTGATCTTTTCTCCGTTTGGAACAGTAAGGGAAAAAAGGCCCTTCTCATCTGTCACGCTTTTGTTTCCGCTCGGACGATGAAGAATAACAGCTTCTGCAACAGGGCTTCCCCTAAGATTTAGAACCTCTCCTTTGATTTCAATGGCTAAGGATTGAATGACAGAAAGAAAAAATATAAAGGATAGAAAAGCAATTTTTCGCATGGAAGAAAGATTATTATAATAGATTGATTTTGGCTGTAAAGGAAATTTTCTTTTCTGTAAGTATCTCATTTTCCGTGATGAGGAAGTAGTCATTCATAACGTAAGAGTATTCCCAAATACCCTTATTAAACAATCACGGATTTGGAGATGCTTCCTTCTTTTCTTACGCTGGTTTTTACTCTTTACGACCTGCAGGTTCCTTGATTTGCTTTACGATCGAACGGTCATTCGATTTTTTCCATAAATCTTTCATGTTTTCGTTGAGGACAGGATGAACTGTATCAGGTGATATTTCCACAAAGGGAAGAAGCACAAAATTCCTTTTTTCCATTCTGGGATGGGGAATCTTGAGTTCTTTTTCTCGGATAACATTTCCCTCAGCCAGAATGATGTCCATGTCTATTATTCGAGGACCTTTTTGGATACCTCTCTTTCTTCCCAGTTTTTGTTCGATTTTTTTTAATAAGTCCAAGAAAGCCTCTGGATCGACGTTTGCCTCGACCTCAATAAGCTGGTTATAAAACCATGGTTGTGAGGGAAAATCAACGGGTTGAGTCTCATAAAGGGAAGATATCTTAAGGATTTCAACCCCTTCTTTTTTCAATAAAGAGAGGGCACGGTCTAAGTTTTTTCTCCTATCTCCAAGGTTACTGCCAAGACTTAGAAAATATTGCATGTTATTGTATTTCAAGAAATTTTATATTAACACCTTTATCTTTCCATTTCAAAGGAAGCATCTCCATTTCCTTAAGAGTAACAAAATACAGGGCCTATGACGAATAAATGTCATAAAATTTCACTCGATTTTTTAGGATGATTTTGTCATTATTTAAGGACAGTGCAAAAGATAGAAAAATGGCGCATCGAGGAGCTCGCTCTTGTGCTTAATGAACTTGCCCTTTTGTTAAAGACGGGCAACAGTTCTGAGTGGGCAAATGTCTTCTCCCATTTCTACGATGAGTCGCAGAAAATTATATCTAAGAATGAATTTAACTTAGATTCACTGAACAAACTCGTAAAAAACATTAAAAATTGTTTTTTTGGCGGTAGTTCTTTTACAAATATTGTCCTCTGGCATGAAAATTCAGATAAGAAGAGAGAAATAAACCTAGGTATCTACCTTATAAGAGCCCATCTTCTAAAAATTCTGATGGATATGGAAGGCCGCTTAATCGATTACATAAATTGAGTAAGGGATTGCGATAAAGGTTAAAGTTCAAACAATTTGAATCTTTTTAACACTCTTAGAACCGCAAACGTTACCCATAGATGGTCTTCGATAGTAGATTTTTTGTCTCCAGGTTCCCAGTACCCCTGCTTATTCTGTTTCTTCAACACCCAGTTTAAACCCTTTTGGATTGTTTCGTTTTCAACAGTAAAACCAATCTTGGCAAGAGAATCAAGGCTACTTAAAATGTCAGTAGCCCAAAAAGGATAAGTGAGTTCTTCCCAGAAAGAAGGAAGCCATCTGTCATTATATTTATCTGCCTTAAAAAAACGACTCAGCAGCAGCTCCCCTGCTTTCCGGGCTTCCTTACTCTTTATCCAGGTCGGGGATGCGGCAAGGGCGCGAAGCACCATCCCAGTAACAAGATGGGAAAAAGGCCGAGATTTATCAGGATTGACTGGTTCAAGTTTTAATTGGGCTTCAAAGTTATAGCGATTTTTGAGTTGTTCTGGATCTATAGTCCGGTAAGGAATGACCCAGCCTCCGTCGTCCTGTCTGTTTTTAATGATCCATCGGAATCCTTTCTGGGTCCTTCTATCTTTGTTCAGTCCATAAAGACACAGGATTTCAAGAGTCAAGGCATGATAAGTGGGTGCGTATTCGTTAAGATAAGCACCGCGAAAATCTCCTGCTCTGGATTGGGTAGAGAACATGAATTTGATCGCTTTTTGGATTCCTTCGACCTCCAGGCAGCAACCGTAGTTATATAATTTGAACATATTTTTTAACGTGTCAACAATATAATAAGTCTTCTCCCAGTGAGGATGGCCTTCATACTTCTTTTTACACCACCCACCGTTGGATCTCTGACTTTTCAAAATTCTGATGCGGGAAGCATATTTCTGAAGGTTCTTGAATTCCCTATCTACTGGAACTTCAAGGATATCCTTTTTTAGCCAGTAAAGGATGGGTAAGTTCCCTCTCGCCAGGAGCAACTCGATGGCCTTGTTTGGATTAACCTTCATCTGAGATTTTGCCAAAATAATCTTATTTCAATTCGCCTTTTTCAGGATTAATGATAATACATAAAAATTCAAAACGCTCTTGAAAAGGGTTTTTTAACTGGTGATTTTTGTTTCATTTTTTCCCTCCTGATTTTTTGCCATATCCATAGAGAATCATTCCAGGGAGTTTGCCCGTATGCTTTCCCTCTTCAACAACTAGCTCTCCATTAACTATAACATACATAAGACCCTGACTGTACTGATGAGGATTAGAAAAAGTGGCCTTATCCTCAAACCTGTGCCAATCAAAAATAGTTAAATCTGCATACAACGCTTCTTTAATTATTCCTCTTTTTTTCAGCCTCAATGTTTGAGCCGGTAAAGAAGTCATCTTTCTCATAGCTTCTTCTAATGAGAGAATTCCCTTTTCTCTTACATAACGGGCGATGACACGGGGAAAAGTTCCATAGTTTCTCGGATGGGGAACGCCCTCTCCTACCACTTGAACTTTACCATCAGAAGCATGCATATTATAACGAAGGCGCATTAGATCCTCTACATCCCTCTTATTCATCTGGAAAAAAACTCCGGAAGCTCCTCCGTTTTTCTCGATCTCAATGATTAAATCCGCTGCATCCTCGACTGTAGATTTCTTGCCTTGGGCGAGAAGGATCTCTTGGAGGTTTTTGCCTTCATAGGCGGGAAATTTCTCTGAGCGTGCAATATATATGGTTTCTGGCTTGTTAATCCCCTTTGTCGAAGTAAGCCTTCTCTTTATGAGGTAAGACTTTATTTTTTCATAGGCTTCTTTATCCTTTAATCTCTCCAGGAATTTTTCTCTTCCACCTTCAAAAGCCCAAGAGGGAAAACTGCTGGTAAAACCCGAGCTCGTGGCTGTGTAAGGATACTGATCAAGGGTTACCTCAACTCCTCTTTTCCGGGCTTCTCCGACCGGCTTGGTTATTCTTTCCAGTTGATTCCAGACAGCATCATCAGCCAATTTTATATGAGAAATTTGGATAGGAATATTGTTTCTCTCGCCAATTTCAATGGCTTCTTCGATAGCTTCAGTTATATGACGTCCCTGATCCCTGATGTGGGAAGCATAGATCCCTCTGTAGCGGGCAACAACAGAGGCAAGCTGGACTATTTCTTCTGTCTTGGAATAAATTCCTGGAAGATAAGCAAGTCCTGTTGAAAATCCTAAGGCGCCTGCTTTCATCTCCTCATCGACTTGAGCTTTCATCTTTTCTATCTCTTCCTCTGTAGGGGCACTCATCTTAAAACCCATAACTTCTCGCCTGATTGTGTTATGACCAATGAGGCAGCCAAAGTTGACAGATATTCCTTGATCCTCGATTTTTTTAAAAAGCTCTTTCAAGGGGAAAGGATGACCTCCGCAGTTTCCGCCAATGACAGTCGTTACTCCCTGATAAATATAATTATCAACAGTAGGAACCTTTGCAATTCGTCGATCACAATGAGTGTGGATATCGATAAAACCAGGGCATACGATTAAGTTTTGAGCATCAATCGTTTTCTTAGCTTGATTTTCATCTATAAGACCAATACTGACAATCTTTTTTTTCTTAATGCCAATATCGCTTTTAAACCAGGGGTTTCCAGTGCCATCTATGATAAAGCCGTTTTTTATGACAAGATCATATGGTTTGCCCAAAAAAGTGCAGTTAGAAAAGTAAAAGAGGATAGTTAATCCAATTAAAAAGAAAAATGTTTTATAAAACCATCTCATTCATGTTTCCTAAGAGAACATGAGTTCACATGAAGAAACATAGATTTTATTCCAAGTTTAAAATCCCTGTCAATTTTTTTTAATAAATTATTTGATTTTAGCCTGGAATTTAATATAAATTTTATTTCAAGCCATTTTCCGTTGTAAAAAATTTTAAAGGATTGTGGAGGTTTTGAATGGAAAAACTTATCTTCCTGGATAATGGGGCAACTTCCTTCCCTAAGCCAGAAGAAGTCTATGCTTTCATGGATAATTTCTACCGGAATTTTGGGGTTAATCCTGGACGTTCTGGATATGACCTGTGCATGGAGACCGGAGAATTAGTGGAAACAACCCGAAAGATGCTGATAAAATTTTTTAACGGGAAAGACCCAAACAGACTTTGCTTTTCTTACAACGCTACTGATGCTTTAAATCTCATCATTAATGGTATGCTCAAGAAAGGTGATCACGCCATCACAACAACTATTGAACACAATTCAGTATTAAGGCCGCTGTATCACCTCTATAAATACAACGGCGTTGAAGTCGACTATATCCCTTTTAATGGAAAAGGATTTGTTGACCCTGATGACTTTCTCAGAAGGATCAAGAAAAACACAAAACTTATCATTGTCAACCACGCTTCCAATGTGATCGGCACCATTCAGCCAATAAAAGAAATAGGAGAGCATTGTAAAGAGAGAGGGATACCCTTTGTGATTGATGCTTCTCAATCTGCTGGAAAGATTCCCGTGGATATCGAAGAGATGAACGTGGATATAGTGGCCTTTACAGGGCACAAGTCTCTTCTTGGCCCCATGGGGATTGGTGGCCTCTATGTCAGGGAGGGAATTGAGATAAAGCACACGCGAGCAGGTGGAACAGGGGTTCGTTCCGCAGTCCGCACTCATCTCGATGAATATCCCTACAGGCTCGAATACGGTACATTAAATGTTCTAGGAGTGGCGGGACTTTATGCAGGAGTGAAGTGGATTGAGAAAAAAGGATTGAATAACATCCATAACAATGAAATGAAACTCACAACAATGCTCCGGGATGGGCTGAAAGATATCGAAGGAGTAACCCTGTACTGCCAGGATGATTTGTCAGACCATATAAGCATTCTTCCCTTTAATGTCAATGGCTTAGAAGCTCTTAACACAGGCACTATTCTTGACGTGGATTATAATATAGCCAGTCGAACAGGACTTCATTGTGCCCCGCTTGTCCACAAACAGCTGGGCACAGACAAGATTCATGGGGCAGTCAGGTTTGGTATTGGTCCTTTTAATACAGAAGAACACATAAATACAGCGATCAAGGCTGTCAGGGAAATAACTGAATCGCATAAAAAATAAGCTAGACTCGCAATACTGGAAAAAAGAATTAAACTGGAAATCAATCTTTTTTATACTGGAGAAATGGGGTTATAATTGTTAAGACTGTCGTTCAAACGGACAATCAGATAGACAGTTAAATCCTTTAGAAGTTTACTTTTCCTTTCGTAATCTTTTCTGTGTAAGTAAAATCAAGCTATATTTTTATCATCTTTTAGCATTGATAAGGTAAAGGGATTTTTATTTATAGAGAAGATTAAAGGAACGAGTCTTGCAAGTCTAACCTGTTTAGCTAGTCTCTCTTATTGATTATTAAAGCATTTGCTACGATCTCACAGACGGTTTTTATCTCGACTCCAAGCTTATAGTGTTTATTGAGTTCCGTGAGTTGATCAATGCAGTTGTGGCAAGGGGTAGCGACGACTTTCGCGCCAGTTTTTCTGATTTGATCTGCCTTTATTT
>Ga0209978_10000993_pt1 | contig 11449 bp, 10 predicted proteins | sample BentaG_FD_182805 | JGI IMG/M metagenome (GOLD analysis project Ga0209978, IMG submission 182805) | Deep subsurface microbial communities from South Atlantic Ocean to uncover new lineages of life (NeLLi) - Benguela_00093 metaG (SPAdes)... | ecosystem: Environmental > Aquatic > Marine > Oceanic >...
AAGAGAGAAAACTTGGATAAATAGAGTCTTGAGAGTATTGAACTCTCATTTTTCATGTCAAAGAGCATTTTCTCAAATTAATTATGACACAGTCTGATTAACAAGTGCTGAGATTTGGCCTAGTTCTTTACGGAGAATACTCATAGAAACATCTTGAACAGATCGCAAGCGAGTTGACAGTTCACTTAGTACCTAACTGTGCGAGTTTCACTCTGCCCGCAAACTCTGCAGATAGTTCAAGAAGGGGCTATGATATGTCGAAGGGTAATACACGTACACTTATATTGCCAGTAGAGTACCGTGAGTTTCATAACTTACTAAAGATTTGCTGGAGGTGTAATCTATGGGTTTATTTAGACAATCAGTACTAAGGGATTCAATAGAGATAAAAACAACACCTGAAAAAATCTGGAAGTTTTTCACCCACCTCGAGGAGAACTACAAAACCTGGCATCCCAAAGACCATGTCTTATTCAAGTGGACTGAAGGAAAACCAATGGAGAAGGGTTCGAGCTGGTATGGTGAAGAAGTCTTGGGGGGAGATCTAAGAAAACTCAGAGGAACTATTGCTGAAGTCGTTCCAAATAGAAAGATTGTATTCAAATATGCGTTTCCTTTATCGTTAGTTTCCCTTGGGTTTGAATGGCTTATTGAACCTAAAGGTTCACATTCTATCTTCACCGCTATAGGGTATGTAAGATGTATGCGATTCTATCGCTTAATCGCAAAAGAACATGTTGATGCCTCAACTAAGGTTGGCAAAAAACACATAAGGGAAGAGGGAGAAAACCTCAAGAAGATTCTGGAAAGCAAGAAAAGCTAATAGTACGTCATTACCTACTTTCCATCAAACCCTGAAAGACTAGATTGACACGCGCTGAGACCTCCCCTGGATTCGTCCCACAATCTTCTCGCGGAACATCCACACCAAACAGGAATCTCCACACTCACTCTCCTTCATTCAAGAATCTGTCATTCTCACGGAATGACAAGAAAGAATAATGCATAGTGCTACACATCAAGAGTGATTGCGATCTCTAGTCCAATCTTATATGGCACCGATTGAGACAAAAACCCTTTGTACGGAAAGCGAAAGAAACTGGACCCACCTCGATCTATTTGGAAACATTTTTCCAAAAACGCTCCTGTTGGGTCAAAGTCTTCTCCTGCTCCCGAGGCCATCATTCCGTTGACTCTAACTCAACAAGTGGTACTATTAATGGGGGCAGGTCACTGGTATTATAAATGTTCGCAATGCTGGCAGAGAGGAAATAGCAGATGCCATAGAAAAGTTAAAGGACATAATTACGGGAGCTTCTGAGGAACAACTTCCTCCCGAGAAAAAGGCAGAGTCTCTTGAATTATTAAATGAAATAACAGAAAAAGCAGCTGAGCGTTCACCAAATGCAACAATTTTGAAAGTACTTGGCTTAGGATTCTGGGGAATAATCAAAAATATAGAACCTATTACTACAGCTGCAAAACCTGTATGGGATATAGTCAGTAAGCTCTGGTCATGAAAAGTAGAATAAAGCCCTTACCGAAGCCTTTCAAAGTCTTTTGGGCCACGACAGATTGACAACCACTGAGCTTTATCTAAATCTTTCACCAGAAGATGCAACTAGAGAGCTTTTAAATAAGTGGTAGGTTTGGAAATGGTAAGCTAGTCCCATTACCTTGGAGGGGGCATTGCTAAGAGATGATTTAATAGTAAGGCTCAAAGAGCTAGGGCAATGGATGACCCATATAGTAATCGACATTGCATTTGTCAGCGGTTGGGTTATAGCTCAAGGTTGGTGGACTGTTATGCTAAAGTTACTTCTTGTAGAGCAATGGATACTTTTGACTTCCCGGATCATTTTTAATGTAAGCATTTTAATCGTTATACTTATTTATATCTATAAGGACATCAGAATTATGATTATCAGAACTCAAAAGCAAATTAGAGAAGATGTCCAAAAATGAATAAGAATAGAGAAAAGATGGAAAGGCTTCCTTTGGAATACCCCACAAGGGAAGCACTAAAGATATACTTGAGACGACTGCTTCTAATTTCTGCTGTAATTGGAGCAAACTTTGTACTGTTGGGAATCTTCCTTTTAATTTTAAAGCTTCCAGTAGTGGATCCTCGCCTTAGTTTGCTCTTTTTAACAACTCTTGCTGCAGCCATAGCCTGTGCAGTTTACTTTGCTACCCTTTACTATAAAAGGGGAGCAGTGATCTCCCTCAGAAATCCTCTGGGACAGGTAGAAATATCACAGCGGGCAATATCTGATTTCATCCAGAGGGAAGGTCGGGAAGTAGAGGGGGTAGGAGATCTAAAAGCTAAGGTTCGATCTACTGGTGAGGGAGTTGACGTAGAATTATCCCTTTCTGCACAAGCTGAAGGAGAAATTCCTAGATTAATAGACGAGCTACAAAGTGTAGTGAAAAAATATTTGAATAGCACAGTAGGCATTGAAAATGTAAAAGAGATTAAAGTAAAAGTAACGAAAATCATCTAAGTTTATTAGTATCTTTACCCCGATGGGAGATATTGTTATCTTGTCTTCTAAAAGAAAGGAAGAAAGTTATCCAAATTTACCCTATGGAGAAAAAAATCATTTATGGATTGGGGTAAGATAAGAGTAAAATTGGAATGATTAAATAAAACCAGAGCCCTCCAATACTTTTTAGGCCACGGCAGATTGACAACTGCTGAGATCTCCCCTGGGTTGCTCCTCCCACAACCTTGTCAGGAAACGCCTACACGAAACAGGGATTCCCGACTGACCGCCCTTGACTCAGCGATCTGCCATCAGAGAATGAAAAGGAATCGAAGTCCACAGTGTTGTCAAAAACCATCGTGATCTCAGAGTCCAATTTCGCATAGCACCGACTGCGACAAAAACCCTTTGCACGGAAAGCGAAAGAAATACGACCCACCCCGACCTATTTGGAAACATTTTCCAGAAACACTCCTGATGGGTCATGGTCTTCTCATACTCTCAAGCTGATCAGGTCCGTGACTCTAACTTAGAAAGTGGTACAATCAATGGGGGAGGTCACAAGTGCTTTTCGCCTCCAAGAACTTGATGAAGTTGTTTCTTCACTACATAGTATCTCAGTTCATAGAATAAATATAAAAACCAATGCTAGCAGCTATAATACATACCCACATATGCACAGATGATAATCTCTGGCGTATATATCTGTTAGCTAAAGAGACAACCTCAGTAAATCAGAGTAAACAAACGATTCGGGGACCAACCTAATATTAAACGGAAATGAGTTTGATAGACTAAGCAATCAATGCGTTTGTGAAAACAGCGTCTTATAGGGATTCTCTCGTCACTATCAGTGGGAATTCTGCTTTTCACAACACCGAAAGGCGCTCAGTCTGCTCAAACTCAACTCCTCAAAAAAAAGGAGCTACCAATAGAAACACGAGACATGAAGAAGCGAATCATGGTTTTTCTTTTTCTGACATTCGGCATATCTGCCATTCCGATTTTTCTTATCATTTCAAACGGAACCGTCACGCCTGGATACGGTCTTTTAGCGATGTGGAGCCCTGGAATCGCCGCGATTCTGACACAGCTTTTCTTTCGGAAGCGCCTACGGGATTTTGGATGGGGTTGGGGGAAAACAAGCTACCAACTCTGGAGCATTGCGCTTCCATTCCTCTATGTGTTAGTTGTTCACCTTTTTGTATGGGGCACCGGGTTAGGTGGGTTTACTCATGTTCCTGCAATGACGTTGATTCGAACGCTCACATTGGGAGGAATAATGGTCTGTATTGCTACGTTAGGCGAAGAAATCGGATGGAGTGGTTTCTTTATTCCTGAGTTGGCAAAAGTCACGAGCTTCACAAAAACAGCGTTCGTTAGAGGGGTCGTTTGGTCAGTCTGGCATTATCCGATCATTATTTCCGGGCTCTACGCTCCGGACGTGGCGAAAGAGGTTCCACTATGGTATCAACTAATCTGCTTCACGATTATCGTGACAAGTATAAGCTTCGCGTTTACCTGGTTCAGGCTGAAATCAGGTAGTCTTTGGACTGGGATGTTTTTGCACGCGAGTCATAATAAGTTTATTCAAGGTGTTTTCTCGAAACTAACAACAGATAAAGGAGCAACCCTGTACTTTATTGGTGAATTTGGAGTGGCAATGGCGGTCGTTGCTTTACTGGTCGCCTACATATTCTGGAAAAAGCGTCATCAATTGGAACCTCACAACAGAAGTTAACAACATTGACTCATACGATCGAAGTTATAACAGATGTTCCTGGAGGTGAATCACGACGATAATGTAAGATCACGTATCGGTAACGTTCCCAACCGCAAGTATAGCATATTTGTCCTTTGTATCTTCACCCCTCTTTTGAAAAAAAGAGCTTTGAACATCTATTGGGCAAAGAGTTAGAATCGGGTGACCTGCCCCCCAACTGGTCCAGGTATAATGTTGGAGTAAGGATCGAGTAAAGGGGTATGTGAATGCTCACTGTTCCCACCACCAACCAGACCGACAAGTGCTGAGATTTGGCCTAGGTTATCCTGACTCTGAACGAGGTAGAACATCATAGATTCGGATGTCTATCTCATCTTTCAAGTTTCCAAAAGAAGTCCGAACTTCGTGGTGTTCCCACAGTGGAGCTCGGATTTCTATTTTCATCAAAAAGCGTAGACTATCATTTTGACCAAGAGAATCGACAGTTTGACTTAGCAATATGGATAACCTGCAATTAGCCAAAAGTTCTCTGGATAGTCAAGAAGAGAAGTCAAAGTATCCCAGAACAAAATGGAAGCTACTAAATTAGCGCATGTCCTCGTAGAGAGACTTGGTGAGTCTTATTCTAAGTTGCTCGGCATTAACCTGTATTCTCGGGCGAGTAATGAGAAATTCAAGTGGTTTCTCGCCTCAGTCTTATTTGGAGCAAGAATATCCGAGTCTATTGCTATCAAAACCTACAGAGAGTTTCAAAAAAGGAAGGTCGTCTCCCCTGAGAGAATCCTAGAGACCGGCTGGGATGGTCTTGTGAAGATATTGGATGAGGGAGGATATGTTCGCTACGATTTCAAGACAGCTACCAAACTCCTGGAGATTGGGAAGAATCTTACCAGAGAATATCAGGGTAACCTAAATACCTTACATTCAAAAGCAAAGGATGCAAAGGATCTTGAGAGAAGGCTAATGAATCTGGGTAAGGGAGTGGGCCAAGTTACCGCAGCTATTTTCCTGAGAGACCTGAGAGGTATCTGGAAAAAGGCAGATCCCCCTCCCACAAGTTTGACTATAGAAGCTGCTCGGAATTTGGGACTTACCAAAGGGGAGAGCGATGAAGACGTCCTCGAGAACCTGAAGTCTCTGTGGAGCAAATGCAAAATCAAGGGAAAAGATATCCTTAATTTCGAAACAGCTCTTCTAAGATTAGGAAAGGATTGGTGTCGAAAGAAAAGGTGTCAGGAGTGCTCTTTTGTTTCATACTGTAGCAAAAAGCAATAGAACCCAGTTTGTCGGTTTGACAACAGATCCATAGCCTCGGTCTCTCATTAATCGTGCTATTGTACCTTTGGCCATTCTGTTATCCTCCTGAACTTGTCCTGCCTATTCGTCTTTACTGCACTCTCTCCCTCAAGCCCTTTCCTGGTCTAAACTTTGGAACTTTCTTTGCCTGTATCTGTACAGTTTCTCCTGTTTGAGGATTCCTTCCTCTCCTTGCTTTTATCTCCATAACCTGAAAAGTGCCAAACCCAACCAGAGTAACCCTTTCTTCTCTGGCCAAGGCATCGCTGATAACAGAAGTTATTGCATCAATTGCTTCCCCCGAAGCCTTTTTTGTCAGTCCCGTCTGGTTGGTCACCTTCTCTACTAAGTCTGCTTTGTTCATTCTGTCCCCTCCTTTGTGAGTTTTAATCGGCTCTATCCTAGCTCAAAAAGAAGGGGTGTCAAAAGATCTGAGGGAGCTTATGTGAAGCTGGTTTACAGGTCGGTACTAAAGCTAAGATGCTAAAGGCATGAATATCTGTAATGTAGAACTGTAAATCGGTTAGAGGGGTTTTTGGAAGAGAGCAGTTAATGAATTGGGTCAGACCATTGACAGGATGGGATATTATAATATAATATACACGTATGGCCTTTGCATACATGAATTCAATTAAGGAAAAACACGCATATAACCCTTGATCTCCATAAAACGAAGCCATCTCAAAGGGTGCAACGTAAAGTTACAAATCCCAAAAAGTAGCTGAACTAGTGAACGTTTAAATGAGAAGGGCTCTACTTTTTCTTGCTGTACAAACTAGGATCTTTGGCGAGAATTACTAAAGTCAATCAGGCAAGAGCTATGATAGGCGAAAAAGGTAATCGGGGAAAAGCCACAACCTATCATATTTCTAAGGCTACTCCTCACATCCAGGAAAAAAGATATACCTAGGAGAAACCTATCATTAGGAGAAAGGAACAGGCCCTATGATGATGAGCATCTATTACCGCAAGGAGGATGAGTGGCTACTGGAGAAAGTGGATGAGATATGTGCTATAGATAGAAGAAGCAGAAGCGCAATAATCTTATCACTGCTGGAAGAATACTTTGAGCGAGAAAAGAAAATAGGGGAAATTCTCAAAGATATGGGACTTGTCTCTTTGGATGAGCTTCAGGAAGCTCTTGATATGCAGAAGAAGGAGAAAAATGAAAAGAGATTAGGCCAGATACTAGAGGAAAAGGGGGCAGTTACCAAAAGTAACATCCAAAGAGCACTGGGGTTGCAGAGGAGAACAAGGTAATGCCGTAGTCTGTCTCAAGTTACCCCGAGAACAGAGAGGAGGTCTCAATCGAAGATAAGTAGGTCAATACAATACCTGGGGAGCCTACACCAGAAGCGTAGGAATCATTTCCCTGCCGCCTCCCTGATGCCGTAGAATACGTTTGAGCTCCTCTACTCTGCTTAAGACATTTAGGACGGTTTAGGTAGCTACTCAAAGATCCGATTTTTACAGTCCGGATCTCTGTGATGACAGATTGCAAAGACTTAGGAAGAGCTTCGAAAGAGAGTTGTACTTGATGGCCACAGGATTAATATCGCCACCAGCATTGGGATTGCCACTTACCCGAAGGATGGTGAAGATGCTGACATTCTCCTGAAGGACGCTGACACTGCCACGTACATCGCCAAGGGATGTGGCCGGAACAACTACAAATACCATAGTCTGGATATGAGCGCTAAACAGTTGGGGTGACTCGTAGCAGTCACTTCAAATTGGTGCTATTTTAGGAGGTACCAAGATGAAAGATGAGCTGGCAAATGGATCGCTACCAATACGTCAACCAGTTACTGATCTGAAAGCATCAGAGACCCAGCACAGGCAGACGGAGGAGACGCTGTCGGGAGAAAAGGAAGAGTCCCGGACTATGATAGAAGATTCTCCTCTCGGAGTATCCTTAATTGGGAGGGATGGCGATTACAGATACATCAACCCTAAGTTCACTGAGATCTTCGGGTATACCCTTAAAGATATCCCTACGGGGCGAGAATGGTTTGAAAAAGCATATCCTGACGAAGAATACAGAAATCAGGTCATTTCAACATGGAAAAGCGATCTGAAGAAATCAAGCCGTGGCGAGTCGAGACCCCGAGTATTTACTGTCACGTGCAAGGATGGTTCAGAAAAAGTGATACACTTCAGAGCAGTAACGATAGAGACTGGAGGCCAGTTTGTTATTTACGAGGACATCACCGAGCGCACAAGGGCAGAGGGGTTTTTGCGGAAGAGTGAAGAGAAATTCAGAGGTCTCGCTGAGAGAAGCTTTGATGCCATATATGAGTTGGATCTGAATGGAAGTACTACCTATGTTTCTCCTGCGGTAGAGAGAATCACCGGCTACAGGCCTGAGGAGCTTCTCGGGAAATCCTTCTGGAACCATGTACCAGAAGGGGAGATGACCAAGGCACTTCAAGCTCTCACCACACTGAGGACGGGCCGAAACCTCGAGGGTCTACAAGTTGAGATCGTGAAGAAAGATGGGTCCCTAGCTTCAGTTGAGATCAATGCCTCCCCCATAATGAGGAACGGTGAGGTGATTGGATGCCAAGGGATTTTCAGAGACATCACGCAGCGAAAGAAGGCGGAAGAAGAACTAGAGGAGTCTAGAAGCCATTTTGAATCATTATTTGACCTTATGGTAGATCCGGTGGTCATCGTTGATGGAAAAGGCAAAATCCTGGAACTCAGCAATGGAGTGCAAAAAGTCACTGGATTCAAGAGAGAGGAGCTCCTCGGAAAGAATTTCCTGAGAACGAAGGTTGTGACGGCAAAGAGCAAAGCAATTTTGGTGAAGAATCTAGCGAAACGGATGATGGGAGTGAAAATTCCCCCTTACGAGATTGAGATACTTACCAAAGATGGAAAGAAAATACCCATTGAGGCGAACGCTGCAAAAATAACATACCGGGGAAAACCTGCAGATATGGCAGTGTTCCGAGACATCGCCGAGCGCAAGAAGGTAGAAGAGGCACTACGGGAGAGTGAGGAGAAATTCAGGAATCTATCAGAGCAGTCGCCAAACATGATTTTCATCAACAAGAAGGGCAGAGTAGTGTATGCTAATGAAAGATGCGAAGAGGCCATGGGACACAAAAGGGAGGAATTCTGTTCGCCAGATTTCGACTTCCTCACCCTAATCGCGCCGGAATCAAAAGAACTAATAAAGTCAAGCTTCAAGAGACACATGAAGGCTGAGGAGGTTGCGCCATACGAATACGCCCTCATCACCAAGGATGGTAAAAGAATTGAGGTAATAATCACTACAAAATTGATAAACTACGAGGGGGAGAGGGCCATCCTTGGGATAGTAACCGACATCACCGAGCGCAAGAGGGGGGAGAAGAAGCTCAAAGAGTACGCAGATCACTTAGAGGAGATGGTGGAGCAGCGCACGTCTAAACTCAAAGAGACTCTCAAGGACCTAGAGAAGGAAGTGGGTGAGCGAAAGAAGGCTGAAAGCCTAATAGGAGAGCAGAATGAGAGATTGAAGGAACTTGACCGGATGAAATCAGAGTTCCTCTCCACCGCCGCTCATGAGCTTCGGACTCCCTTAACCAGCATCGTAGGCTTCAGTGAAATTCTTCTTGAAAGGAAACTGGATGAGGAAAGAAGGAATAGATTCTTAAAGATAATCAATGAAGAGTCCAAAGGCTTAGCCAAGTTGATCAATGACCTTCTTGATGTCTCCGGCATAGAATCAGGAAGAGGATTTAAGATTAAAAAAGCCCCAACTGATGTAAAGAATATCATTCTGGAAAATGTTGATCTTTTTCAGGCTCAGACAGATAAGCACACCTTCAAGGTAAATATTCCTCCTGATCCAGTAAAGATAGAGCTAGATAAGGACAAGATAGACCAGGTTATGGAGAATCTTTTAACCAATGCGGTTAAATTCTCCCCTCAAGGAGGGAAGATAACAGTTTCCCTAGAGAAGACAGATAGATTAGTAAGGATAAGTGTTACCGATACCGGCATAGGCATTCCTGAAAAAGACCTTTCTCATATCTTTGAGAAGTTCTATCGGATAGAGACCTCTTCCACCCAGGCAATAGGAGGAACAGGATTAGGTCTTTCCATCACTAAATACATTGTTGAATCCCATGAGGGGAAGATCTCGGTAGAAAGTAAGGTAGGCAAGGGATCCACCTTCAGCTTTACCTTACCTAACAAGAAGTGCCAAGTGAAGAGGAGGGAGCAAGGTCTCATAAAGAAGATCCTCATAGCTGATGATAGATGTGAAGTGGTGGAACTGGTGAAAGTTGCCTTAGAAGGAGAAAACTACCAGATTCTTTCTTCCTCTGATGGCAGAGAGGCTCTAGAGAAGATAAGAAAGATGAAGCCGGATCTCATTCTTCTGGACATAATAATGCCAAAGATGGATGGTTTTGAAGTTTTGGAGAACCTCAAAAACGATTCCAAGACCAAAGATATACCCATCATTATGCTTACTGCAAAGGGACAAAAGGTAGATAAACAAAAAGGAAAAGATCTAGGTGCTCTTGACTACATCATAAAACCTTTCAGTCCCTCACATCTTTTGAATAAGATAGAGGAGATATTAGTTTAAGTAGAACGAAAAATAAAGAATTAGCCTAACAAAAACGAGTTTCTTTGGCCGGATTAGAAGATATTAAAATTGAGATGAGGTAATAGCAGAAAAGGAGAACCCGAGAATGAGAACTATGCCGGTGGCAGATGACGACGAGCGTATCCGAGTGCTTCTCGAGACAGAGCTTACCCTGGAAGGATACAAGGTAATATTGGCTGGCACTGGATTGCAGACAATAAAAAAGATAAAAGAGGGAACCGCGGACCTACTAATACTTGATATAAAGATGCCCGATATGCATGGCCTGGAGGTCTTGGAGGCAATACGGAAAGATTACAAAAAGCACTAGGCCCGCACTACGGAGTAGACTATCCACATCCTCACCCATTACTAAGTAAGATCAAAATTATCATAGATTGGATTTCTCTAAGTCCAGGAGCATATCCCGGATACCATCTAATTCAGTAATCGGGAAGTAACCGCCCCTTTTCTATACAGTCGCTACTACCCTTAGCCCCTTTCTTCCAAGAATCCCCTCCACCCCACAACTAGCTTCAAAAAAACCCGCACCACATCCCTCCAAACAGATTGACAGGTGCTGAGATTTGGCTTGGGAAAGGATTTTTGAGCGCTTCAGATCCAAGTAGACCGTGGGTCGGAATACGGAAATTTTGGTGTCCAAAAACTGTCCATGTGACATGCAAAATGGCATAAACTGGCACAAATTGGTGGGATGAGAGAATCATTGGATTTTCAGCCCAGTGAGCTGGCCATCTGGGGGACCACCGAACTGAACCATCGACATAAACCCTTGTACTTGCCGGAGGTCTAGGCTCTAGCCAAGGTTCTTACTAACTCAAACTGGTAGGTAGTATTGCGACCACAACATAAGGATTATGGACACTACTGTTGTTAGGAGAAAACTCAGGAAGTACACGCTATGTCTATTCACTCACTCGGTTTTCCTCTGAAATTGACACAAGCAATAACGCACCTTCCTAGCTTATGGGTTCTTTCTTTCTCGCCGCAGTCACTAGTACATAGAGCACAAAGGCAGCGATTTATATGTTCACCTTTGAGCTTGAACTTTTTGATATAGTACCTAACAGTAGCGGCATCAACACCGATCTCTCTCGCAATACTTGTAGTTCCCCTTTTTCCTGCCAGTTTCCTGGTTAGGAAAGATTCAAGGGATTCGCCTAACTTAGCTTCAACCAAGCTCCGCTTATGTGCCGGCATCAGATTCCTTCCATCACTTTCCTTATCTTAGCGAATGGCGCTTAACTCATCCGTAGCTAAGGTGGTTCGTATAGGTTCCCCAATTGGTGGTATATCCAAAATCCTATCCTTGACCAACCAAGAAATACCTCTCGCTTG
>Ga0209978_10000995_pt1 | contig 11442 bp, 7 predicted proteins | sample BentaG_FD_182805 | JGI IMG/M metagenome (GOLD analysis project Ga0209978, IMG submission 182805) | Deep subsurface microbial communities from South Atlantic Ocean to uncover new lineages of life (NeLLi) - Benguela_00093 metaG (SPAdes)... | ecosystem: Environmental > Aquatic > Marine > Oceanic >...
CAAACGTCTTCTTGTCAGTTCTGTAAAGAATTTTAGATGTTTCGATGCGAATCCCTCACATATCCCCCTATCATTCAATCAAGCAGAGATAAGCGCCTCTCTGATATACAATTTCAAGCTGGATTGGACGAAATTCGGGGCAAAAGGATGGATGGGTTGTGAATTTTCAATCTTACTTGAAGACTAGATTGATATTTCAATATATTTAATTTTTGCAGATTTTTCAGCCCTCTGATACTTGTGGAAATCTTTTTGAACTCGATATATGAATTTTTTAACTTTATAATTTTATAGACGCTGGGGAAATTTTGTATTCTCGCTGAAAGGAATATCCCAAGGAATAAAGTATGTATATTAAAATTTGAGAAAATCTCGCCTAATTAATAAATTCGCCACAATTTCTTTCGAGCACAGAAAACCTGGAGAATAAATAGGAGGAGCTTGACATTTCTTCAATTCGTTCCTATATTTTGAGCTTCTAGCGAGGAGGCTTTTCTCAATGGAAAAAACTGATACTCTGAAAGACAGGACAAAAGTTATAATCAGGGAGCTCCATGCCGATGATCTGGACAGGCTGATGAAATTCTACTCTGCTCTACTACTTGAGGATCGAAAATATCTGAGAATTGATGTCACAGACAGAAAGATCGTTGAACAAAGGATCAAGCTAACCAAAACGGGCAATGTCTTTCGTCTAGTTGCCCTTTTCGAAGATGAAATCATCGCCGACGGAGCTCTTGAGCTTTCTGCCGAAGAATGGCGCAAGCATCAGGGAGAACTCCGGGTCATCGTGGCCAGGCCATTTCAGCATAAAGGACTGGGAATGATTATGGTTAGAGAGCTGTATTTTCTTGCGGTTGAAAAAAAAGTGGAGCGGGTGGTCGTCAAGATGATGAGACCTCAGATTGCCGCTCAGCGGATTTTCCGAAAACTCGGATTTCGGGAGGAACTCCTTATCCCTGACTACGTCGAAGACCAATCTGGAGAAAAACAGGACCTCATCATCATGACCTGCAATATAAAGGATTTGTGGAACGAGCTTGAGCACTTCTACAGCGATTCGGACTGGCAGCGATGCCGGTGACCATACCGAACGATTACACGATTATAAAGTCTGGTTTTGAGCTTCAACATAAATAAGGGGAATAAGAGAATGCATCTCAGATAGAAGGGAGCCTTTATCAGCGAGGCTTCGATCTGATTCCAAGATAATAGGCAACGTTTGCGTTTGGGTCGATCTTAGTCTTTATTTTGCCTGGCAGGGCACTCAGAACCGGATTTAGGCCTGGACCATGCCCTGCAAAGTCACTCCATCCGTGGATGCAAACACCAATGGTCACAGCGCCTTTGAATCTTCCCCGTCCGTAGTAGTCGTAATGGTCCCTTATCGCTACGAGATCTCCGAGCTTGATCTTCTTCAGGTCATATTCATCAACAATTTCAGGGCAAGTGGTCTGAATATCGTAATCAATGTATTCTATGAACGGACCCCCTATTCCTGAGCCCATGATATGCCCTGGAATCTCCATCGCAACAGGCACTACAAGCTGACCGTCCTCTATTGTTATACCCATGTTCTCCAGAAGTTCAGGGGAAAGCTTGTTCACTCTCACATCTTCGAAGCCTTCAATCTTCAGTCCCACGCCCTGGGCTTTAACCTGAATTTTGTCATTCAGGGCGAGTTTCTCGAGAACATCCTTTGGGAACCAGGCAAGGTCGTCTGAGCCAGCATGTCTGCCGATGTAGATTCCTTTGGCTCCCTCAGCCTCGCCAGAGATAACTTTTGCCTTGTTGCCAATACAGGCGAGAATAGCTACAGCACATTCGCTGGGTCGTGTTCTGTCGCGACCTTGGATGGTGACATCAGGCTCGACATGGTCTGCGTTCGCCCAGCCATAAGCTGGGTCTCCGAGTGAGACAGTATAGTTTATCGAGGCAGTTCCTAAGCTTAGCTTTGGCTTTCCGTCGTATGTCGTCGAATACCCCCAGCTTCCAGCAGGATGTATAACGGCTTGAACAGCAGTGGTGATGAGCTTGTCCTTATTGGTCTTTAAGGCGGCTGGATTTGTGCGGGGATTGGATTTCCTCATCTTTATGCCGAGATATTTTCCGATGTTTGCCGTTGGATCAATCCGCGCCGTTAACTTGCTAGATCTTGTGGATAGAATGGGCGTCACGCCAATACCCAAGCCCGAAATGTCGCTCGGCCCGCTGCAGACAACGCCTACAGTCGCTCCTCCTTTGTAGTAACCTTTTCCATAGTCAGTCTGGATATCCTTCAGAAGCACCAGATCCCCGAAGCGCAGCTCGTCCAAGCCGTACTCCTTAATATCAGGCGGAAAACATGTCTGAATATGCCAGTTGCCAGATAGGCTTGAGCCGCCCGATCCCTGGCCGACGATCTCGGCTGGTATTTCCTTGACCACAGGCACCTCGAGCTTGCCACCCGCATTTTGAACTACGAGCTTTTCTAAGACCTCAGGGATTATGCCATGAACAAATACATCTTTGAAGCCTTCTATCTCCAAGCCGATTCCATAGGCCTTCGCTTGAAGGGTGTTGCCGATTGCGAGCTTTTCCAGGACTTTGTCCTCGAAATGAACCAGCACGTAGCTTCCAAACTTCCCGATGATAACGCCTTTCTTCCCTCTAGCCTCGCCGCTTAAGACTTTTACTTCGTTGCCTATAGAGGTATAGGTGAGCCAGGAACCTCTGCGTCCTTCTCTCATTTCTTCTATTGCAACACCCATGGTTGCCCTGTCGCCTGAAGCCCAACCGAAGATTCTATCGCCGATTCTCAGGTTATAGTTGATACCCCCAATTCCAATCGCCATCTTGGGCTTTCCATCCCAGGTGGTGGTGTATGACCTTGAAGGCTGAGCCGGTGCTATCTGGCCTTGAACCGCAATGGTGAGCAGCTTGTCTTTATTAGTCGATATGGCTTGCTTTTTGGCCTGGTCTGCGGCATGAATTGTGTTCAACATAACAAAAGCAATGAACAATAGAATCCCGAGCAGGATAAAAATTTTTTTACTCATGTTTCCTCCTTTCTAAAATGAATAAAATGCAGGATAAGATTAATAAGGTAAACATGAAATGTCAAATATATGAACTCGGCCACTTATATTAGTGACACGCTCGATTTCTGTTGCCTCAGCCTGGTGAAAAGAATGTCCTTAAATTGATTATTTCGCGCCATTTTTATCTTCACCGGGGGAAAATTTGAGTATGTTGTGAAATATTACATTGCGCGCCATAATTTTTGGCCATCTTCATTGTAACTGTCTTCTCTAGAACACCTTGATGACACACACTCATTTATGGTATTACGTTTCAGAGATATAAAGTGAACAAGACAGAGCGTCTTACAAGAAGCCTCTTCATATTTGTCGTTGGTATAATGGCTTTTCCCAGATTCATATTCGCTTATATTGATCCGGGAACGGGAAGCTATGTTATCCAGGTGCTGATAGCCGCTTTTATCGGAATTTCTTTTGCCGTCAAACTTTACTGGAAAAAAATCAAAGCCTTTTTATCTAGATTTTTTAAAAAAAATATCGGCGATGAAGACTGAGGCCGAAAAAATCGCTGGTTCATTTCGGGATCCGAGCGGCTGAAAGAAGGCCTGCTGAGCCTGAAAAATGTGTCCAACTGCGCTTTTTGCTGTCATGTTCATGATCACGTGAAAATTCATCGAGTATATAAATGGCTTTCCGTTCTTAATAAAAAAACAGACTAATAATATGAAAATTACAGATCTTTGTTTGGAAAGAGATCTGAAACAGCCAAGTCCCTAATTGTAGGGCTATTTGGATTTTTGTGCTTATGAAACTTCAGACTTCGTTTGACACATTGGTATCGGCGGTTAGACTAGGATCAGGAGGTTGTTATTCATGCTAAAAACAGAACGTGACATCAGAAAAAAACTACGGGTGTTCTAATATGCAAAAGAAAAGGTGAACACAGCAAAGATCGGAAGACGTACTTCTCCTGCACAAGAGTCAGACGCATGGATACTTTTGCAGCCTTCCTCAATCCTTGGCCTCATTTATTTAGATCTGGTAAGGGATATCGACTCAAATAATACAGTTTCTGTGTCCTTGTTATCCTTTGTTAGATGCCGAGAAAAAATAAACTCCACAACACTAACATCTCCCCTCTGTTCGTCAGGCCTTATGACAATACTATATTTACTAATTTTCCAAGGAGCGAAGAGTTCCCAACGTCCAATCTCTTTATTGTCCACTTTGATTGTTATTTACTGAGGTTTTTTGAAGGCCATCGATCTTATATTTGCTGTCAAGGTCACAGCTTTCTGTTTTGGTAGCGAAAGGAATATTGAGGCGGAATTTCCTTTTGCCCAATTAAACGTATATCGCTTTTTTGGATTCCTTTTATTTGCGCCCCATCAAAACCTTTTAAATCGATTCGATTCCTCGGTGCCGGAATCGATTTTTTGTGTCTTATAAGAGGACTTTGGCGAGTGATATGTCAAGCCCAACTGCCATGAGGCCATATCGAATACGCTTCCTGTTATGATAAACTCATCCAAATGATCGAAATATTCAGACTGCCATGAGTGACTCCGCCATTTATAATTATAGAATTTCCGTTCTCTTACTTTCTCTGCCTCTATGTCAAATATAGATTGTCCATCGAATTTTTCATTTAAATCCAGAATCGAACTTATCGTTTGAGGAATGTCAGTAAGTTCAACCTGGGCTTCCGATATCTTTAAAGCTCCTTTGCTGAACGGTGATTTAACAGCTAATAATGCTAATGCAAATCCTGCAATATTAGAAAGACTCTCCATTCTACTTAAAAGAACTGTATCCATCTGCCTGTCTATGTTTTTCATTTTGACCTTTTGGCCGGCCCCGTGATCTGCATGGAGAATAATTAAAGAAGAGTCGTAAATTCCCATCTGCTTAAGCTTGTTTAAAAACTCTATGAATTGATCAAGAGTGCATCTAGCTTGTGTCCTTCTGTTTTTCCTGGTAGCTTTTAAGTTCTCAGCATATTCACATTTTTCATTTACTACCACCGGGGAATGGGTCAACATTAAATGGAGATATTTGTAAACTGGTTTACTCCTGTTGGCTGATCCCTTTTTAATTATTTCGTCTAAAAAGGCTTTATGTGAAAAGTAGCGTAAATTTAGCTTATCGGTTTCTCGAGTTAATAAAGGTTGAATCAACCAGCGCTCACCGTTATAAATGACTTTCTTGAGAAAATGGGGAGCGTGTCTAAACAAAACAATGTCGAGCATTAAAGCCGCATTTGCTAGCTCATAGGTTTTTTTTGTAACACCATAGGGAATAGCAATTTTATAGCAATTTGTACTCCGGGCGTCTTTACTATATATATAACCGGCAACATAATCGACCTCAAAGCCTCTGTCATACAGAACGTTTCCAATAGTTTTCCCTTCAGTGACTTTTTTTAAAAACTCGCGTTTGGGAATATTATTTTTATAAACCTGCCCACTGAAGTAGGCGGGTACGCTCATGTATGTTGTGGGAAAAGATCCCGTAGTTTCTTTGAAAAAGGTAAATCCTTCAAGTGAGTTATAGAAATGATCAATCCTCTCATCTATGACATCCTGAAAAATATCGGATTGAAATCCATCTAGGACAAACTGGATGACGTTTAGCTTTGATGAGAATTCAAAAATTCCTTTAGGCGGTGAGGTGGGAAGCGAATATCTCTCTGCTGTTTGCCATATTTCAGGCTTTCGAAAGCTCATAAAAACTAAACCCAGCAACTGTAAAGTAATCATTAAGATACATACAGAAGCTGCAATTTTATAGATATGCCTGTAAAATAAATGCCCTATGACTAAAATGACTGTCCATATTGTCAAATCTAACCATCCCTGCCATACATTCTTCGTCCAGTCAATCCCCTGACCATCAAGCAATCCATATTTCCATATCAGAATATTTCCTTGGAGCCAGATCAGCATGCCGAAAACAAATGATATAGAGATATAGCGTTGATGCCATTTTTTAGATAACAGTATGCCGACGGCAGTTAGAATTAAGAGAAGGATCAAGCCGGGAAGAAAAAAACGTTTCAGGATGGATGCAAGGGGAAGAACGAATTCATCTAGATTACCCCGGAAAATGGTGTATGGTCCAAACACAAGGATATTGAATAAAATAAAAAAAGGGGGAATTAATGATATTAAAAACTTTTTCGGTACAGTACGCACTTGATTTTCCTTTTTCGGTGCACTCGGTTGAGTCTTTCTGTCAGAATGACTTTTCCACTATGGCATGCAGATTGAAAACTTATTGCAGGCACTTTTTCCAAACTTATAGGTATCAGCGGTCATTTATTAAAGTTATAAACCTAACTTTTTTAGAACCAATAAGCCCAAATCTTATAAGATTTTTGGCTTTTTTGTCAAACCAGTATTCATGCCTTTTGTCAAGCCTTTGCATTGATGCTGAAGGGTAAATAGGGTCATGTCTTGCAATATAACATTTAACGACATAATTTTAAATTCTTTGGATTTCCAGCTTGTCTATTTCATTGAAATTGACCGACTTATTTTGAGTGTTGTGTGTTTATAAATGTGCTTCAAGAAGTGAAAGGTTACAATATCATGAGAATTCTGTTAAGAGAACGAAAATCAATATTAATAGATTTCGTTGATTTACGAATCAAGTGGAGGATAAAATGAGTATTACTGAACCCAACAAAACGTCAATTCGAGTGCAGGTGTTCCCCAAGATGCTGCCTCTCAATGTGCGCTTCAGAAAAGGTCCTCAATTTTCGTTGACGAGGAATCTTTCCTGTGATAGTATTATTCATGTTGAAATTGAAGAGACCTGTCCGGTCGCTAGAACAGGCAGGGATCGCGAGGGACAAGGGACAATTTCAATAAGTAAAAATTATGTCCCCTCCCTTTTTAAAAGTCTAATGTCAAAAGGAAGTCAGAATGAACATTTATGTAGGTAATTTACCGCGAGAGGCCAAGGAGGAAGATTTACGAGAGGCTTTTGAAGCCTTCGGACAGGTCACATCTGTTAAAATCATCACAGACAAGTTTACCGGGGAAGCGAGGGGATTCGGATTTGTGGAGATGCCCAACAGTCCCGAAGCCCAGTCCGCAATCTCCGGACTCGATGGTAAAGATTTGAAGGGGCGCGCTCTTAGAGTCAATGAGGCCCGCCCTCGAGATGACCGTCGAGGAGGAGGAGGAGGAGGTAGAGGAGGTTTCGGCCGAGGTGGTGGTGGTGGATTCGGGGGCAAAAGACGCTTCTGATAACTAACCCTCGGACATTCGAAATCACAGGTAAATTTTGCAGTAGTGGAAATTTAAAGGTTGCCTGGCTTGGCCACCTGTTCCTACAATTTCGTAAATATACCTATCATGTTTCTCTAAAGAATGGTGAATTCTGCCTGAAAGATGTCCTAATTTATCCTTGCGATTGCTTGTTGATATCATGCTGTTGATTATTGACCTTCCATGATAGGTAGATGTACCCTGAGTGTAATTTAAGAAGTTGTGTTCAACTATTAAATTCCAAAAAGGAACAATGAATGAGAAAATATGAGAGAAAGGAAAGAAAGAAAAGAGAAAGGAAGAGAGAAAAAAGAAAGAGAGAAAGAAGAAAAAGGAGAGATATAGCCTAAAGTCGGAGAGTTTCGTAAGAGCGCTGATAATTCAGTTCTTTTCATATTGGAGTATTGAAAATGGAAGTAGATGATCGCTGGACAAAAGTTATCGATAAACAAAGGAGAGTTCACTCTAAGAGAAGAAAGTCCTCAATCGTTTCGTTCGGGAGTCCGGGGCGAACATCGGATCCTGTCAGAATCTACATGAGAGAGATGCGCAACATTCCGCTGCTAACAAGAGATGGAGAGATATTCATAGCAAAGGAAATTGAAAGGGGAGAAGAGATAATTATTAAAGCCCTTTCAAAAACACGATTTGTCCACAATGATATTCTCTCACTGAAAGAGAAAATAGAAAAAGATGATGAAATCATCCAAGCTGTGTTCGATTCCAACGATGATGAATTCACAAAAAGAAAGCTCGAGAAAAAAAAGAAGATTCTAGCCAGTATCAATATGATAGGAAAGTTAAACAAACAATTAGAAAAAATCCCTACATCAAAGAAACATGCTGTTGCACGTGGGCGTCTCATCATCAAAATGAGCCGCCTCATAAGAGAACTTAATATCAGCTCACCTTATAGAGAGAAGATAATTGAGAGTTTCCGTGAAAAGTCAAAGGTCATCGACGAATTAGAAATAAGTAAGCATGAGTTGAATGCTTCTTTCACCAAAGCTAAGAGCAAGAAAGCAAAAGAGGAGCTGAAACCTAGGGTCAAAAAAGTCGACAAACTTCTTAGAATGTACAAGAAAGAAATCAGTCTTAATTCACAGGAATTGAGAAGAATACTGCAAACCATCTCCAGAGGAGAGCAGCTCTGCGAAAGAGCGAAGAAAGAACTTGTCGCCTCTAACTTAAGACTTGTGGTTTCCATAGCCAAGAAATACAGCAATTACGGAATCCAGTTTCTTGATTTGATCCAGGAAGGAAACATAGGTTTGATGACAGCAGTGGATAGATTTGAATACCAAAGAGGGTATAAATTTTCAACCTATGCGCATTGGTGGATAAGACAGGCAATAACACGTGCAATTGCTGATCAGGCAAGGACAATAAGAATCCCCGTGCATATGATCGAATTCATATACAAGTTAAATAGAGTGTCAAAAAACCTTGTCCAGGAAAAAGGTAGAGAGCCAACACATGAAGAGATTGCGAAAAAGATGGATATGCCCGTAAGTAAAGTACAAAAAATCATGAAAATTGCCCAAATACCCCTTTCACTCGAGATGCCAATAGGAGAAGGAGAAGAAAGTCATCTGAGTGATTTTATTGAGGATAAGGATATCCTTTCGCCTCCCGATGAAGTCATTCATATAAATTTGAGAGAGAAAATTGAGGAAGCGCTGAAAACTCATTCCCAGAGAGAAGCAAACGTTTTAAAGATGAGATTTGGGCTGGGAGATGGTAACGAACATACCCTGGAAGAAGTCGGACAGCAATACAAGGTCACGCGTGAGAGAATCAGGCAAATCCAAGAAAAAGCGATAAGAAAGTTAAAGCGTTCTAGCGACAGTCCAAAACTAAGGTCTTTTGTAAAATAACCGAATCTATTTCATGGGCGCTAGGTGTAAAGAGCGCGAGGGACATCCCATTTTTTTTATTTATTACCACTCATGTGTCCATGTTTTCATGACGCTTTTTCATCCTGTTTACTGAGTTAAATATTACATTTCGCGACATATAACTAATCTGTAATTTTACTGGCTAAAACTTTTTCTGAGGTTTCTCGTAATGAATCTTTAAGGATTATTTCTGATTAAGAGATTTTTAGTGGGATGCCGCATGATTAATTATTTCATGACATTTTGCTTAACGTCTTCTCCACCTCTCTGATTGAATCTGCAAATATTTCTGTTCCCTTTTTTGCCAGTTCTTCTGTCAGGATAAGAGGGGGCAGGAATCTGACAACGTTTGAATAGTGCCCTCCGATCTCTACGAGGAGCCCTTTCTGGTGGCATCTTGTTCTCACCTTCTGAGCAAGGTCAGGAGCTGGCTCCTTTGAAGCTTTTTCCTTAACGAGCTCTATACCAAGCATAAGCCCCCTTCCACGAGCTTCTCCCACGATTGATGAATCTTTCTCTATTTCTTTGAGCCAGGAAAACATCTTCTCCCCAAGGTTGAGGGAGTGTTCTGCGAGATTGTTTTCGATCATGAAACGAAGCGCCGCTGCTCCTGCTGTGTAAGCAATGACATTCCCCCGAAAAGTGCCACAGTGCTTCCCCGCAGGCCACGAATCCAGCTCCTCTTTGTAGGCAATACAGGAAATGGGAAACCCTAAGCCTCCCAATCCCTTGCTCAAAGTGATGATGTCAGGCACAACTCTGCTGTGCTCAAAGGCAAACATCTTTCCTGTTCGGCAGAGACCCGCCTGGATTTCGTCAACAATCATGATAACGTTGTGTTTATCGCAAATCTCCCGAATCCCGGTGAGAAACTCGTCTGGGGGGACGATTGAGCCTCCTTCACCTTGAATGGCCTCGACTATGATAGCAGCCGGTTTTCCTACTCCAGAATGGGGATTCTCAAGCACATGCTCTATGTATTTCGCACAATCAAGGTCACATGTCTCAGTATTCTTCCCGAATGCGCAGCGGTAGCAGTAAGCATAGGCTACAAAATGAACTTCAGGAATGAGAGGCAGAAAATCTTCTTTGAAGCTCAAGCCGCTTGAAAGAGAAAGAGCACCTGAACTCATCCCATGGTAGGCCCCTTCGAAAGAGATCATTGGCTGACGGTGTGTATTATACTTGGCAAGTTTCATAGCCGCTTCAACTGCATCAGATCCTGTGGGACCTCCGAAAAAAACTCTGTTTAACGGATCAGGAAAGAGAGGAAGCAAGGTATCTACCAGTGCTTTCCGTGGTTCGCTCGGAAAGTCGAGGGAATGGGTGAGACGTGAGAGCTGCTCTGAAACATCCTCTAGCACCTTTGGATTGGAATGTCCGACATTCATCACTCCAGCTCCGCCGAAAAAATCAATGTAGACATTACCATCTACATCCTCCACGGTAGCACCTCTAGCATGACTCAAAGCCATGGGCATTCCTCGAGGATAGGAAACAGCAGACCCCTCATGAGCAGACTGAAAATCAAGGTACTCCTTTGAACGAGGACCCGGAGGTTTGGTCTTTATCACAGGGGCCTTGGGGAAGGAAAGACTCCTAAAATCCATCTTATATCTCCATAAAATATTAACCTGTTTCCTCATTTAATATATTGAATGACTAGACTTGTCAAATTTCAGTATGAGGAAAAATCCCTCCACTGTAAGAAAGAGGAAACAGGTTGCCCTGAAAGACGAATTGATTGTTATTAGAGCAATTAATCCCTATTCTCTTAGCTTTTGGATACCCTTGAGGAGAGATAAAATTCCGCCTGCGGTCCACAAGAAATCGCAATAGGGAAATAACCTGAACGTGAAATGATATATGAGAGGTGCCGCACTTAATGGAGCTGAACCGCCTATTTCTATCCAATAATACAAAGCCATAATTGTGACAATAATTTCTTCTGTAAAAAAGAAGGATGAAAAAGAATAGGCTTAATTAGGCAAAGAAATGTATGTTATTCATTTGGACTCACCAACACGAGAAAAGACAAGGGGTGTCAAATCAAGTTCAGCCTAACGAATAAAGAATCTATTTCTCTTCCTCCTTCGGCTTAAGCTCCATGCCGAGTTGCTGCATCAGACCCAACCTATCAGATATTTCCCACGCTTCTACAATCTTTCCATCTACAATATGGAATATTTCAATCGCACTAGCTTCAGTCTTCATCCCTGTTGCTGGGATACCCCCAAGGTCTCCCTGGTG
>Ga0209978_10000996_pt1 | contig 11440 bp, 10 predicted proteins | sample BentaG_FD_182805 | JGI IMG/M metagenome (GOLD analysis project Ga0209978, IMG submission 182805) | Deep subsurface microbial communities from South Atlantic Ocean to uncover new lineages of life (NeLLi) - Benguela_00093 metaG (SPAdes)... | ecosystem: Environmental > Aquatic > Marine > Oceanic >...
GAGTCGCAATTTGCCACCATTTTGGTTTTATGAGGACGTAGATGCTTGCGCTGACCACTAGTGTGTCGAAGGCGAAGACGCTGATGAACATGAGATCTAAGGAGATTTGTGGAAGTGGGATGATTGGATGCGAGGCTTCGGTGGCGTAGTTGTATAGGAACATTGTTGATATGATGAAAGTGGGGGCTGTGGCGATGATTGAGAAAAGCTTTGCGATGGTTTTCGCTTTTTTGTAGAAGAATAGGTAGGCGTTAAGGGAGGCGATATTGGCTACTGCAATGATTAGGTAGATGAAGCTGTACCAGAAGCGCATATAATCCGCAAAGGAGTTCATGAATTCTTGGGTGACGAGGAGTTGGCCGAAACCTGCTAGAGCGATTAGTTGGTAGAGGTAGGCGAGTTTGTCTGGGAAGTGTTTGTCGAATGTGCATGTTAGTAGGCTTGTGGCTAAGAAGAAGTCAATGCCCAGTAGCATGAAGAACTCTGGCATCATGGATTGCATTTTCTTTGTCTCTCCGCGGGGATGAAAAGAATTATTTTTGTTTCGTAACATTTAAGATGTGTGAATTCTGAATCCGAATCAGAATCCGATACCAATCTGGAAAGCGTGTTTACTTTAGCGTAGAAATAGAATTATTTTTGAAATGAAATGTATATGCTCCAGATTCCTGTGCGATTAACTTAAAAGTTGTTCCTTGACTGACTCTACCCAAATTGATAATAGTGTTAGGTGCTTTTTTCTAGGAAAAGAAGGTGCGCTTGAAACTGACTTTGAGCACAACTGCAAAAATAATGTCTAGTGCGTGGGAAAATCTTTTTTTGGCTGGACTGGTTTGAATCAGTCGTGATATAGGATTGTCAAAGGAAAGGAAGAGTAGAGTTTCTGGTTCACCGTTAAGATATCTATTTCCGATAGCAACACTGATCTCAATAGTCCTGGCCTTAATAGGTGGTTTATACTTAATCTATTTAGAGCCTTCTCCTTCGATCTATACCCACCTAGGAGTAATAGCCCTAATTATGGTCGGTATTTTGATGAAATCTTTCTTCGATCATCTTATAGTTAAGAGAACGGAGAAAAAGGAAGAGATAAAGGTCCTGAAGGATTTGCTGATGGAATGTGAAGGAAACTTGGAGTTAATCAAGAACAAAAAGATACAATGGCCTCAGGTCCATTTCAGCATAATTTCGTATAATATAGTAAAGGAAAAGGAAATGCTTAGCGGTTTTTCATCCAAACTTCATAAGCAAATTGAAGCGTCTTACCAACTAGTTTCAGAGATAGAAAAACGAAAATTCCGTGCCTTCGACCAAAAAACCGACATGATGCTTGAGAAACTTGCGCAAATACTTTCAGAAGTTATAGAAGAACTAAAGTGAGAAATCTATCGCCATCGCTCATAGTAAATGCTCGAACAGAGATTGGAAAACATTAGAGAAATATCACGATAATCATGTGTTAGTAGTATTCGGAGAGGGATTGTTGCTCAGGAGTTTCTTCCTTTCCCAGCTTCTTCCATTGCTCTGACTTCACAAACCCGCCAACTTGCTCCTTAATCTTCTTAGCAACCCTTGATCCAATAAGAGGCAACCCTACAAGCCTTTCCACCGACGCACGCTTTAGGTCATCCACCGTCTTCAAGCCAGAGTTGAAAAGAATGCGGGCGCGCGCTCTGCCGACGCCTTCAAGACGAACAAGAGGCAACAGCTCCACCTTTACACCATTAGCACTGCGCTCCATTAACTTTTTCAACTGTGACGCTAAGTCTTTCTGCTTGAGCAAACCCGCGAGTTCCCTAGAAGCATAAAGCAGCCATTTCGCAGAGTTAATAAGCCTATACAAGTCGCCAGGCTGCACTCGAAAGCGCTCAATCATCTGGTCTTCAGTGACCTCTTCAATCCACGACTGCATTACCCACGCCAATTTCGCCTCACCCATGAACTCTTCAAAATCAAAATGGTCATCAAACTCGCTGGGTGGTTCAAACATAAACTCGTCCCTGTGCTTATCCACAAACAACGCAAGCTCATCAACCTCGCTAGAATAAGGACGCAGTTTCGGGTACATGTCCGGAGTATGAGCTATCATGTGGAGAAAGCTAATATCAGTTATCACGGGCGCACGAGCACGCAACGCATCGCGAATAAAAACAGCTGAAATCGGATCAATGTAAAGATCTGAAACCCGACGACCAAACTTCGTAGCAAAAAGGTTCTTGCCACCTGCGTCAATCATCTCTTCATCATAGAGAAACTTAAGAATCTTAGTTATAACCAGCTTAATAGCCTTAGGATCATATTGATAGGCATAGAAGGTTTTGCCAAAGAAATCGTAAACACCCTGTTCAGTCTGTGCATATTGAGCAGCAATGGTTGACAGGACGTGGGGGCGTAAGATTCGTTCCACCGCAAGCTTTGACCAGATACGCTCAGGCTCCGCTAAAACATAATTTTCCATCAGATAATCCTGCTCGTCATCCGTCTTGGCTATAAGAATCGCCTCACCAACCTTGTCATACTTCGGCCTTCCAGCCCTACCGGCCATCTGCTTATACTCAAGAACAGGTATGGGATAGTAACCATAACCCACCTCGTAACGCCTATAATCATGAATTATCACAATTCTCGCCGGCAGGTTAACGCCGAAAGCTAGAGTCGGCGTAGCAGTTAAGACCTTGATTTTACCTTCTCGGAAAGCCTCTTCTAGCAGCTTTCGGTGACCACCCCCCAACCCAGCGTGATGAAAAGCTGCCCCATGCTTGACAAAGTCGGCAAGAAGCTCGCTTATTCTCGTTCGCTCGCCGGTTGCCAGCACCCGTTCACTAAGTAGGTTCAAAGAACGTTTAGCGGGCTTTGAGAGGAAAATGTCCAGTTCAGCAGCCATTTTTTTCGCCAGAGAAACTGCGTTCTTCCGTGTTGATGCGAAGATGAGTGCTTGACCGCCAGACTTAACAATGTGGAGGGCGAGGTTCAAAGCGGGGTTTCTGGCGTGTTTTCCTATTTTTGCAGCTCCGCCGTCTTTGAATTGTATCTCTTGGTGGAGAAGAACTCCTTCCTTTAGCTTAACGGGTCTCCACTCGGTTGTAACATATTGAGCTTTAAGCCAGTCCGCTAATTCTTCAACGTTCTTTATCGTGGCGCTCAGAGCTAAGACTTGAATTTCTGGGTTAATCTGCATCAGCCTCGCCAACACAACTTCAAGCGTCGGTCCCCGTTCAGAATCGTTGAGCAAATGAACTTCATCAGCAACTACAAGCGATATCTCATCCACCCATTTAGACCGGTGCCTCAAAAGCGAATCAGCCTTCTCGTTAGTTGAGATGATTATGTCATATCTTCCAAGCCACGGGTCACTGCTGTCATAATCACCGGTGCTGATGCCGACGCGTACACGTCGCCCATTAGATTTACGAACGCCACTGTATTTTTTGAACTCTTCATATTTTTCGCTGGCTAAAGCTCTAAGAGGAGTTAAATAAAGAACCTTTCCACCGCGCTCTACGACATGCTTAAGAGCGCAAAACTCAGCCGTGAGAGTTTTGCCAGAAGCAGTGGGGCTTGCCAAAACAAGGTCTTTTCCTTCAAGAGCGCCTGCGCGAACTGCTTCCTCTTGGGGAGGATAAAGCTTGGAAATCCCAGATTTCATAACAACTTCTTTCACTTGTTCAGGAATAGGCAGTTCTTCAACTTTCAATCCTAAAACCTTTAGGCTATACTTTGCTTAGGAAGCCTGATCGCCGTTCATATATTGTCCCGTCTCTTATCATCCTTCCAATAAGCTTCTGGGCTTCAAACGCTTCGATTTTATGCTTGCTTGAAAGCTCGTCCAAGAGTAGTCTTTTTTCAATCATACCTGTTTCTTTTGACATTTCAACAATTTCAGTGAGGATTACCCTCAACTTGTCTTGCATGCTCTTCGGTTTTCCAACCATGATTATATCGATGTCTCGCATTTGGGTTGACATGTCAATGCCCACTTCTTCCAACGATTTATTCATAATGACAATAGCGGCTTCAGCGTCTTCGGCAGTAACTTCTTTTCGAAGCGCAATCCGCGCCCTTGCCTCCGCCAGCCTGATTAAAGATTCCAGCTGCCTTGCCGTGATGGCTATAGGTGAACCTTCAATTTTTTCTGTAATTGCTCTCATCTCTAGATAGAAAGCTCTTAGCCGCTGTGATGCCTCATCGGTTAACACTGGCTTTATGTTCTTCGCATAACTGATATATTTTCGAAGTAAATCTGACGGGACAGGTGTTTCCAAAGGCACTGCGCCTCGTCTATGTATTTCTAGAATGTGGGCCGACATTTTCTCGTCCAAATCCTTTTCAGGGACGTCTTTTAACACGAAGATTAAGTCAAATCTTGAGAGAATGGTGATAGGCAAGTTTATGTTTTCAGTCACTGTCTTATAAGCATCATACCTCCCTAAGGAGGGGTTGGCAGCTGCAAGAATAGCTGTTCTTGCGTTGAGAGTTGCCACAATACCGCCTTTCGCCACGGACACTGTGTGTTGTTCCATAACTTCGTGAATTGCCACCCTGTCTTCTGGACGCATTTTGTCAATCTCATCAATACACGCGACTCCTTTGTCTGCCAAAACAAGTGCGCCAGCCTCAAGAGTCATTCCCCCACCTTTCTCACGCAACACAGCAGCAGTCAAACCCGCTGCAGTTGTTCCACGACCGGAAGTATACAAGCCTCTCGGAGCGATTGCAGCTACGTACTGGAGCAATTGTGACTTGGCGGTACCTGGGTCGCCAAGAAGAAGAATGTTTAGTTCGCCTCTAATTGAGATGTCCGCTAATTGTTTTGGAACGCCGCCGAAAACTATGTACATTATGGCTTCTTTGATGGTATCATAGCCGTAGATGGAAGGGGCAATTGAACGCATAATGTTTCTGTGAATCCACGGGTCTGCGGCAAGTTCAAGGATTTTCTTTTCTTCCTCTGGTGAAACGAGAACCATTTCTGGCTCTTTACTCTCTATATCTATGAAATTAGCGTCAACATGAAGACGGAAAACCCGAAGCTTTCCAGCCGTGGGAAAAACCGGTGCCACAGCACGAACAATGCCAATTATTGCAACATGATCGCCTGGTCTAGCCGTGTCAACAAGGTCGCGGCTTATGAGCTTCGCATTCAAAGTTCGAGGTAGCTGACCTGGAGGCAAATCTTCAGGCCGCTCTTGTATGCGAATCTGCTGGTAATCGATAAAAGTAGAACCCTCTTGAACAAATTCGAAAGGTCCTTTACTCTGACAATGAGGGACTTCACACCGTAAAGGCGCCTTCAGAAAGGGACCTGCCTGGTCTAGGTAAGCGGTTTCACTGCATCTTTTGCATTTGAACGCTGCTCGCAACACCTGAGGCTGCACTGGAGAGGCGCGCACGATTATGCCCTCAACCATCACCAGCCTACCGATGTTAGCCGCTCCCAACATGCGCAAAGCCGTTGATTCAGGCAAATTTCTGAAACGAACAGTGACACTTTCTATCTTTGACGCGTATTCGCTGTCTTCTGTTTCCAGCTGCGAATAAGCAGCTCTATTTATGTACTCTGAATATTCATCTGGCTTTTCCACCAAAATTTGTGCCAATGCCATATCGAAAACCATTAGGTCTTCAAACTCTACAACAAGTGAAGTGCTGTTGCCGATTGCCATCTGAGATATTCTTTCACGATATTTATCCTGCTTGAAGAAATCTTCAAAGCGTTGCTGAGGGTCGATTTCAACTTCTTCAGTCATTTTTGCCACCTCTTTAGAAGATCTTGCCTCTCCATTCGTTAATGGTCTTGTAGAGATTATGATAAAGTGTTCTCTCTTCAGCGGTCAGGCTTTGAAGTGCCTGTGCAGTAAGGGGGAGGGACGAAGCAAGAGAAACTATCTTTTTTACTCGGCAATTAACAATGTCTTTTGAAATCCTAACAGATTTTTCATGTTCCTTCAGTTTTTCTGCATTGTTCGTGGAGGCTCCTTTGAGGCTGGTGAGATAGCGCCTTAGTTTTGGATAAAAATCTTCGGGAAGCGGAGAAACCTTGTTTGTGGGTTGCACTCTTTCTTTCCAATGTATCTTATGCAACTTGACAACGTCTAATATGTCCTCCTCTCGAAAACGAACTATCCCCGCCTTTTCAAGTTCTTTTGCAACCCAAAACCGAACCTCATACTCTCTTCCTTCATCAAAAGGACCAACCTTTAATCCTGCTAATTCAGTTTTCGCCTCATTCCGGTTTGCAATAACCTTAACCGGCTTGTTTTCAAACATGAAATCTGCATCTTCTACTGAGATATGTTGATGAGTAGACAGTTCGCCTTTCCCCCTTTGTTATGTCTTTAAGAAGAGAGTGCTGGGGGAATATAAAATGTATAGTCAAAAAAATAATACCGTAAGTGCCAAAGCTTTTGATTTCTTATAGAGCTTTTTCTTCCTTTTCCAAGAATCCTGTTAAGAATATGGCGTATTCACATTGATGTTCGTTCTGAAGTAGGGATTTTATGATTTTGATTTTGCCTTTTTGCCATGCGTAACCCTCGAAATTATGTAGTCTATTGTCTTTTTGCGGAAATTGCAGAGCCACTTCTTTTGACCTGATTTCACCAGTTTGAAGTAGGGACAAGTTTTATATTTCAACGTAAAGCCACCTTCAAAATATTCTATTTCAACTTCTATGTCTAATTCTCGGTACATGTCTGTGAGTCTTTCACCCACTTCCCTAATAGTCCACAGATAATCTTCTGGAAACATTTCATCAATTTGAGCCTTAACCAAGGAAAAAGCCTCCTCAGCACTACCAGCAGACATAGCATCAACAAGGTTGCGCGCGCGCATGGCGGGCCCGTGGGGATTAATACCCAAAAGGGTTCAAGTCCTTACTCCACACATACCCAAAAATCAAACTTCGTAGCTTGGGGGTTTGTGGGTTCCAATCCTATACTTTTTCTCTTAATCGCTCCAATAATTACCCTCTACTATCGTTATCCCAAAAGTTTGAAGCCACCCTCGAAGACCCCCTCCTCAGCAGAAATCTTAACCAAACGAGTTCTGATAAATGTTATTGCAAATATCTCATACCCAAGTCTTTCAAATTAGAATAGCAGTGTAACCGTCAATTAGCTCCTTTTCAAGGAATGCCCTCTTTCTCGAAACAGTCGGCTGAGAGATCCCCAAAATATTAGCCAGCTGTCTGTCACTTCTCTTAGCATCCTTCATCAACTCAAATAAAAGCCTGTAATCCAAAAGCTTAAGTTTCTTCACTAAGCTTCCAGTCTCCATTTTTCTTGCAAGGATATAATCAGTTGGCTTTAAAAGCTTGCGAAACGAGGAGAACTGGTGCATAACTAAAACATGTGTTGCATTTTAAGGCTTGAGGCTTTCTGACTGTTGCAAACCGAGGTTTTTTCGGCTTTCTGGTTTCGAAGACGTACCAAATGTGCTTAAGACATGTTTGGTAGATTCAACTATGAAGGCTTGTAGGAATACTGCGTTAAAGGCCTTAGCATTTTTCTTGTTTTCTTTAGGTCAATAAGTGCTACTGTCAAAGCAACTATACTCAGTAGTGCAGCCGTTATTAAAATCAGTAGAGGAGGACTTGCTTCTGGCATGACCATTGTATTCAGATAGGCTACGTAGGTCGGATCGTGCTCAAGCCTGTAGCCACCCCATTGGGGATAGCATACTCTATAGAGAAAAGACGAAACAGTATAATCAAGGTTGATCGTTGCCTGCATGCTACTTATTTTGGGAAACAGATCGGATAGTACGCCTTCTAGGTCGGAGAGCAACCATTCAACGGAGACTCGTACACCGCTTGACACGCTTCGGTTGGCCACAGCAGCAGATTGGGACTCATAGATTTCCTCTTGCGGATCCCAGAAGAGCGTATAGTTTTGGCCAAAAATGAACTCATAGGTCTTAACGTCTTCGATTCTAATCTCGCCCGATTCGGTGGATTCCGCTGAAATTTGAGTGGTCGTAGAATTATATGGTTCTCCGTTAACCAGCGTTACGTAGGGCTTTGACGTAATAACAGTGGTTCCGTAAAGAAGCGAAAGACTCAGACCGTCTAATATCACACTTGTATCGGAGAACTGAGTTTTCTTCAATGTTTTCCCGATACTGAAGTTTGTTTTCAGGTAGGACACGTTGTTTTGGATGTGGAAATCATATGAGAACGCTATATAGTCAAGTAGAACACTTGCAGCAGGAGATTGGTCCTCAAAAATTAAGAAACCATCGATAGTGTCGTAACGAATGCCCCATGTGTAATGAGGGATCCCATCTATCAGAGACTTTTTAATGGATGTGATTTCGAAGCTCACTGAACTGTTAACAAGAAAATAGTACATTATTTCGCTCGTTCCCGTAGCGAAGTCCGCGTCCGGCACACCATTTCCGTTGGTATCATTGTAGACCTCCATTGAAGTCAAGGTGTTTCCAACAAAGACCTCTGTGCCGTTCTCAGTTTGATAATGTTGACCCAAGAACGTGACTACAGGGGGGTTGTAAATGTAGGAATGATAAGCCAAGTAGATAATTTGAGTACCGTTAGAGTTTACCCACACGTACCAAAGAGCAACACCTTGATGCGGGGAACTTATACTTCCATTTGAATATTCGGTGCTTGTGTCTATGTCTCCTCCGCCTATGGAACCACTTGCTATCATCAAAGGTGACTGCCAAATCCTTCCTGATGCTGCTAAGGTTGCAAACAGTAACCCAATCATCACACTCACAAAAACAGTTCGTCTCATTTCATTCACCACTGTGTAAATCCTTCTCGGAAGATTTTAATCTACACATTCGAACGATTTTCGAAATCATCGAACACTCCCACGATTGAAAGAAGGCAAGCTCCGCCACACTTTGATCGCATTATACCAGAAAATTCCAGAAGCTAAAATTCCAGGAGACAACGCAAGTATGACTGTTAATGTAAGAGACTCCCAAAAGAATACTACGAAGAGAACGCACATAATGGTGGTTGCGACTGCATAGAGAAGCTGCATTGGAAACACAAAACCGCGAACAAAAACGAAAGGACTGAGGAATCTAACTTTCGCTGTATTATTGACTTTGTAGTTTCCATACGAATCCTTGGTCAACATGCCTTTATACATCAATTTTTCAAGGTGATAGTGAGCAGTACTTGAACTTGAAAAACCCAAAGCCCTTTGAACTTCTCTGACACCACAACCATGTCTCTTTCTCAAAATATACCAATACACCCGCAGAGTGTTCCCCGAAATCTCTGCCTGCTCCTTTTCATTGTTAAGAGACAAGTCTCTTACCTTTGTTAGTTCTCCTATTTGTTGTAATTGTACTGATGTAATTTAATGCTATGCTTTAAAACAGGCTGTTCGAAAACTTCGAACATATCTGTAGTCTAGATGAAAGAGGGTTAGTCGTTAAAGAATTGGAATGAAGGTTATCGGAGAGTTGCCTCAGGTGTTCTTGTGTTCGATTTTCCATATGGTAGCTAAATTAACAGCTATTATCCCGAGTAATACTACAAAGCTCCAGTTGTCTATCAAAAGAACAGCGTTCTTCAACCCTGGAATAGTGCCACTGACATGCGCTATGTGAGTACGCAGAGGGGTCCAGTTGACTTCAGCCACCAACGGAAGCTCCAAAACTTTGCTCCATTCAAAATAGTTTAAAACTGTATACAATCCCAGCAATAAAAAATTGGCAATGCTCACCCTTAAAAGGATCTTAGTCAAGATTATTCGCCACTAAACAATTACGTTCAGTTTTAATATAAATTTGTACTTGCAAACAGGTTCTATTCTAGGATATTTGTAAAAAAAATGGGAGTTTGTTAGTGAAATCTTCTGACTAAGGAAAGTCTCGTTGCCCCCAATGGTACGTGCAATAGTAGGGGTTGTCGTCGCAATTGTCCCAATTCACTGTAGCCATTACGCAAAAGCTATTACTACAATATACTTCTTGTCCTTGGCCATCGAGTTCGCATATGTTAATCGAATGCCCGCCTTCATGCATCAATACGACTTTCTCGACTTGTGTGTCGGTTACCCCACCAATCCAATGATTCCACCAGTCATTTGCGTAATCATCATTTGCTTGATCTGCTATGAAGATTTTGTTACCACCTACCTGATCGGTCCATCCTGCATATTGATGACCATCAGCATCATAATGACCAAAAAGCACGTACTTCCATGTGCCAGCTTGTCCTCTGTGATCAAAATAGACATTATAGTAGTTGTTATTGTATTCTGCCATAGTAACTTCATCATCGAATGGGACTTGATCATCAATCACAAAGGTGAATCTTTGATATCCATGATCCACATAATAGTTTTCTATGTATGAGATGACATTGTCATGAGGTCTGTGTCCCTCCATATAGTCCACTTCTGCGAATACTGCTGCATAATGTACTCTGAACTTACTTAACTTCCAGCCCCATTCCTTATAGGAACACCAATGCACTTGGAGCATTATTTCATGTGAGGAGTTTTTTGCATAATCGCCAAGATCAAAGGTTATATCGCAAGGTGCGAACTTGTCTGGACCTATCTGAACACCATCTACAAAAAATCTTAATGTTCTCAAATAGGGGTCTTCGATTCTTTCAATTTTAACTTCGGCCTTTGTCTCAGATCCCATGTAAACATTCCATCGTAATCTTCCGTAACTTGTAAATGGGAAAAACTCACCAGTAACCTCTCCTAAGTCTACTTTAAACGAGACTAGTTTCCATGCATAGTCACTGTAGTATCCCCATTGAATTTCGAGTTCTATTCTATGATAGCCATAATTGGTATATATGCATGCATGCATGTCGCAGTTCCCCAGAACCGGCCATCTAAAACTAGTCGCACTTACCTTCAGAGCAAAAGCAGAGGGAAGCTGCCCCATCGAAATATATCATGATGATCTGGCAACGCTCAAATATTTCGAACCTGCACGCGACACTGTTGGTTGGCCAATTTCTCATTCAGTAGAAGATAGCCATTGTTCAATTGGCTCCATCGCAGGTACGCAGAACCTTCAAGGCACCATTGAATCATGGGACTTGAATAATGGATTTGAGAAATCACTCACTTCCAAGCTTGACGATGCCATCAACCTTCTAGAACAAGGAAACACCAATGGGGCAATACATAAACTGCAGGACCTTATCAAAAAAGTCACAAACGACGCAAAACATCTTACACAGGAGCAGAAAGATTACACAATCCAGACAACGGAAGCGATCATTGAACTCATTAGATAATTGCTTAGGTATCAGCACATAGTGCGCGCAGACAGGAAAGATACAAAATTAACATCAATACGATGGCGATATCTCCCGCACAACCTCATTTTTTCTACGCGATTCACAAAATCGAGCGCACATCATAATTTCTACTTCATACCTCTTTTTAGAAAAGCGGTTACAAGCATACTGGTGAGTTGTATGTCAAAGACGAAG
>Ga0209978_10000997_pt1 | contig 11438 bp, 11 predicted proteins | sample BentaG_FD_182805 | JGI IMG/M metagenome (GOLD analysis project Ga0209978, IMG submission 182805) | Deep subsurface microbial communities from South Atlantic Ocean to uncover new lineages of life (NeLLi) - Benguela_00093 metaG (SPAdes)... | ecosystem: Environmental > Aquatic > Marine > Oceanic >...
CACGGTTTTGGCTATTTTCGAAGTATTCAGGGGAAAGACCCTGGCAGTGAGCTTTAAGCTCTGGGTGCTGGAGCATGAGAGACAGGCAATATTCTTCAATGGGGCTGGACAAAAGTGGATGCAGGGCGTGGGCAATGGCTTCTGGCTTTGTCTCCTGAGCCCTGCGGTCAGGTTTAATTCTTCTTAAGGCAGCTTCTATGCTTCGCTCGCTGACCTTGACCAGGCGAGCCAGTTTTTGTAAATAGTGAACCTGGCGCACGGTGTCTTTTATCTCAGCAATGATAGGCAGAAGCTTATCTACGGCTAGCGACTTGCCTTTGGCTGTAGTCAGGTCAAGTTTAGCCGTAACCATATTGAAGGTGTAGTCAATCACCGGTAAAGCCTCTTCTAGCAGCTTTTGCCAAATTCTGGCATCTTCTCTAATAACATCATCAGGGTCTTTTCCTCCAGGCAGGATAATAACCTTTACCTCAGCATCAAGGGTATTTTCATAGCCGACACTGCGTAGGCTAGCTTCCTCTCCAGCGACGTCAGCATCTAAAGCTAAAGCCATATTTTTGGTTAGCCTCTTTACCACGCTGACCTGCTTCTCGGTAACTGAGGTTCCCATAGAGGCAACTACATTGTTGAAACCATTCTGGTGGGCAGTGATAGTATCCATGTAACCCTCTACAATCACTACCATATTTTGCTGTCTAACAGCTGACGTGGCAAGGTTTATGCCATATAGGCTACTACTCTTATCAAAGAGGGGTGTTTGTGGTGAGTTGAGGTATTTAGGCAGCGAGTCATCAAGCACCCTTGCCCCAAAACCGGTAATGCGTCCTCTGGCATCATTTATGGGAAACATCAACCGATTACGAAATCGGTCATGGGTTTGTCCTGCCTCTGCCTCTATTACTAAACCGGCGGTCAGTAGTTCACTCTCGGTATAGTCTCTCTCCATTAGATATTGCTTTAGAGCTTCCCAGCTATTTAGGCTAAAGCCCAGCTGAAAGTCAGTAATGGTTTTTAATGACAAACCCCGGCTGGCTAGATAGCTTCGTGCTTTTTCTCCTGCCGCAGAGTTAAGCAGTAAATTATGGAAATATTGGGCACCCGCCTCATTAACTTGATATAACTTTGCCTTCTCCCTCCCTTCAGCTTCTGGTTCTAGCTTTGAGGGGATGGCAACCCCTGCCTTTTGGGCAAGAAGACGCAACGCCTCGCCAAAGTCAATGCCCTGTTTTTTCATAATAAAGGAAAAGATATCGCCACCGGTATTACAGGCGCCAAAGCAGTGCCAGCTTTGCTGCTCAGGATAGACGAAGAAAGAGGGGTGCTTTTCACTATGGAATGGGCATAGTGCCCTGAAGGTTCGCCCAGCCTTAGTTAAAGTGACATACTGGCCAACAACCTCTACAATGTCTGCTCTCTGCTTTACCTCGTCTATAACGCTCATCTTTCTAGCTCTTCAGCCAGCCTCAAGGCATACTGGTCAGTCATACCGGCGATATAGTCAACTACCCTCTGTTCGGTATCATCGCTGTAAAAGGAGTATTCTGGTGGCAGCCTGTCTTCATGCTCATTGAAGTATTTATATAATAGGCGAACCACCTCTCTTGCCTTTTCTGCTTCCTTCTGGGCTGAGCGCACATTATATACCCGGTCAAAAAGAAATTCACGCAAGGTATTGGTTGCCTCCAGAACCTGAGGGCTCATACCTATGGTAGGGTTATCCATAATATCATAACCCCTGACTGCCCATGAGTGGTCAATAATATCGCAGACCATGGTATTAATGCGTTGTGAATGAGAATGACCTAATACAGTGGTGGTTAAGACTGGTAAATCGTCCTCAGTGATGATGCCAGCTCTTATTGCGTCGCCAATATCATGGTTGATATAGGCAATAGCATCGGCAATTTTACACACCTCACCCTCTAAAGTATTTACTTTCCCCCAGCCTTGTCCCAGGATATCTACCCTTGTCTTAGAGTGATTCAGGATGCCGTCTCTCACCTCCCAGGTAAGATTGAGCCCCTGACCATTCTTTTCTAAAAGGTCAACCACTCTAAGGCTTTGCTCATTATGTCTGAATCCCCGGTGGTAGAGCTCATCTAAGACATCCTCACCCACATGACCAAAAGGGGTATGACCTAGGTCATGACCTAAGGTAATTGCCTCAGTCAAATCCTCATTAAGGTTTAAGGCACGGCTTATGGTTCGAGCTATTTGAGAAACCTCCAGGGTGTGGGTGAGCCGGGTTACATAGTGGTCACCCAGTGGGGCAATGAAAACCTGTGTCTTGTGCTTGAGACGGCGGAAAGCCTTAGAATGGATAATACGGTCTCGGTCGCGCTGGAAGGCAGTGCGTACCGGGCAAGGCTCTTCGTATTTAAGCCTGCCCGGTGACAACCTACTTTTCACGGCATAAGGGGAAAGGCTTTCTTCCCTTTCTTCAGCTATCTGGCGAACATTAAGCCGACTAATCACTGCGTTTCAATCTCTTTTCTGCTTTAGCAATTATGTCTCTGGTTTTGTCAATCATATCAGGGCTTACTGAAACCGAGGTAATGCCCCACTCCACCAGTTTTTCAGTAAGCTCGGGGTATACTGATGGTGCCTGCCCGCAGATAGAGGAGGTTACCCCCATAGTCTTCGATACCTTGATAGCCCTTTCTAGAGCTATAAGCACTGCCTCATTTCGTTCGTCAAATGTCTCGGCTAACCTTTCGCTATCCCGGTCAATTCCCAGAATGAGCTGGGTTAGGTCATTTGAGCCAATAGATATGCCGTCAATACCGATTTCAAGGAATTTTTCTATAAGAAAGATGTTAGACGGTACCTCAACCATCATCCATAGTTTGAAGTCAGCGGAGCGCTCTAGCCCCTGAGATTCCATGAACTTCTTGGTTGCCGCCATTTCAGCCACAGTTCGCACAAAAGGAATCATAACCCATAGATTAGGGTAGTTCTGTCTCACCCTCTTTATGGCTTCTATTTCTAGTTTAAACACATCCAGTTCTCTGATATAACGAGAGCACCCTCTGTAACCGAGCATGGGGTTCTCTTCAACCTCTTCGTATTCCTGACCACCGGTGAGCTCTCTATACTCATTGGTCTTGAAGTCGGTGGTTCTATAAACTACCGGGCGTGGGTTAAAGGCTCTGGCAAAGGTATTAATACCTTGGCTGAGCTTATCTATAAACTCGTCTCCCCTATTCTGGCTAATCATATAGCGAGGATGCTCACCAATCTGGGCAACCATGAATTCAGCTCGGAGCAAGCCGACGCCATCTACATTACGAGCCGCCACTGACTCAGCCAGCTCAGGCTGAGCCAGGTTTACATAAACTTTGGTCTTTGTCCTAATTTTTTTCCTGGGAATAGTGGTAGTGATAGCCAATTTTTCCTCTGCCACTTTGCCCTCGTAGACCTTGCCCTGTGAGCCATCTACGGTGATTATCTGCCCATCAGTCAAGGTAGCCACCGCCCGTTCGGTACCGACAACACAGGGTATGCCTAGCTCTCGGCTGACAATAGCGGCATGAGCTGTTCTACCCCCGTGGTCGGTCACAATAGCCACTGCTCGTTTCATTGCTGGCACAAAGTCGGGGGTAGTCATCTTAGCAACCAGAATATCGCCGCTCTCTACTTTATCTATTTGGGAGGTGTCATATATTATTTTGACTGGCCCTGATGCCATACCTGGGCTAGCGGCTCTCCCAGATAGAAGCACAGTGGCTTTTATTTCAGGTCTAACCTCAGCCACTGCCTCAGCCTTAATAGCCGTTACCGGTCGAGTTTGGACGATGAAGATTTCGTTATCCTCTTTTGCCCACTCAATATCTTGGGGGAATTGATATAAATCCTCTATATATTTTCCTAGCTTGGCTAGGCTAATTATATCGTCGTCAGCCAATTTTTGCTCAGTTTGATTTGGCGGTTGAAGCGCTACTTTAATATTAGTTACCTTGTCACCGGCTGCCGGGTTCCTTATCAGTTGCCATTTTTGTTTGCCGATTCTCTTGTCAACAACCTTTACTTCTTCTTTATCTATAATATACAGGTCGGGGGTTACTTCTCCTGAGACAGCAACTTCACCAAGCCCGTAGACAGCCTCAATAACAATCTTACTTCGGTCGCTAGTCATCGGTTCTATAGTGAACATGACTCCTGAGGCTTGGGATTGGACCATTTTTTGGACTGGGACAGCGATGCCAACCTTAAAGTGGTCAAAACCGTGTTGGTGCCGGTAGAAGATAGCTCGCGGATTAAAAAGGGATGCCCAGCACTCTTGAACAGCAGCTACCACCTGTTTCTCGCCGTTTACATTAAGGAAGGTGCTTTGCTGACCGGCGAAGGAAGCTTCAGGCAGGTCTTCGGCGGTAGCTGAGGAGCGGACTGCAACCAAGCCCCCACCCATTTTTATATAGGCCTGTTGAATCTCCTTGGCTAATTCCGGTGGCATGGCGGCGTTTAGAATTACTTGCTTAATCTGGTCGGCAATTTGTTGAAGTTGTTTAGTGTTGTTATAGTCTAGTGGTTTTAATAGATTACGAATTTCATCAATGACCTTTGACCTTTGCAGAAAGTCATAGTAGGCGTTAGCGGTTATAATGAAGCCAGGAGGAACCGGTATATGGAAGTTAGTCATTTCACCTAGATTTGCCCCTTTACCACCGACAAGTGGTATATCCTCTTTGGTGACCTCACTGAACCAAACAATAGCCTTTTGACCTTCATACATGATGGTGCCTCCTTGCGTCTATCTTTTTGTAGAGAAATAATAACACCACAGCCAAGCTTTTGTTCACTTATTTTTCAGATAGGGTTAATAAAGTTTTACTTTTATTATTGTTTATTATACCATAATAAGGTGGTTTGGCTAAATAAGGTTTGGAAGTTTGCCAACTTAAATATTTCTAGTTGACAGTAGTGGTGGTGTAGAGTAAAATTAAATGTGTTGGCTGAGAAATAGAGGAGGTGTGCCATGATAGAGATGATTATTGACAGTATTCGGGTTAGCCTGATGAATTATCAACGGGTGGTGATTCTGAAGGAGAAAATGGCAGAGCGCTATCTACCCATCTGGATTGGTCCTGCTGAGGCAGATGCTATAGCCGTGAAGCTGCAGGGTGTTACCGTGCCCAGACCCTTAACTCATGACTTGTTACATTCGGTGATTGATGCCCTGGGGGCTAGTATTAACTCTATCATCGTCAGTGACCTTAAGAGCGATACCTTTTATGCCAAGATTATTCTTAATGTAGACGGCGAGGAAATGGAAGTTGACTCTCGTCCTAGCGATGCGCTGGCACTGGCGGTAAGGGCGGAGGTACCTATCTATGCTGAGGAAATAGTTTTAGATAAAGCCGGTATCTTGCTAGACAAGGAAACAGGTAAAGCTGTTTCCCAAGAAAGGGAAATGGCTGGTGGTGATGGCAAGAAGGTTGGTGAGGAAGAGATGAGAAAGATGTCAGCTTTCTATGATTTCATTAACACCCTTGATTTAGAGGACTTTGATAAGCGTAAATCTTAGTATAGGGGCGGAAATGGTGGACAGGAGTTTAATCAAGAGGTTGATGGCTTCAATGAAGTGTGGGGTTTGTGGTCAGCGTTATGAGGTAGGTAATATCGATGTCCTTGGTCAGCACCAAGATTTGTGGTTTTTAAGGGTGTTTTGTTCAGCTTGCCGCGCCCAGTGTTTAGTGGCGGCAGTAATTAAGGAAGATAGGATGCCCGAGGTTATTACTGACCTCACTGAGGCGGAATTAGATAAATTCAGGAATGCGGGTGTGCTATCAGCAGATGATGTACTGGAAATGCATGATTTCTTGAAGGACTTTGATGGTGACTTTCCTCAGCTTTTTAGCCAGAAGTAGGCTTGACGTAGTAAGATGTGATTATTGTTCTAGTTTATAGATAATAAAAAGCCCTAGCCATTTTAGTTCTAGGGTTTTTTAATGACTAAACAGAGGTTGACCTGAGGGGGCAGATTTGATATGCTGCTCAAGGTTAGCAATATCGAGGCCGGTATGACTAGGTGGGTGGCAGCGCTGAGGTTAGTAGGCATCGGGTTTTATATTGGTGTTTGTATTGTGTTGGGTGTGGGTGTCGGTCTGTGGCTTGATAGTAGACTGAATACTGAGCCTATTCTGGTAATTGTTGGGTTAATTCTTGGGATTATTGTCGCTTTTTATGGTGTTTATCGGATGCTTCTACCCCTTATGGGTAAAAAATGAGACAAGGGGGTAGCTAGTGCCTAAGCGGGGCTGCCTGGGTTGTTCATTCCCCATTTTAATTGGGGTGCTGGTTGTCTTCCTGGTGCTTTTTATTATTGGTTTTGCTAGTGGTCCTCTGGGCAAGAGTATGTTAGGTGATGTGGGGTTACCTAGCTGGCTTAGTGTTCCCAGACCAGAGCCTCACCTTCCTGCTGAACAAGTTTTTCGTCTTTTTGGCTTTCCTATCACTAATAGTATCGTTGGTGCTTGGTTCAGCATTATTGTCTTAGTCGGAGTATCGTATGCTGTTACTCGTCGGCTGAAGCTTATACCAGCCAGGTTGCAAAGTATGTTGGAGTTTGCCCTTGGGGCACTCCTCAGCTTTTGTCAGAGTGTTGCCGGTGAGAAAAATGGGCGCCGGTTCTTTCCGATAGTGGCTACTATCTTTCTCTTTGTTATAATGAATGCCTGGCTGAGTCTGCTCCCAGGGTTTGGCTCAATAATTATTACCGGCCCAGAGGGTGAGAGCATACATCTATTGCGAGGGGCTAATACTGATATTAATATGCCTCTGGCTCTGGCACTAATGTCTTTTGTCTTTGTTGAATACTTTGGTATAACGTCGCTCGGTGGCTTTCGTTATCTGAGTAAGTTTGTCAACGTGAGAGGGTTTTTTAGAAGTATGAGCCAGCTATTTAGAGGTAAGCTCCGGGCTGGGGTGAGCGGACTATTCACCGGAGTCATTGAGATTTTCGTTGGTTTTTTGGAAATGTTGAGCGAGATGGTGCGCATCGTAAGTTTTACCTTCCGTCTTTTTGGTAATATGACGGCTGGTGAAATACTGCTTTTAGTGGCTGCCTTTCTTATCCCGTGGGTGTTTGCTTTACCGTTTTACGGGCTTGAGTTGCTCGTCGGCTTTGTCCAAGCCCTTATCTTTGGCGGGTTAACCCTGATATTTCTTACTATTGCCGTTTCTCCTCATGGGGCAGAGGCGGTATAGACAAGGTGGTTTGCTTAGCCGGCACCGTTTATGTAATTATGAAAGGAGGTAGAGAATGGAGCCTGAAGTAATAAAGTGGCTGGCAGTGGGGATGATAGGTAGTCTAGGGTTATTGGGACCGGCGCTAGCCATTGGACTTATCGGTTATTCAGCGTTGCAGGGATTAGCCCGTAACCCCGAGGCGAGTGGTCCGATAATGACCAATATGATTCTGGTTACTGCCTTCGCTGAGGCTATCGGGATTTATGCCCTGATTGTAGCCATTATCCTGGCTATGATTGTATAGTGATATTAAGGAGAAAACAATTATGGGACAGAATGGTATACCTATTTCTTTTGCGATTATCATCTCAGCGGCAATTCTGGGGGCAACGTTCCTGGCGGCGATGGTAATCTTGGCAGTTTTTCTCGCCTAAGCCCATCTTAAGCGTTTTGACAGAATTTGTAGTAATACCAAGTTAGTTACTAATTAAACCATCAAGGGGAGAGAGAAAATGGGAGGTCTGGCTAGCCTGGGTATAAACCTGCCAACATTGGTAGCCCAAATTATAAATTTTGCTATTCTGCTCGGTCTTATGTATCTGGTTGCCTATAAGCCGATTATGAGAATGCTTGATGAGCGGTCGCGGAAGATTAAGGAGAGTATGGAGCAGACAGAGTACATTAAGGAACAGGCAGCCCATGCTGAGGAGGAATCTAAGAAGCGGATTGAACAGGCGGCTAAGGAAGGGCAGGAGATAATAGCCCGGGCAGTGCGAACCGGGGGGGAGGTAAGACAGAAGGCACAGCAAGAAGCCAGGCAGGAAGCCGAATCCCTTATCACCAGAGCCCGCATGGAGATTCAGCGAGAGCGGGATGACGCTATTGATGAGCTGCGTAAGGAGTTTGCTGACCTAACCATACTGGCGGCAGGCAAGGTCATTGACCGGTCATTAGATAGGGAAGCACATCGCCAGCTTATCGATAAGGTGCTGAAAGAGAGCACAACCCTGAAAAAGGGTTAGCTTATTGTATTTAGAGGAATGGTATGGCGAGAAGGGTTTATGCCAGGCGTTATTCACAGGCAGTGTTTAATATTGCCCTGGAGAGAGAAGAATTAGATAGATGGCAGTCTGACCTGAGAAGGATTGCCAGCTTGGGTGAGGATGCCGCCTTTATTGCTTTGGTAGAAAGCCCTAAGCTTCATTTTGAGGATAAAGCTAGGCTGTTATCTGAACGACTGGGTGACATAAACCCTCTAGCGCTAAATCTGGCTTATTTGTTAGTAGCTAGAGGCAGGCTGGCTATGGTCGGTGATATCGCTGATGAGTATCAGCGATTGCTGGATAGCTACCGTGGTATTGAACGGGCTGAGGTTATTACTGCTATTCTACTTGATGATGAAGACAAGCTAAGGTTAGCCGAGCGTCTCGGTGCTGTAGTCGGCAAGAAGGTAGTGCTCAAGCCTGAAGTAGATACTAGCTTAATCGGCGGGTTTATAGCTAGAATTGGTGGTAAGCTGATTGACGGTAGCACCCGTAGTAAATTAGACGCTTTAAAGAGAGAGTTGGCTGGGGTAAGAAGGTAATTAGAGGTCGCTTAGGGAAGTTTGAAGGGGCAAAGCCCCTTCAAAGCCTAGACTTCCCCCTCATGATAGGAATATATATCCATATCATGGAGAGGGGGACAAAGGGGGTGAGGTAGAAACAGATGACAATAAGAGGGAGATATTGTTTCTGTTATCAAACAGCAGATTGAGCAATTTGGCATGGCAGTAACCGTGGTTGATGTTGGCACGGTGATTCAGGTTGGTGATGGTATTGCCCGGATTCATGGGCTAGCTGCGGCTAAGTATAATGAGCTACTTCAGTTTCCCAATGAGATTATGGGGATTGTCCTGAACCTGGAAGAAGATAGTGTGGCTGCCATTGTCCTTGGTGATTACACTGAGATTAGGGAAGGGGATGAGGTTCGGTGCACAGGTCGGATTGCTGAGGTGCCAGTAGGGGAAGCACTTATTGGCAGGGTAGTTGACGCCTTAGGCAGACCGGTGGATGGCAAAGGTGCAATTAAGACTGATAAGACTCGACCTATGGAGCGTGTTGCTCCCAATGTTACATTGCGTAAGTCGGTAGATACCCCGGTACAAACCGGTATTAAGGTTATAGATAGCATGATTCCTTTAGGTCGGGGGCAGAGGGAGCTTATTATTGGTGACCGGTCAACAGGTAAGACGGCTATTGCCCTTGATACCATTATTAATCAAAAGGGTGGTGATTTAACCTGTATCTATGTTGCCATTGGTCAGAAGGTGTCTAAGGTGGCGCGAGTAGTAGCTACTTTAGAAAGCTATGGAGCTATGGAGCATACTATCGTCGTCGCCGCTAATGCCTCTGACTCGGTTGCCTTACAATATCTTGCTCCTTATGCTGGCTGTGCTATGGGCGAGGAGTTTATGGAACAAGGCAGGGATGCTTTAGTTATCTATGATGACCTTTCCAAGCATGCTTGGGCTTATCGGCAGCTTTCACTACTTTTGCGCCGTCCGCCAGGGCGGGAGGCTTACCCCGGTGATGTTTTTTATTTGCATAGTCGCTTACTGGAGAGAGCAGCTAAATACGCCCCGGAATACGGTGGTGGTTCGCTTACCGCATTACCTATTATTGAAACCCAGGCTGGTGATGTTGCCGCCTATATCCCAACCAATGTTATCTCTATTACTGATGGTCAGATTTATCTGGAAACAGACCTGTTTAATGCTGGTATCAGACCGGCATTGAATGTCGGCTTATCCGTATCTCGGGTGGGGAGTGCCGCCCAAACTAAGGCAATGAAGCAGGTGGCAGGCAGACTTAGGCTGGAGCTGGCTCAATATCGGGAGCTGGCTGCCTTTGCTCAATTTGGTACCGCTGAGCTGGATAAAGCGACCAGAGCTCAGCTTGACCGTGGTCAGCGAATCACTGAAATCCTAAAGCAACCTCAGTATGTCCCCGTGTCTCTGGAAAAGCAGGTTATGATTTTGTATGCGGCTATTAATGGCTATGTTGATGATATACCTGTAGATAAAGTCATTGCTTTTGAGGCTAATTTCCATAGGTTTATGGAGGCAAATCACCCTGAAATAGTTGAGACTATTGCCAAGGAAAAAGAGCTAACTGCTGAGACTGAAGAGTCTCTAAAGGCAGCCATTCTGGAGTTCAAACAAGGCTTTTTGGGGTAGATTGAAGGGGCGAAGCCCCTTCAAAACCTATACTTCCCCCTCTCCTTTCAAGTAGGGAAGTGCGAACCTTTATGATAAGTGAACAAGTCGTATCTAGTATCTCCATAATAAAAGACAGCAAGGAGAACGAAAATGAGGAAATGCTATCTGGTTCTTGCCGTTCTTACAATTATGTTACTAGCTATTAGTTGCGGGCCAACTGCACCCCCACCAGAAATCTTAGATTATCAAGTCCTGCGGGAGTGGGATATACCAGCAGGTGGTATCGGAATGGACCTTTTGGTATCTGAAACCGCTACTAAAGAGGAGGTTTTGGCCCTTGCTACTCATCTCCGGGCTAAGTACTTACCGAGAGGGTTTATCTTTATATCTATTTTTGATTCATCAGAGGCGTACCTTCGAAGAGAGGACACTAGCTATCCAGAGGAAGAATACTTTAAGCACTTCCTTGTCCAAATTACCCGAAATCCCAAAACTGGTTATGATCAAATTGAATGGGTGGCAAAAGGACGAGGTTACTAGACATAAAGAAACGCCCCTCCCTCCTTCTAGGAGAGGGGGATTAAGGGGGTGAGGTCGAAGATTGGCTAATATTCGATTAATTCGCCGCCGAATACGCAGTATTCAAAGCACGGCTAAGATTACCAAGGCTATGGAGATGATTGCCACCTCAAAGATGAGGCGGGCGCAGGAGCGTGGTTTAGCCGGGCGTCCTTATTCCGAGAAGATTCGTCAGGTATTGGCTGACCTAGCTGCTTTACCTCAGGAAGGTAAGCCAATGCACCCATTATTACAGCGAAGACCGGTAACTAAACTCGCTATAGTGCATATCACCCCTGACCGTGGTTTGTGTGGCGGACTTCATGCTAATATTAACCGTAGAGCGGCGAGCTTCATCCTAGAGCAAAGTGTGCCGGTTATCCTTATTATTGTGGGTCGCAAGGGGCTGGATTTTATGAGGCGATATCGCCGAGATATTCGGGCTGAGTTTACTCGGCTTGGCGACCGCCCTAGCTTACTTGATACCCTGCCC
>Ga0209978_10000998_pt1 | contig 11433 bp, 9 predicted proteins | sample BentaG_FD_182805 | JGI IMG/M metagenome (GOLD analysis project Ga0209978, IMG submission 182805) | Deep subsurface microbial communities from South Atlantic Ocean to uncover new lineages of life (NeLLi) - Benguela_00093 metaG (SPAdes)... | ecosystem: Environmental > Aquatic > Marine > Oceanic >...
GTGAAAAACATCCATTCCAGATTTCGCTTTAGCACTCATGATTCCAGCAATCTTTGGTGTGGCATCGGTTGTAAGTCTTGTCCTAGCTCTTGGAACAATACAATTTACTGTTGCGTATTTCTTTAACTCTAATGCTGTAGTCAGTGTAAAGGATGCAATACCAGCTTTAGCTGCTCCATAATTAGATTGTCCTCTATTTCCGAGTAATCCTGCATCATCGGCTGTATTTATTATTCTTCCGAAATTTTCTTTCTTTGGATCATTCTTACATTCATTTCTATAATACTCTGCTGCATGCCTAGTCATATTAAATGTGCCTTTCATGTGAACATCAAAGACGCTATCAAAATCCGCTTCGGTCATATTAAAAATCATTCTATCTCTCAGAATTCCTGCATTGTTAATTAAAATATCCAACCTTCCAAACTCTGCGATTGCTTGGTCAATCATTCCTTTCGCCTTATTAAAATCTGTAACTGAATCGTAATTACCTACTGCTTTGACTCCTAACTTTCTACAATTTTCTACAACTTCATCAGCTACTTTAGTCTCAATTCCTATTACACTCCCGTCAAAATTAGCACCTAAATCATTAATAAGCAGATTACAGCCTTCTTTTGCCATAGCTAAAGCCTCTTCTCTTCCTAAACCTCTACCAGCGCCAGTTATAATAGCAACTTTACCATCTAACATACCCATTTTCTTTTCTCTTCATACTTTATTCTGAACTAAGATATAACTTTAACCAAAATGTATAAAAAGATTTCCATTTTGTTTTATAAGTAGAGAAAATTCTATGTTTTTAATGCAATTCAACACCAAATTGATATTTTTAGTTTAAATTTGAAATAAGATCGGTTAAAAAAGTTTAAAAATGTTTTGCATTGTTTCAATGTCAATAGAATACAATTTGAAAGGCTAAAAGAAATCCGTTTCAAAATTATTTTTAGCTAGTATACTAAGTGAAAAGGATAAATAGTTCTTTATACAACTAAAAAAAGATCTTTGATAACAAAGAGATGAATTATGGGAAATATCTCGTTAAGACATAAAAAGATTGATTTATTACATATGAATAGCTGTCTTAACTTTTAATTGTTAACCTAAAGAGTTATTAGGTGTTAATTATTTATTATCACAAATATCAATCATATTTAGAGTTGTTAGAATGGCTGAAGAACCTCAATTTCCTCCCTTACCTGACATTGGAGAAATACTCGATCGAAAAGATCGCTTTACACCTAAGAAAACAACAGTTTTAAAATGCAAAGAATGCAAGTCGAAATATTCTCGCGAATTTAAAACTGGAGATTTCGTTTTCAAGAAAGTTAACGACGAAAACTGTAAAGAATGCAATCGTAGTTCAACTCTGATCGTTGAAGAGATTTATTCTGAATGGATTGATCCTAAGAAAAAAAAAGAATAAACACTTCTCCTACTCTTTAATAAAAAAAAGTAGATATTGTTAATTTAAGTTTTAGCTTCTTGTTCTTCTCCTATTAATAGCAATATATACGATTCCTAAAGCTATTCCTGTCGTGAATATAATTGAGACGAATAAAGCAACTCCTAAAATGCTGAGTTCATTGATATCAAAAAAGTAATAAATATAACTACCAGTAAAAGCGCCATGTATAAAAATGAATACTTGATAACCTACTGGATATGTTATGATCCAATACAGTAAGTATTTCCATTTATATCTCAATTTATTTTCTGTTAATATCCAATCGACTATAAATGCGATAGGGGTAATATAATGCAAGATAAGATTGCTAAATGCTGGCCATCCCGCGGGTGGTGTGTAATAAGGGGCTAATAGAATTGCAAAGAAAATTAATGTTATTGTGATATAGACCGTAAAAGCACCTTTGAGAAGTCCTGAGATTTTTTTAAGAGTTTCTGGTTTATTATGCCATATAATTGCTAATGTAAGCCATACAGTAACGATCAAGTTTGATTGCATAGTGAATGATTTAAAGCTATTAAACCATCCAAGAATTGTGCCACCCGTTAGAACATGTATAATTGCGCCAGCTATTATAGTAAATCAACTTAATCCAGCAAAAATGATACGGTAGATTAGAATTATATTATTTGATAACTTTATATCTTTCATTTTTAAAACTTCGAAAGTTTATTTTGTTATAACTTTTGAAAGAACGATAAAATAAAAACTACTTTTTTCATTATTCCTATATTGTCTAGGAGAGGGCTAATATTTGTTATCAGTTAAAGAAAAATAATTCACCTAAAGAAGAAGAAAAGGCTTTTATTCTATTCCTAGTAATTTAATAATCAAATTTGCCATGGAATATGGATCAAGGCTTTTATCCATAACTAACTTAATATATTCGTCAATCGTGGGATGGGAACTAATCAATCCTTCTACTTTTTTGGAGATTTTATGCTTAAGAATTTGAAGAGTTTCGTTTTTAATTCTATTTTTTTGATAATCCGATAAAACTCCTGACTCCATTAAAAAATCTCTATGTTTATTTATCAGTTCAATAATCTTACCAAAGTTTTCGCCAGATATTGAATTAACTTTAACAATTTCAGGAGTCCATTTTGATTTCAGTGTGTAAGTTTCTCCGATGTTTTTAGATTCATACTTATAATTCATTCCTAATTCTAACATTTGCATAACATCAGCGATCTTCTTATCGGCACCTGCTAAATCCATTTTATTTACTACAAAGATATCGGTAATTTCCATGATCCCGGCTTTAATGGCTTGAATATCATCTCCTAATCCTGGCACTAAGAGTACAACTACGGTTTGAGCCGATTTAAAGATATCTACCTCAGATTGCCCTACTCCAACGGTCTCTACAATAATTATATCACAACCATACGCATCTAAGATTTTTACGGCATCCTCTGTCGCTCTTGCTAATCCACCTAACTGTCCCCTATTTGCCATGCTCCGGATAAAAACATTTTTCAAGGAAAAATTATCTTTCATCCGAATCCTATCCCCTAAGATTGCCCCACCAGTTATAGGGCTTGTAGGATCGACACAGATAATCCCAATTTTCTTGCCTTGTTCAGCAAAAAGTTTAGTTAATGTAGAAATAAAAGTCGACTTTCCACTTCCAGGTGATCCCGTTACTCCTAAAATATACGCGTTTCCGGTGTGGCCATAGATTGCATTAACGATGTTTTCTGCCGCTTCAATATCATTTTCCACTAAAGTGATAAGCCTAGCAACTGCTCGAGAATTTCCGTTTAGTAATTTTTCGATTAAATCAGAATAATCCATGGTATGCTATCTTTTCAAATTGTTTTTCACAAATTCTACAATTGTTTTTAGCTCTGTACCCGGCCCGTAAAACCCTTTTAATCCGTGTTCTTCTAAAAATGGTTTGTCTTCGTCAGGTATAATGCCCCCCACACTAACAAGAACATCATCAATCTCATTTTCCTTGAGTTTTTCCATGATAACAGGACACAACGCTTTATGAGCACCAGATAACATGCTTAATATCACAGCATCCGGATCTTCTTGAAGAACAGTCTGAACTATCATGTCCGGAGTTTGGTGGAGTCCTGTATAAATGACTTCCATACCCGCATCTCTTAACGCTCGAGCTATGACCTTCGCACCCCGGTCATGCCCATCTAATCCCGGTTTGCATACTAATACTTTTATCTTTCTATTCTCTGTCATATTATTAACCTAATTTAAAATATTGAATCTTCTCTATATTCTCCAAACACTTCTTTAAGAATAGTCATTATTTCCCCTATCGATGCGTATTCTCTTATAGCATCCATTATATATGGTATTAAATTTTCAGTACCTTTCGCAGCTTGTTTCAATTTCTCTAGCTTCTCTTGAACTTCCTCATTATTTCTTTGGTCTCTTAAAAGGCGTAAAAGTTCAATTTGCTCCTCAGCAACTTTTTCATCAATTTTTAGTAAAGGTGTCGCACAAGGTTCTCTTAGTTGGAGATCATTTACACCAACGATGATACGATCCTTACTCTCAATTTCTCGTTGATATTTATACGAGGAGTTTGCGATCTCTTTTTGGAAAAAGTTAGCCTTAATTGCAGGGATCACGCCCCCCAATGCTTCTATTTTTCCGAAATAATTTTCAGCTTCTTCTTCCATTTTGTTAGTAAGCCACTCAACATAATACGAACCAGCGAGAGGGTCTACCGTATCCGCAGCTCCTGATTCATTTGCAATAATCTGTTGCGTTCGTAAAGATATTTTTGCTGCTTTTTCAGTAGGTAAACATAAAGCTTCGTCAAACGAGTTCGTATGAAGAGATTGAGTCCCTCCTAAAACAGCAGCTAAACCTTGTATTGTAACTCTAGCTATATTATTTTCTGGTTCTTGTGCGCTTAACGATACACCCGCAGTTTGGGTATGAAAACGTAGCCTCATTGATTCTTTCTTTTTTGCCCCGTATTTATTTTTTAATCGTTTAGCCCATATGCGTCGAGCTGCTCGATACTTGCATATTTCTTCAAAAAAGTTATTGTGAGAATTAAAGAAGAAAGAAAGTCTTGGAGCAAAATCGTCCACATTTAAACCTCGTTCCATCGCAGCTTCTACGTACGCAAAGCCGTCTGCTAGCGTAAAAGCGAGTTCCTGAACTGCTGTAGAACCCGCTTCTCTGATATGATAACCCGATATCGAAATAGTATACCATTGGGGAACATATTTAGTACAGTATTCAATTGTGTCAATGATTAAACGCATGGAAGGTTCAGGTGGAAAGACCCACGATTTTTGGGCGATATATTCCTTAAGAATGTCATTTTGAATTGTTCCTCTCAATTTATCAGCAGAGTGTCCTTGTTTTTCGGCTGTTACTATGTACATTGCTAATAGTATAGATGCAGGAGCATTTATCGTCATTGAAGTTGAAATTTTTGACAAATCGATTCCACTAAACAAAGTTTCCATATCTTTTAAGGTATCGATTGAAACACCCTCCTTTCCTACTTCACCCAGAGCTTTTTCGTCGTCAGCCTCATAACCGTAAATAGTATGTAAACTAAATGCTACACTCAAACCCGTCGTCCCATGTTCTAGCAAAAATTTATACCTTTGATTAGTTTGTGCTGCAGTACCAAATCCAGCAAATTGTCTCATTGTCCACAATCGACCGCGATACATATTAGGATAAGCCCCGCGAGTAAAAGGATATTCTCCGGGAGCACCTAAATCCACAGCGTAATTAATATCTTTAATGTCTTCAGGCGTATAGAGTGTTTTTATCTCAATACCAGATAAGTTATCAAATTTTTCTCGTCTTTCGTTTTTAGTTGGTTTTAAGGTTTTACTCTCGTCAATTTCTGTCATTATTTTATCCTTCCTTTAGGAATTAAAACCAGAATATGTAATTACAAACTTAACATATCCTAATTTTTGATAGGAATCTAAATATATTAACTTTTCTCATAATATCTCTTAAAATTGAATTTAGTATAGTTATTCTCCAAAATTAGTAATAATTCCGTTATGAGTTATAAAAGAAAAAACAAATATTTGATTAAAGTTAAATTATAATTAAATGATCTTCTTCATAGATTTTTAATTTAGTATAGTGAATATACATCAGAGTAAATAATAACTAAGTGGTGAAAGTCTTTAAAGTCGCTTTAGTAAACCCTGGACCTGGAGAAATTTTAGAGAAAGGCAGAATTGTTGCAAATGCAGATCATATTTATCCACCTCTAGGAATTTGTTATTTAAGTTCTATTTTAAAGAAAGAGAACTATCAAGTTGATATAATTGATCAAGCTGCCATGGGTTTCAATTTAACTCAAATAGTAAAATGGATTAAAAAGAAAGATCCAGACATTTTAGGTTTTTCTACTTTAACGGCGTCGGGATCGGGAATCAGTGCTGCTTTAACTTCGATTGAGGTAAAGAAATGGAATCCAGATATTAAAATAGTATTTGGAAATCGGCATGTAAATCATAACGATTATAGAATTTTAAACAAATATCCAGAAATTGATATCTGTGTAAGAGGAGAGGGAGAGGTTACCTTTATGGAATTAGTTAGCGCAATAGAAAAAAATTTATCATTAAAAAATATTAAAGGTTTAACCTTTAGAGACAACGGAAAAATAAAGAGAAATGATGAGCGTCCTTTGATCAAAGATCTTGATGCAATACCTTTTCCGGATAGAAAAGCTTTAAACATTGAATATACTGGGAGTGTGGGTGGTATAGAGTTTGCACCTGAAGGATTTACATCAATGACTTCTTCTCGAGGATGTCCTTATCAATGTGCGTTTTGTTATGGAAAAAGAACAATTGGCTTTAGGACTCGTTCAGTTGAGAATATATTGGAAGAAATTCTTCTTTTAGAGAGTGAGGGATATAAATCCATAAATTTTGTAGATGATAACTTCACTGTCTCGAAGAAGCGAGTGATAAAACTCTGTCGATTGATGAAAAAACACAAAGTAGATCTGGATTGGTTATGTGAGGGAAGAGTAAATCAGGTGTCTGATGAAGTGTTACGGGAAATGCAGAGAGCTAATTGCAGAATTGTGTGTTATGGGATAGAAAGTGCGAATCAGAGAATTCTAGATTATTATAGAAAAACTATAACGCCATCCCAATCAATTCTTGCGGTAAAAAAAACTCGTAAGGCAAAAATTCCATTCATCTTAGGCTCATTCATCGTTGGTGCACCGGGTGAGACTTTTTCAGAGGTATATAATACTTTAAAATTCGCTCAAAAATTGGTAATTGACTTTCCAGTCTTTAATCTTCTAGGGACAATGCCTGGAACCGATATTTGGGATGAGATGGTTGAGAAAAATATTCTTGATGAGGATAAATATTGGGAAGAAGGAGTTCATATTTCAGATATAGACCCTGATGGAGTTTCAACCAAACAGATTTCAAATTTAATTCTAGAAATGTTAAAACGGTTTTTTTTTAATCCAAAATACATAATAAAAACATTGTATAAAAGTACCACAAGTTATTACACGCTTAAAACGGCATTCAATATTCTTACTCATAATTTAAAGAACTTTGGAGATTTCCACGGAGTAAAATCTTTTTGGAACCCCGATAATGTCTAAAAACGCTATCTTCTATAAATAAAATTTTTTTGAAGTTCATCCCCAGAATGGTTTCCAACTATTCCATATATCCCAGTTCTTTACATTTCTAATGTTTTGACCAACAGCTCTTAGTCTATATCTGCTTTTTAAAGTTTTAAAAATTTGCCGGGAGACGTAGCTGGGACGCAACATAAATTTTCTATGCGTTTCTCTTATTCGTAGCATTAATTCACTTAAAGGGATGGGAAGAACAGCAGTACCAACTTCCCAACATTCGTCCGGGTTAATTCTTTTTTCATTTACCATCTGATCCCAAATCCAATTTCCGGGGATTATACCTAAAATATGAAATTGTGGGAAGTCAATATCCAGTTTGAGTGAAAAATTTAAGGTATTAATAATTTCTTCACGAGTTTCAATTGGCGCACCCACTATAAAATTTGCTAAAATCATGTCAATTCCAACTTTTTTGGTATTCTTTATAGCATCATAAACTTGATTTAAGGTAATTTTTTTATTATACCAATCTAAAATTCTTTGAGATCCACTTTCGACACCATAACTCAGAATTTTACATCCCATCTGTTTCATAGCATTTAATAGTTCTACTGAACTTTGAGTAACTCTCCCTTCTGCCATCCAATTTAATTCTATTTTTTCTTTCTTTAGTAAATCTGATAACTTCATTAACCTTTTTTTACTTATAGTAAAGTTATCGTCAACCCAAAGCAAGTTTTGATAACCTTGTTCATCTAGAATAGATAATTCTTGTACTATATTTTCTGGAGACCTTGGACGCCACTTACCCCAAAACATAGAACTTGAACAAAATGAACATTGAAACGCACAGCCTCTTGATGAAGCAACAGAAGTAAATTTTCCTATAGTGAGATCGAGACCTTCAACTTTATTTTTATATTCCACATTTCCTAATAATTTCCTATTCGGAAATGGAAGGGTGTCGATATTTTCTATAAGGGGTCTATCGTTATTTCTAATAATTCTACCATTATCTCGATACGTTAAACCTCTTATATCTTCAAAACTTCTGCCTTTCTCAGCATTTTCGACAATTTCTAATAGAGTATATTCCCCCTCTCCTCTTACACAAGCATCAATAAATGGGTACTTATTTAATATTCTAGTATCATTGAATGTAGCATGATAATTCCCAAACAAAATTTTAATGTTTGGATTTATTTCTTCTTTTACTCTTCTAGCAATTTCAGCAGAGCTTCTTCCAGTTCCTGCAGTGGTTATCGTCGAAAAACCTAAAATATCAGGGTCTTCATATTTTATCCACTTTAATGTTTCCTCAATCGATAAACCCCTAGCAAATTGATCAAGTATGGATACATCAAAATTATTCTCACTTAAATAGGTAGCGAGACTTAACATTCCCATAGGGGGAAATCCATAGAAATCTATTTTTTCTTTGTTATACTCCTCAGCTCCTTTAACTGTACCGCAAAATGTACCTTTTTCTGGGGGTGTTGGAAAAATTAATGATGTCTTCAAAAATGTCAACCCATATTTCAATTGAGATTAATAACTAATAAGTTGGTAAATTTATCTTTTAAATTAAAACCATCTCATTTTATTTATTTTAATATCATTTAAGTTGAAAAATAAATCTTATAATTGAATTCACTTTTGATATACTTACTAAAATATAGATATAAATTTATAAAATTAAATGAAAGAATCTGATTTTCCAGCTTCTGAATGCGGTTTAATAAATGAAATTAATTGACAAACAAATCCAAAAGGTTGCCTTAGTAAGCCCAAATTTTATTACTAAGAGTGTTACTGATAAATTTACAATTCCTGCTCTAGGATTAGAATCCATTGCGGCGAATATTTTAGATATCGTAAAAGTGAAAATAATCAATGCTAAAGTCAGGAATTTAAACCTTAAGGAGATAATGAAAGAGGTTAATGAATTTAGCCCAGATATTGTTGGAATTTCATGTTGTTTTACAATAGGCATTAATATTGCTTTAAAAATCGCAAAAGAATCTAAAAAACAAGGTTATTTAATAGTTTTAGGAGGATGGCATCCAAGTTTTGATTATTCTGAAATTTTAAAATATCCCTTTGTAGATGTTATTGTACGCGGAGAAGGGGAAATTACTTTTCGGGAATTAATCCAAAACAGAAATTTAGAAGAGATAAAAGGAATCTCATATAAAGATAATGGAAATATAATAAATAACCCAGATCGTCCTTTAATCAACGATTTAAATAAATTACCATTACCGGCAAGAAATTTAAGAAATAGAAAGTCTTATTTTCAGATTTTTCAGATGCCTATAGATGTGATTGAGACGTCAAGGGGTTGCCCATTTAAATGCACTTTCTGTAATATACATTTGTTTAATCGAGGAACTTATAGAACCAAAAGCATAGAACGGGTTATTAGAGAGTTAAAAATCATTTCAAGTCAAAAAAAGAGCCAAAATGTTCTATTAGTGGATGATAATTTCACTGCAAATATGAAGAGAGTGGAGAAAATTTGTGATCTAATAATTAAAGAAGATATTAAATTAGATTTTATTTGTCAAAGTAGAATTGATGTTATTAAAAATAATCCAAATATAATAAAGAAAATGTCAAAAGCAGGGTTTTGGCTATTCTTTCTTGGTATCGAATCATTTAATCAAAAGTCTTTGAACAATCTTCAAAAAAAAATAGTCTTCAGAGATATTGTGGAAGCAATTAAAATACTTCATGATAATGACATTATAATAATTGGTAGTTTCTTAGTAGGTTCAAACTTTGACGAAGAAGAAAAAGACATAGATGTAATGATAAAAATAGTTAGGAAGTTAGGAATAGACTTTCCGTTATACTCTGTAATGACTCCATTACCTGGCACGAAATTTAGAGACGAAGTAATTGAAAAAGGTTACTTATTATCTGATAATTGGAGCGATTATAATTTTACAACAGCAGTGAATCGATTAAATAAATTATCAAAGGAAAAATTGGAACAACTGTTATCTAAAGCATATTATTATGGGTATTTTAAAAGAGGTTGGAAAAATACCTTAATAAGGCTTTTAAAGAGGAAAGGAATTAAATTTTTATTGTATTCAAGAAAAAATGTTAGTATCATAACGGATTTGCTAAGTTTTTTGATAGATATTAGACTAATGAAATATAAGGCGGATTCAACAGCTCCATTGAAATCTTCTAAGACAATTAAAACTTTTCATAAATAGGTTTTTCGAAATTAAATTCCTTGCTATCTATCAATAAAGACGTTACAAATTAGGTAAGTGCTTTCTCTTTAGAAATCACTAAATCTCTTAGAGTAACAAATTCTGCTTTTTTAGAAAGAGCTTCCTTGATAAAACTTCTTAATCTGTTTATAAATATATCTCCTGTATTAACCCAACGATCGAGTCTAATAAGAATATTTTTGTACTTCCTCAATAGGTTTGTTTGGTTGAAAATAAGAGCTTTCATATTTATTGCTTCCCATGGATGAAAATATAATATGGTTAAATTCTTTTTAAAGATCCATTTAGAGAGGAATTGAATATTTACAGGGAACCTAAAAAATATATTAAAATTTGAAGGATGAAATTCATAGATTTGGGATTTATTTATTTGGTATTTTTTCAGATTTCTATTGGAGCTTATTGAAGAATCATATTTAAATCCTAAATCAGCTAAAATTTTAAGTAGGAATAATGGAGGTTTTAAATAAGGCGCTCTAAACCCAATAATCTCTGAATGTTGACAAAGATTCTCTATAAGTTTCTTATTCTTATCGATCAATTGAGAGCATTTATTAAAATCTAGTTGATTTAAGCGTTCATGATTTAAACTATGGCAACCAATTTCATGGTCTTTACCTTCAATTAATTTTACATACTTTGGTAAATATTCAATTATATCTCCAGTACAAAAAAATGTACCTTTGATGTTGAATTCATCTAACATTCTTAGTATTTTCAATAATCCAATCTTTACTCCAAAATAAGAGTTGAATACTCTTGGAATGTCCCTTTCAATATCAAAGGTTAATACAATTTTCATTATGTAAACATAAATCTTAAGATATTATATATATTAAATTTTAAAAACCACTTAATCTCTTTAATTTTAAAGGTTATATTTGTTAAAAATCAATCTGTATTTCTTAAAAATTTATAAACTTGATAAATCTATTTAAATGACACCAAAAAAAGAAAATTTTTATATAGTTATCTGTTGTTATTAAGAATATTACTATAAATAGATATAAAGAATAAAAATTAAAGGGTGTGAGAATGCCAATATTGGAAGGTTGGGAGGTTTCTCCTGATAGAATAGAAAAATATGAAAAAATCTTAAGTTCAGACGATATAGGTGATCCAATCATAACCTCAAAATG
>Ga0209978_10000999_pt1 | contig 11432 bp, 10 predicted proteins | sample BentaG_FD_182805 | JGI IMG/M metagenome (GOLD analysis project Ga0209978, IMG submission 182805) | Deep subsurface microbial communities from South Atlantic Ocean to uncover new lineages of life (NeLLi) - Benguela_00093 metaG (SPAdes)... | ecosystem: Environmental > Aquatic > Marine > Oceanic >...
GAGGCGTAGGAGGCGTGGTCTATCGTATCCATGCTGAGAAAATGGCTCCTTGATGGCAGGGAAGGCATCCAAAAACGGAAGGCTAGCAGGTCTTCAATGGTCTGCTAGCCTTTGCTTTGCCAGAACACCTTATGCCCTCGCCTCAACCCCCATCTCCCAAGTCGTAACTACATTCCGCACTCACAGCACGGCATTGGCAAACTCTCAGAGGAGGACTAAACTCAAGTCCCAGTGTGTGAGATAACCAGTAAATAATCGAGCCAGAGAGAAAATGCTCACAGTTGAGTAGTAAGAAATACAAACAAGTTCCAGAAAACGATGCTTGTGTAAAATGCCAAAAATACCGTAGTAAATATATATATGAGCTTGGGCTTTGCATTGTATTTAGTCCACAAAAGTAATGTAACTAGAAATGCGCCTGATACCTTTATAGCTAAAAACAATTCCTGACCTACCCAAGCTTGCAAGAAAGGATTCACTTCTAATGCATGTCCATTTGTCACAAGAAACTTGGTTAGCAGGCCATCGGCCACTATGAGGCCGAATAGCATGTACAGCGCCAACCTCATCGTACGACTTTTAACACTAAAACGCTTGGGAACCTTCAATATGTCCACTACTTCAAGGATATAACATTCAGTTGTAGTGAAGCATCATCCATAAGTATGATTTTAGCTTACTTCCTTCGGGTGACTATAGGCAGTTTCCCTCTGGAACTCAGGATAGCCTGATTCCCCCTCCCCAAAGCCGTAACTACATTCCGCACCCACGGGGGTTTATGGTATAGTGTAAGCTGAATCATGTTAGCCAAGGTAATAAGTTGCGCTATAGTGGGACTGGAGGGGGCTATTGTTGAGGTCGAGGCAGATATGTCCCCCGGCTTACCCTCATTTACCATTGTTGGATTACCTGATGCCGCCGTCCAGGAAGCCAGGGAACGGGTAAGAGCCGCTATCCGAAATTCCGGCTGCACTTTCCCGATGAAGCGTATCATAGTTAATCTTGCCCCTGCCGACCTCAAGAAAGCCGGACCGGCTTATGATTTGCCCATCGCTCTTGGTATTCTCCTCAGCTCAGAGCAGGTATATGCCGATGTTTCCCAGACCCTCATTCTCGGTGAGCTATCACTGGATGGCAGTTTACGTCATACCAACGGCGTCTTACCTATGGTTGCCCTGTCTCACGAGCAGGGATTCTCTACCGTTATTGTGCCTGAAACCGATGCCAAAGAGGCATCCTTAATAGAAGAGGCTAAAATCATCCCCATCAGCTCATTATCTCAACTGGTTAGCTACCTCAAAGGAGAAATACCAGCCCCGGAGTATAAATCTACCGAAGTCGATGAATACAGTCCGCCTGCTTCCTCAGTTACCGACCTGGCTTACATTAAAGGACAGGAGCATGTCAAGCGAGCCCTAGAGGTAGCTGCCGCTGGAGGACATAATGTAATAATGATGGGTCCCCCTGGCAGTGGTAAAACGCTGCTGGCACGCTCACTCCCCTCAATACTACCGTCAATGACTAACGAGGAAGCCCTGGAGGTTACCAAACTTTATAGTGTAAGCGGTCTGCTGCCAGCGGATACTCCCCTGATTAGACAGCGACCCTTCCGCTCCCCTCACTATACTATTTCAAACGCTGGCCTGGTGGGTGGGGGACACTGGCCGAGACCCGGCGAAATAAGCCTCAGTCACCGGGGAGTCCTCTTCCTTGATGAGCTCCCTGAGTTTGGGCATTCACTGCTTGAGACATTACGTCAGCCTCTGGAAGACAAGGTAATAACCATCAGCCGGGCTCAAGGCAGTGTAAGCTTTCCAGCCAACTTTATGCTGGTAGGAGCTATGAACCCCTGCCCCTGCGGTTACTATGGCGACCCTTTTAGACAGTGCACCTGCCCCACCAGTCTGGTTTCTCGGTATCAGAGGCGTATCAGTGGACCATTTATTGACCGGGTCGATATATTTGTTGAGGTGCCCCACATTGATTACGAAAAGCTCGCTGATGACAGGCTAGGGGAGAAATCAGAGAAAGCCCAAGCCAGGGTAATGGCCGCCCGTTCCCTACAGCGTCAACGCTTTGGCGGAACCAGACTAACCTGCAATGCTGAAATGACGCCAACCGAGGTAAGAGAATTTTGCCAGGTAGAAGAATCAGCCCAGAGCCTCTTGAAAGCAGCGATGAAGCAACTTTACCTCTCCGCCCGCGCTTTTCACCGTATACTCAAGCTAGCCCGAACTATCGCCGACCTGGAAAACAGTGATATAATTAAAGCCCATCACCTGGCTGAAGCCATCCAGTATAGACCGAGAAGCCTGTTATAGCCCAGCCAGATAAAATAAAATTGGAATTTGGAGCAGGCAGCAGCTTGTATGTAACTATTGGGCTCTTGACATTTCAGTAGTTAATAGGTTAGTCTTTAGAATACTCAAAAGGGAGGTAGCTAAAATGCAAGCATACTGTGTGAAGTGCCGCGCCAAGAGGGAAATGAAGGATACCAGAGCCATAACTATGAAGAATGGCAAACCAGCAACCCAGGGTGTATGCCCGGTATGTAGCACCAAGATGTTCAGAATAGGCAAGAGCTAAGGCTGGTATGGTAGATATGGGATTCCTGGAAAGGCTGGCTATCTGTGAATAGGTGCCAGCCTTTCTAATTTTACACAATTTTGACTGTTGCTAAGTAAACAAGGCTTTGCTGATAGTCTGTACGGCGTGCTCAGGTTGAAATTGAGGAATTTCGGGACCGAGATTCTGTCAGAGCTTCTAGGGCTTGACGGATATGACCAGCGAGGTGCGCACCGGCTGGGGGAAGGGGATGACCCTGGGCTCGATAAAGCCCACCGCCTCCATCAAACCCATAATCTCCGCCCCGGAGTAGGACTGGCCCTCACCGGTATTGACCAGCATGTTCAGCGAAAACAGCACCGCCCGCAGAGGGGAGGTGCCCTCCTCGTCGATGAGACCCTCGTGAACCACCACCAGCCCACCAGAGGTAAGGGAATCGTAGGCCTTCTGGAGTAGTCCCTTACTACGCTCCGGCCCCATAGAGTGCAGGATGGCCGAGAGTAACACCACATCGTTACCCTGACCGAAGTCATCCTTAAAGTAATCACCAGCGCGTGTGGTAACCAATTCAGCAACGCTAGAGTTAGCAATGACCTCCTTGGCAATCTCGATGGTCTGGGGCAGGTCAAAGACGATGGCCCGTAGTCCTGGATAGCGCTTCACCAGGAATATCGAATAGGTGCCCGGCCCACCACCGGCATCAAAGAGCTGGTGCCGGCCGCTGAGGTCCAAGGCCTCAGTCAGCAAGGGGGCCACCTGCATCGCCCAGTTATGCATCACCAGGATGAAGTTACGGTGCACGTCGGGCTGCTCGACAAGGTGGTAACGCTCAGCCACCTGCTGGTTGGTGCGTACTGCCTCGTGCAACTTGCTCCAGGGCTGCCACAGGTCCTCCTCGTGAGCGATGGCATCGCCTATGTAGGTAGGCTTGCCCCGCACCAGAGACTCCCTGGCCTCGGCTGAGTTACGGTAGAGGTCTCCCTCCTTTTCCAAGATGCCCAGTGCAGCACAGGCATTGAGCAGCGTCCGAGTGGAGCGGGGATGGGTGCCACAACGGGAGGCCACCTCCTCGGCGGTGAGAGCCTCATCCCCCAAGGTAGTGAAGAAATCAAGGTGGTTAGCCGTCATCAGCACTCTGGCTGGTTGCCATCCGCCTAGGGCCCGGTTAATGGGATTGCGCCGTTGAGTCTCCCGGCTGGACCCGGTTGTCATCTCAACCTCCTTTTCTAATCTGCTCTAGTTCGGAGGGATTATATCTTCTACTATAGTAGCTGTCAATTGTACCATTGGCAAGTTGACGAACCTCGCCAAAGTCGGACATAATATGGGCTAAGAACATTCGTGGGGGAGATAACCCGAAAAAATGTCAATCCTTGGCTACGGTGCGAACTGACTGGCACAATTTCAAGAGGGCAACTCTGATGTCAACCTTTGTGCTTCCCGACTCGACCAGGGGCTGCAGCCTTTCTGCGTCCTGTGTTGCGAAGACCAGGCCATCCACTTCGGCGACCTGTCCGACCGCCAGAGCCAGGTATCCCAGCTTATTGCCCGGCGCTCCGGCTACACATTAAAGCCAGAGGAAACGACGGGACCCGCCGTTTATTACCTGCCGCTCCTCAGTCAGCGGCCAGTCTAGTCTGCAAATATCTGCACCAGGAGATAGAACAACCTGAGCTAGAAAAAGAAAAATGGAGGTGATAACAATGCCCAAAGGATTGGTGGTCTATGATTCAGCAACGGGTAACACTGAGAAGATGGCAATGCCTATCGGCCGAGGAATGAAAAGAGCCGGGCTGGACGTCGAGGTTAAAAGAGTAAAAGATACCTCTCTTAGTGACCTCACTGAGGCTGATGCCATAGTTTTAGGCTCGCCAACTTATTTTGCCAGTATGTCAAACAATATGAAGAAATTTATTGACAAGAGTGAAAAAATCTATCCTGATAAACTGAAGGATAAGGTTGGTGCTGTCTTTACCTCCAGCCAGGGTCTGGGGGGCGAGATGGCCTTACTTTCCCTCATTCTAGCCATGCTGGTGCACCGAATGATAATTGTCGGGCATCAGTCAGGCGAGCTTGGAGCAATGTCACTCGAAGCGCCCGATGATAAGCGTATTGTTGAATGCGAGATTTTTGGTGAGAGGATAGGAAATTTTACCAAAGCTATCGCTAAGAAGTAAATAGGACCCAAGAAGTAGCCAGGGCAACAACCAAGGAAATGCAGAGCATTTGTTAGCCAATAAAGGAAAGGAAGGAAAAGAGTTATGGTCTTACCTCTAGAAGGAATAAAAGTTATTGAGCTTGGTCATTGGGTACTTGGACCTACCTGTGCTCGTATCCTTGGTGAACTTGGAGCTGACGTCATTAAAATAGAGGACCCCAGAGGTGGTGACCCGGTTCGTGGCTTGCTTCCCCCAAAATTGATGTCCGACCTTGGTCCCGTGAACCCTTTCTGGGAGCAGTGGAATGGAAGTAAGCGTGCCATTGCCGTTGACCTGAGCCAGGAGGCAGGCAGAGAAATAATCTACAAGCTGGTGAAGATATCCGATGTCTTTGTTACTAATTTTCGCGCGGCTGTAGTTGACAGGTTTGCCCTGGATTATGAAAGGGTGGCCAAGATTAATCCCAAGATTATTTATGCTCAGGCCACCGGTTTCGGACTCAAAGGACCTGATAGAGATAGGCCGGCTTTTGATGAGACTGCCTTTTGGACACGGTCAGGCATAATGTCCACTCTGGGAGAGCCTGATGCGCCACCGGTGCCACTGCGCGGAGCCATGGGAGACCTCACTACTGCTGGCTTTCTGGCTTGTGCCATAGTTACAGCACTCCTGGCTAGAGACCGGTTCGGATTTGGGCAAAAAGTTGACATATCCTTGTTGGCAACCGGTATGTGGGTTGCCGGCGAGGATGTCCAGCGTCGTCTCACCTGGGCGGAGCGAGCAGGCAATCAGAAATATCCCAGAAAGAGCACGACTAACCCACTGCGTAACTCATTTCAAACAAAGGATAAAAAGTGGCTGTTCTTCATGATGCTCCAGACAGACCGATTCTGGCCGGCAGTTTGTAAAGCCATTGAAAGGGAAGACCTGGAAAAAGACCCTGGATTTGATTCTCACCGGAAGCGTGTTAAAAATAGCCAATTGATTATCTCTATACTTGATGAAGTCATGGCCACCAGGACGATGGCAGAATGGGCAGAGCGCTTTGACCAACATGGCCTGATATGGGAGCCGGAAACAACAGTGCCTGAGGTTTTAGCTGACCCACAGGTAGCCGCCAATGACTATGTAGCCGAGGTTGAGTATCCTTCAGGTGACCTTGTTAAGCTGCTGCGTGTTCCCTTCCAGTTTAGTGAAACTCCCATCGGTCCGAGGAGTCCTGGACCAGAATTAGGCCAACATACAGAAGAAGTATTGCTAGAAATGGGATACGACTGGGGCCAGCTCTCACAACTGAAGGAGCAGAAGGCAATTATTTAGAAAGATAGATAAGGACGTGACTGAGATGACTATTGACATGCATACTCACCTGGCAGTGAGGGAGTTTTATCCTGAACCTTTCTGGGATGGGTACGTGCGACTGAACGCTAGCTGGAGACCGGCTACGACAACCCTGGAAGAGGCAATGGCAGAGGCAAGGAGTACCGTTTTGCCGACATACTGGGACTCGGACGGCACGGGACACATCAGGCGAATGGACGAGGCAGGTATTGAAAAGGCTGTCATTTTGCACATGGACCAGGGTCTGCTGTTTGGTGAGCGTGATGGGGGCAAGACGATTGAGCAACAGAATAAGCAGGTGAGTGAAGCCGCCAAGAAATATCCGGACCGCCTCATATATTTTTGCGGTGTAGACCCCAGGAGAGAGCAAGCTGTAGAGTTACTCGAGAGGTGTGTAACCGAGTGGGGCGCCCGAGGAATAAAGATGTATCCGAGTACGGGATTCCTTCCTGCTGACAGAGAAGCCTACCCCTTTTACGAAAGGGCCTCTGCCTGGAAGATTCCCGTATACTTCCACATGGGACCTCAGGACTCCCCTTATAAAAATGAAGGAAACACTCATCCTTCCGTCTTGCTGCGGGTTCTCGTTGATTTTCCCGACCTTACGGTGATAGTGGCTCATATGGGTTTGGAGTTCTGGCGGGACTTAATAGCTTTAGGCAAGGTCAGGGAAAATGTGATGTGTGATTTCTGTGCCTGGCAAATTATCGCCAGGCGAGACTACAGTCAATTCTGCTATATCCTCAGAAGGTTCCTGGACGAATTTGGCAGGGAAAGGGTCATGTTTGGCACAGACGCCCCTCTTCTGGAACACTCTATTTCAAGCAAGAGGTGGGTTGAAATAGTAAGGAACCTTCCCCATCAGTCACCAGAGCGCTACCGTTTCACTGAGGAAGAAGTCTCGGCCCTCCTTGACGGCAATGCTCGAAGGCTGCTGGCTTCCATACCTCAGAAAATAGCCAGGTGAACACGCTTCTTCATGCTGGCAGCTTAGGCTTTGCGTACCTTCTTGGCTTTGGCTAGGAACTCATCTAACCTCTTCTTGATGGCTATTTTGTCATACTTGCCCACGCTGGTCTTGGGTACATCATCGACAATAGCCATGTAATACGGTAGCATCCATTTGGTTATTTTACCCTTTTCCACACCCTCAGTCTCAAGGAATTTGAGTACATCTTCTTCCTTCTGGGTAGCTCCAGACACCAGCTTGATAAGGCCCATCGGTAGCTCTCCCCACTTTTCGTCGGGAACGCCGACGTAAGCCGCCTCCAGAACAAAGTCAGCCATGGCTGTCAGATTCTCCAGCAGCACGGTTGGCACCATCTCGGCGCCGCTTCTTATCACATCCGTTATTCTATCGGTGATTGTTATGTAGCCGTCTTCATCAACAGTAGCCACATCCCCGGTGTGGAACCACCCGTCCCTCCACACCTCGGCTGTCCTCTCCGGGTCTTTGAAGTATTCCCCCATTATCCAGTGTCCTCTTAATACTATCTCACCCATCGTCTCACCGTCATGTGGCACCGGCTTGCCATCCTCACCGATAACCTGAGCATCAATCCCCGGTATAGGCACGCCGGTCTTGACCCTGACCTCGTCCAGTTTCTCCTTTGGCCAGTCTTTCATTTCACGTTTGATGAAAGCGCCGATTGAACCGGCGGCAGTCTCGGTCATACCATATCCGGATGCAGCGGTAAACCCGGGAATAAGCTTCTCAGCCTTGGCTTTCAAACCCAGTGGCAGGGCAGCACCACCGACGGCTATACCTGTCAGGCTGCTCAAATCATACTTATCGAGGTCTGGAAACTCAATGAGCATCGCCAGCATCGTTGGTACCAGACCGGCACTGGTAACCTTCTCGGTCTGAACCAGCTCACAGAAGCTCTCAGGAGTGAACCTGCCGGGAAATACCATTTTGTTGGCACTAAAGACGTAGAAGTAGGGCGCCCCCCAGGCATGGATATGGAATAGCGGGATGTTGACCATGGGTATATTAACATCAGGTTCTGGAGGCATGCTTGATGGCCTGGTAGCGAAGTTTTGGGCGATTAATATGTACAGGCTCTGCAGGTGGAGCTGTCTATGGGTAAACAGGGCTCCCTTGGGCAGTCCCGTAGTGCCGGTGGTGTAATAGAGGGTAGCATAGGTATCCTCATCCAGATTCGGCCAGTCGAATTCTGTCGGCTGGTCTTTTATCAACTCTTCGTATTCATAGAGGGGTTCAATCTTGGTGTCAGGCTTTCCCGGCTTATCCGATATATAGACGAATTTATCGACGGTAGGTTTTATGCGGTCATAGATTGCTTCAACAAGGGGCATGATAATGTCGTCGAAGAATATTATTTTATCTTCGGCGTGATTGATTGTATATACTATGTGGTCCAGTGAAAGCCTGATATTTATTGGATGTGCCACGGCACCAATGCAGGAAACAGCATACACAAGCTCCAGGTGCCGGTGATGATTGAGTGCCATGGTAGCTACTCTATCGCCCTGCTCACCAGCCTTTCCCGTCTTCACTCCCAGGCCTTTCAGTGCATGGGCAAGTTGGCACGTGCGCCGGTACCACTCAAGCCAGGTAAATCTATAGTATTCGCCGGCGTCATTTCGGTAGACAACACCAATCTCATCGGGATACAGGTTCACCGGTGTCTTCATGAAGGTCGTCAGTAGTAACGGATACCGCGTGCTGAACTCAGGATAGGTCTTACCTTGCATTTTACTGCCTCTCTTTCCTAAATTTATTTCCCAAGATGGACTCCCGTGAGAAGAGGAGTCACCCTGATATGTGGTGTTCTTGAAGGATTGCTAATTTTTGCATTTATCGCCGATGCTGTCAAGCCGAAGCCCTTTATCTGTTTAATTACTGGTTAACAATGTCAGCTCGCCTAACATCATCGGTTGATTTCATCATTCAGTCCTTGGCTGTTCGTCTCAACACTATAAAGATTCCACCGAGAATAAGAAGACCCCCTGCTATCTCATTGACCGTTGGCATCTCACTAAGAATCCAGCATCCTAGCAATGTAGCCCCGATGGGTTCACCAAGAATGGCTACCGAAACAAAGGTCACCGGTATTAAGCGCACCGCCAGATTCAAACATGAGTGGCCGACAAGCTGTGGTATGAGTGCCAGCAGAATTAGCATCAGGTAGGTGAAAGATGAATAGCCGAAAAGGCTGTGACCAGAGAGCATAGTCGCTGCCAGTAGTATTACCGCCGAGCAAGTATAGAGAATGGTGAGGTAACTGAGAATATCAATACGTGCTCTAAGCTGGCCACCAATAATGAGATAGGCGCCCATCGAGAAGCCAGCGATTAAAGCTAACAAGTTACCCAGGAGAGCCTCTGAACCAAAAGTAAGACCACCATAGTTGATAAATATAACCCCTATTAGGGCAACCACAATGCCGCTTATGGTTAGTTTGTTTAATCTCTCACGCCACAGAAAATACGAGATTATGGCAACAAAGGCGGGATGGCAGGTTACTAGAATAACCGAGCTAGCGATGGACGTGTAACTGAGCGATGTTATCCAGAGTCCGAAATGTAGTGCCATGAATACACTTGAGAGCAGTATCAAGAGCATGTCATTCCTGGATAGTTTGTTAAGATTCTTCTTGTATTTTATTGAAGCAATAGGGATTAATATGACAGCGGCTATGGTCAAGCGGTAGGTGGCAATGACCAGAGGCGGCGCCTCAGCCAAACGAATGAAAATAGCTGCGAAAGAAACAGACAGCACACCCACCAGCAGGGTTATATACGGTTTCACTCTGATTACTGCCCTTAATTAATTATTTGCCCGATGAGTCCCAACAGGTGCTAGCATACGATAAACCGCTCAATTTTGCCAGTACTATTTCTGGAATTGACCTGCAATTGGAAGACACATTTCGTCAGATTGTTACCTTTGGGCGAGTCTACTCCAGAATGTCCCACCTTTGCCGACGACATACACAAAGATAAAGATGGTCCGAAAGAGGTGGTACAAGCCTGAAGGCAAGAGAATCACGGTGTGATAAAATGGCTGTTTAGAAAGGGCCAAAGGAAAGCGTGACTTGTTATAGGTGATGTAATGGTGATACATTATGAAATGATTGGCAGAGAGCAGATTCAATTACAAACAGGAGATTAACAATGTCATCGCAAAAGGGAGTAGTCATAATTGGGGCTGGTGTCGTTGGCTGTTCTATAGCCTATCACCTGGCCAAGCAAGGGGTCCCCTCTCAGATAATCGAGAAGGACGCCATCGCTGCCAGGGCTTCAGGGAAGTCCTGGGCAGTCTGGACCTACCCTCCACTTATATTAACAATGGAGGGTCAACTCCCGGGCCTCCTCTTCTCAATGCCAGAAGGGAGCATACGCCCCTGGCTGGAGCTTTTCTGGTTGGGTTACCATCGGTTGCCCGATATAGCTCTGGAGCTAAAGGAAAAGGGGGGAGTCGACATAGGATATGGTGAATTTTCTCAGGTAAACGTTGCCCTATCGGAAAACGGAGAAAAGGCTCTTAAGGCGGTTTTATCTTTCATAAGGAGTGCAGGTTATCATGAGGGAAGCTGGCTTGAGGCGGACGACCTAAGAGCCATATTCCCAGATATCCACCCACGAGCTAGAGGGGGATTGAGTACCCCTGGCCTCCAGGTGGAGCCATACCAATATACTCTTGGCCTAGCCCAGGCTGCGGAGAAAATGGGAGCCAGCATCAGGCAGGGCGAGGTAGTGGAGTTCCGCCATAAAGGGTCAAGGGTCACCGCAGTCATTCTTGCCACGGGGACTGAGGTTGAGGCTGATGTGGTGGTCCTGGCTGCCGGACCCTGGAGTAGCCAGTGCACTTCCCGGCTGGGGAAAGAGATACCCATCGTGATAAACCGGGAGCAATGCCTGAGGGTAGAGGTGCCCCAGCGATTTCCGCCGTACGCGCTTATGACATCTACGGTGATGGTTCTCCCAAAAGTTGATGGTACAGTGATATTAGGTAATGCGGGCGCAGTTGACCCGCAACCAGGCTTCGATAGCAGTCTAACGGAAGAGGTCAAGACCGCGCTGATGGATGCTGCAATCAGTCTGCTCCCCGGGTTGCAAGAGGCCAAGTTAGTTGAGCACCGGGGTGACCTGGAGGGTTGGGCTCCCCCTCCCAATCATATCCAGCCGGTGCTGGGTCGCCTCCCGGAGTGGGACAATGCTTATATAGCGGCGCGGGTGGGGACGATGGGTATGATGCTGAGCCTGGGAGTGGGCCAGGTTATGGCCGCTCTCATCGTCGCCGGAGGTCACATACCTGACCGCGTCAAAACCATGATGGAGTTCTTAAACCCCGCTAGGCTATAGTAGGCTAGGTTCCTGATTGTCAAATTGTAGCAGGGG
>Ga0209978_10001002_pt1 | contig 11422 bp, 10 predicted proteins | sample BentaG_FD_182805 | JGI IMG/M metagenome (GOLD analysis project Ga0209978, IMG submission 182805) | Deep subsurface microbial communities from South Atlantic Ocean to uncover new lineages of life (NeLLi) - Benguela_00093 metaG (SPAdes)... | ecosystem: Environmental > Aquatic > Marine > Oceanic >...
AAACGCCCAGTAGATCTGCGCACTGCTTCTGCGTCTTGCCAGATTTCGCACGTGCCTGCCGCAACAGAACACCAATCTCCTTCTGGCGTAGCGGTATCAGTTTCTCAACAGCAGGCCTCTGGGTCGCCTGCTCCAGGACCGCCGGTTCCTCGTCCCAAAGGTGACTCACCGGCACATCGAAGAAACTAGCCAGTAGCTCCAGCTCAGGGAGGGAGATGCCACGGCGTCCGTGCTCGTATTGTGACATGATGTGCCGGGAGCAACTCAGCCACTCAGCGCACTCTTTGAGGCTTTTTCGGGCCTTCAGCCGAGCGGCGCGGAGCAGGACTCCGATCATCTTGGAGCGGACATCGACGGCCTTTGTTTCCTGAACCATCGGGCCTCCTTGATTCTGGATTCTCAAATCTGATTATATCATATGATTGCCCGGTAGACAACCTGGCAAGTTGACATGCTGGACAGTTTATGGGATAATGCGCAGAATCTCAGGGCTGTAAACTCTTGGTGCCAGTAGTACGTGGCGCAGGCTCTTGCGCCGATCGGAACGGGCGCAGTTGCTTCTTTCATACACGAGCCATTCACTCCAGCGGAACTCGAAAGCGCAATCTGGAGTTCGCTGTCGTGGTCACTGTGGATATGGGGCTGATTCGTCTCCGGAGATAGCGTTATCCAGATGATCAAGATGGACATGCACGTTCATAGCTGCTACTCCAAAGATGGCCTCCTGACTCCTGAGGAGATTGTAGTGAGATGCCGGGAGAAGGGGTTGGGGGCATTGGCTATCACCGATCACAACACAATTGCCGGGGCCTTGGCCGTGCGAGATGTGGCTCCTTTTCCTGTCATCGTTGGTCAAGAGGTTTCCACTCCGCACGGGGAGGTGATGGGGCTCTTCCTAGAGGAGGAAGTACCCAGAGATCTGTCGCCAAGCGAGGCTGTTTCCTGTATCAAGGGACAGGGAGGCCTGGCTGGGGTGCCTCACCCCTTTGACAGGTTGCGCAGGGAGACTTTGGGGGAGCGGTTATTGAAGGAGATTGCAGCCGAGCTGGATTTCATAGAATGCTTCAACTCCCGGGTTACCTTATCGGGAGATAACCATCGGGCGCGGGAGTTTGCCGTGTCCAGAGGGCTGCCCTGTACGGCCGGCAGCGACGCCCACAGCGGCTATGAGTTGGGACGGGCATATGTAGAGATGTCCACGTTCAACGACAGAGGAGAATTCTTGGACGGGCTTGTTCACGGGCGGACTGTCGGCAACTCGAGCCCGTTCTGGGTTCACTTCTTCAGTGTCTACGCCAGGATGCGTCGGAGCCTGGTCAGAGGATAGGCCACGCAGTTGCTACTGCCTCTTCTTTTTGTCGCCCTCACCATCTTGGCGGCCGTGGCGCCTGCGGTTCTATACAGCCTGCTCATCTGGTGGCTCGACAGATACGAGAAGGAACCCTGGGGCCTGCTCGCGGCGACCTTTGTCTGGGGAGCGATACCGGCCGTATGCTTCGCGCTCATGGGCGAGTTCATCCTTGAGATTCCCTTTTCCTGGGTGTTTGGCGAAGCGGCCGGGCAGGTGATCGGTGGAAGTGTGGTAGCTCCTGTGGTCGAGGAGGTAGTCAAGGGCTTTGCCGTTTTCGTCGTGTTCCTTGTCTTCAGGCGTGAGTTCGATGGTCTTCTGGACGGCATAGTCTACGGTGCACTGGTGGGGTTTGGCTTCGGCATGACGGAGAATGCATTCTACTTCGTAGGCGGGTTCCTGGAAGGAGGCGCTGCCGACTGGCTGTTCGTCGTCTTCTTACGCACGGTGATCTTTGGCCTGAATCATGGCCTCTTCACCGCCATTACCGGCATCGGCTTCGGGTATGCAAGCATCGCTACCAGTGCGTGGCAGCGGTGGCTAGCACCTCCTGTGGCTTTGGGGGGGTCCATTGTGGTCCATGCTGTGCACAACGCCTCCACAAGCCTTGCTGCAGAGCTATGTTGGCCAGTGCTGATCAGTCTCATGAATGATTGGGGCGGGGTCCTCATCATCCTCGTTATTGTGTTGTTGTCCTGGGACAGGGAGAGGTCGTGGATAGTGCGAGAATTGGACGACGAAATACGCGCCGGCACGATATCCAAGGCCGAGTACGAAATCATTGCTTCCTATTGGCGCCGTATCGCTACGCAATGGAAGGCCTTGTCCAGGCACGGCGTGATGCACGCGCGTAGGGTGAGGAGGCTCCACCAACTGGCGACGGAGTTGGCTTTCAGGAAGCACCGTCTACACGGCGAGCGGGACACGAGGAGGAGCGAAGAGGAGGTCGCGTTACTGAGGGGGGAAATCGAGGCTCTCAAGGCCCAGACAACCAATTGGCGAACCGAAAGGGGACGTGCTAGATGAACGAGAATACAAAGCGGTGCCCAGCGTGTGAAGTGCACAATCCAGATGCGGCCAATTTCTGCTTCAATTGCGGCGCGACTTTGGGGAGGCGAAAGCCGGTGGGGCGGAGACGAAGGGTTGTGATAACGGGACTGGGAGCCATCACCCCCCTCGGTCTGACTGCGGAGGAAACCTGGCAGGGTCTTGTCGAGGGACGCTCCGGTGTGAGTTTGATAACTGAAGTGAACGTCGAGGAGTATCCCACCAAGATAGGTGGGTTGGTAAGAGGTTTCGACCCTCGTAAGTACATGGATCGCAAGGAGGCACGCCGAATGGGCCGCTACAGCCAGTTGGGCGTGGCTGCGGCAGGGATGGCGCTCGAGGACGCTGGTTTGGGCTCTGATGGCATTGATAGCGAAGAGGCCGGGGTAATACTAGGCACCAGCGGCGGTGGCGCGATCGAGGAGTGTGAGAAGGCGTGCAGGGTCTTGTTGACCAAAGGGGGGATGCGGATCTCTCCGTTTTTCGCGGTGACGGTGAGTCTTAACGTTGCTGCTCACCACATAAGCTGCACATATGGGCTTGAGGGCTACAATTCCACAGTGGTCACAGCCTGCGCGGCCGGAACTCAAGCGATAGGTGAGGCTACTGAAGTGATCCGTCGTGGGGCGGCGCAGATCATGGTCGCAGGGGGCACGGAATCCGGCATCTGTGAGTTGAGCGTGATTGCGTTCTCCGTAGCGCGTGGCTACTCACGGCGCAACGATGAGCCGGAAAGGGCGTCTCGCCCCTTTGATGCCGACCGCGATGGCTTTGTGCCGGCAGAGGGGGCTGGTGTCCTCATCCTTGAGGAGCTGGAGCATGCCTTGCATCGCGGGGCGCGCATTTATGCCGAGGTGCTGGGCTACGCGGGCACTTCAGATACCTATCATCTGATCGCACCCGATCCTGAGGGCAAAGCGGCGGCCCGAGCCATGGCCAGGGCTGTGGAGGATGCTCAGGTGTCCTTGGAGGACATAGACTATATCAACGCTCACGCTACCTCTACCATGCTGGGTGACGTGGCTGAGACTGTGGCGATCAAAAGGGCTTTCGGGGAGCGTGCCTATCATATACCCATAAGCGCCACCAAATCCATGACAGGACACTTGATTGGTGCTGCGGGGGGCGTCGAGGCGGTGGCGTGCGTGCTTACCATTCGTGACAACGTTATACATCCCACCATCAACCTTGACAATCCCGATCCTGAGTGCGACCTGGATTATGTGCCCCACGTGGCACGAGAGGCCCAGGTGGAAGTCGTGCTCGCCAATTCCTTTGGCTTGGGAGGACAGAACGCTTGCCTTGTCTTGGGCAGGTACTAGGACTGAGCTGACACACACTCAGGCCTGGTGGTCGTAGCCTGGCAATCGCAATTTGACATCTTCACTCATTTGTGGCATACTATCAGCAAATCGCAAAGGCTTTGATGGAAACGAGTAGGCGGCCAGCCATCGTTCAGAGAGTCCGGGCAGGTGCGAGCCGGATACGAGGGCCCCGCTGAAAATCCTTCCGGAGCCGCCAACCGAAATGGCTGTCAATGGATGGCCAGAGTAGACTTGGCCGGGAACGTCGCCCGTTATCAATGTCGAGGGTATGAACGCGTACCCTTCTGGGAGTGAGCGGGCAACCGCTAAGTAGGGTGGTACCGCGGGGGTGTGATCTTGCGAGGACGGCTCTCGTCCCTATGAGGGGCGAGGGCTTTTTGTTTGAGGGGGGGCATTTGGCAGTTGTCCGCGAAGCTCAGTGGGATGACTTCACTGAGGTGCTGAGGCTGCACAGGCAGGCGAGCGAGTTTCATGGGCGTTTGGACCCTAGGCTGGCTCCAGACTCAGAGGAGTTGGAGAAGTTCAGGAAAGCGGTGCAGCGGATGCTGGGAAGGCGACGACATCGGATCTTCGTGGCCGAGGAGAGCCGGGGTGAGGGATTGGTGGGGTATGCCATGGGCCAGATCGTGGACAACAGGCCTCTCGCTCTCCCAGAGTTTGGCCATGTAGGCTGCCTGCATGTTGATGAGGCGTGGCGCGCGCAAGGAATCGGACGAGCTCTCTCAGTGACGATACATGAGTGGTTCAAGGCGGAGGGGTTGGACGCGGCCCAGGTTGATGTGCCCTACCGCAATCCCGTAGCGCAGCGCTTGTGGGAGAGAAGGGGGTTCACCAACTTCCTGGATCATCTTTGGTGCGAAGCGGAAGCCGAGGTGACGGCGGTTGTGGAAGACCGTGTGCTTGTGGGTAAGGCGCAGATTGGCCATGTGAATGCCGTGCTTGCGCTGTGGAAAGAGATGATGGACTATCACGCGCTCATTGACCGGCGGCTGAGGGTGTGCCCTGACTGGAGAAGACATGTAGAGCGGTCCGTAAGGAGATGGCTGAAGCACGATGACACTCGCTTGCTGGTGGCCGAGGTGGGACACGATGTGATTGGCTTTGCCCTGGGGGGCATCGTGGACGTCGGGCTTGGCCTCAGACCGGGCACGCATGGTAGCATAGCACACCTGTGTGTTAAAGCTGAGTGGAGGAGGCGTGGTGTGGGCCGGCAACTGTTTGCCTCGCTGAGAGACTTGTTGCAGGAGGAAGCCGTTTCATCCATCCATGTCCACGTGTCTCACTTCAACTCTGTGTCACAGAGTTTCTGGAGGAGCCTGGGCTTTGAGGACTACATAGAACGACTTTGGTGTGACTTAGCATGATGGGAGGTTTCAATGACCGAATTGCTGCATCTGTCTGACGGATACCTGCGCGAATTCGAGGCCACGGTTACGGACGTGGAGGGGGATGGTGTAGTCTTGGACAGGACGGTCTTCTACCCTCAAGGTGGAGGACAGCCCAGCGACACGGGCACCTTGGGAGATCTGGAAGGGCGTGAGTGTTTTGTGCGCAAGGTTCAGAGGGTCAAAGGACAGGTGCTGCACAAGCTTGAGGGGGAACCTCCGCCCAGGGGCAGCAAGGTTCAGGGCATGATTGACTGGGATCGCAGGCACAGATTGATGCGTACTCACACAGCGCTCCACATCCTGTGTGGTGTCATTTGGCGCGACTATGGTGCTTCAGTAACGGGCGGAAATATGGAACCTTTGAAGGCGCGCATGGACTTCGAATTGGAGAGGATGAGCGCGGAGTTCTCTGCGGAGGTGGAGACCAAGATAAATGAGGAGGTGGCCGCGGCTCGCCCTGTGCGGATCAGCATATTGCCTCGCGAAGAAGCCTTCCGGATTCCAGACCTCATCCGCACCAAGATCAACCTGTTGCCGGAGAGCATACGAGAGGTGCGAGTCGTGGACATAGAGGGCTTGGATCTACAGGCGGATGGCGGCACGCACGTGGCAAACACCGGCGAGGTCGGGCGCATCAGGGTGACCGGTCACGAGAGCAAGGGGCGCATCAACAAGCGTTTGCGCATCGAGCTGGAAGAATAGTGGAGGTTGACCGCATGTTTCGAGAAGTCCCAAGCAAGGTGGATTTCCCAGCGCTGGAAAGGCGAATACTGCAGTGGTGGGCCGAGACCGATGCTTTCCACAAGCTAGTGGAGAGAAACAAGGGGAAGAAGCGCTGGTCCTTCATAGATGGGCCCATCACCGCTAATAACCCGATGGGGGTTCATCATGCCTGGGGCCGCACATACAAGGACCTGTTCCACCGGTACAAGGCGATGCAGGGACATGAGATGCGCTATCAGAACGGCTTCGACGGACAAGGGCTATGGATCGAGGTCGAGGTGGAAAAGGAGTTGGGGTTCACCTCCAAGCGCGATATCGAGAAGTACGGCATCGCTCCTTTCGTCGAAAAGTGCAAGGAACGGGTGCGGAAGTTCTCAGCTGCCCAGACGCAACAGTCGATCCGCTTGGGCTACTGGATGGATTGGGACAACTCATACCATACCATGTCCGACGAGAACAACTATACCATCTGGCTATTCCTCAAGAGGTGCCACGAGAAGGGCTGGATCTACAAGGGGCGGGACGTCATGCCATGGTGCCCGCGCTGTAGCACGGCGATCTCCGAGCATGAGATTGTCACCGAAGGTTATCAGGAGTTGATCCACCCTGGCGCTACACTTCTCTTTCCTCTGGCGGAACGTCCTGGAGAATCGCTGTTGGTGTGGACCACCACACCTTGGACGCTCACCTCCAATGTCGCTACTGCGGTGCATCCTGAGGTCCCATACGTGAAGGCGAAGCAGGGCGACAAGTACCTCTACTTGGCTCGCGAGGCTCTGTCGATACTCCAAGGCGCGTATGATGTGGTGGAGGAGTTGTCTGGGGCGGACATGGAGGGTTGGACCTATCATGGGCCGTTCGACGAATTGCCTCCCCAGCAGGGGGTGGAACATCGGGTCATCCTCTGGAAGGATGTAAGCGAGACAGAAGGTACGGGCATCGTGCACATCGCGCCTGGCTGTGGCAAGGAGGACCTGGAGTTGGGCAAGGAGTATGACTTGCCAGCCATAGCTCCGCTGGACGAGTTCGGCACCTTCGTGGAGGGGTTCGAGTGGCTTTCCGGTCTCAATGTCGCCGAGTCGGCTGAGCCCATCTTCGAGGATTTGCGCAAGAAAGGGCTCTTGTACCGTGTGGATGATTACACCCACCGCTATCCTGTCTGCTGGCGGTGCCAGAGCGAATTGGTCTTCCGCTTGGTGGCTGAGTGGTTTGTCTCCATGGATGAGCTTCGCTATCAGATAATGGACGTAGTGCGGCAGATCACGTGGATCCCCGAGTTCGGCTTGGATCGCGAGCTGGACTGGCTTCGCAATATGGAGGACTGGATGATCTCCAAGAAACGATACTGGGGGTTGGCGCTACCCATCTATGACTGCGCTTGCGGGCACTTTGAGGTCATCGGCAGTGAGGTGGAGTTGAAGGAAAGGGCGATAGAGGGATGGGAGGAGTTCGAGGGTCACTCGCCACATCGCCCGTGGATCGATGCCGTGAAGATCCGATGTCCAGAGTGCGGAAACCTGGTGTCGCGTATCGCCGATGTGGGGAACCCGTGGCTGGATGCTGGAATCGTGGCCCTATCTACGCTCAACTACCGACACAATAGGGAGTATTGGGAGAAATGGTACCCTGCTGATTTCATATCGGAGTGCTTTCCGGGCCAGTTTCGTAACTGGTTCTACGCCTTGCTTGCTGAGAGCACAGCCATGGAAAACCGGCCACCTTTTCTCACGGTTTTTGGATATGCCCTGGCCAAGGATGAACACGGTGAGGAGATGCACAAGAGCTCGGGCAATGTCATCTGGTTCGATGAGGCTGCTGAGATCATGGGTGTAGACGTGATGCGTTGGATGTATTGCTCGCACAACCCCCGCGTCAATCTGCATTTTGGATATGGCCCAGCCGATGAGGTGCGCCGTCGCTTTCTAATACCTCTGTGGAACGTCTACTCGTTCTTTACCACGTACGCCAACATAGATGGGTGGACACCGCAAAGAATGGGAGCAACCTCTGGCGAGAGCCAACCGGACAATGTCCTCGACGGGTGGATCCTATCCAGACTACAGGTCGTGATCCAGGAGGTTACGGAGCGGATGGAGGACTACGATGCCGCGCCCGCCACGCGCAGTATCGAGGCCTTCGTGGATGATCTCTCTAACTGGTATGTGCGTCGCAGCCGGCGTCGCTTCTGGAAGAGCGAGCAGGATGCGGACAAGAACATGGCCTACTGGACGCTGTACAAGTGCTTGGTGACTCTGATCAAACTATTGGCTCCAATCATACCCTTTGTTACCGAGGAGATGTATCAGAATCTGGTGCGTTCCGTTGATGCCGGTGCCCCAGAGAGCGTTCATCACTGCGACTACCCGGTGGCAGATGAGTCCCTTGTGGATGAGACACTGATGGCTGACATGGATCTGGCCGTGAAGGTTTCGAGCCTGGGGCGATCGGCCCGGGGCCTGGCTGGCATCAAGTTGCGGCAGCCCCTGGACCATGCTGTGGTGATTGGGCCCTTCGCTGGGCAAGAGGAGCCTTTGGGCCCGCTGGCGGAGTTGGTGCTTGATGAACTCAACATCAAGGAACTCCGCTTCACTAGCGAACCCAGTGCAGTGGTTAGCTATGTCCTCAAGCCTGATGCCGGGCTTCTCGGTCCAAAACATGGGCCTCAGCTTCCGAAGATACAGGAAGCCGTGGCAGCCCTGGACACAGCAGATTGGGCTAGGAGGTTAAGAGCTGGTGAGGCGATGCCGGTCACCGTGGACGGGGAGATTGTTCAGCTGCTGCCGGAGGAAGTGGCGGTGGAGACAAGACCTCAGGAAGGCTACCAGGTATCTCAGGAAGGGGACTACATGGTGGGAGTGCGCGTCACCCTGACGGATGAATTGATCTTGGAGGGTGTGGCGCGTGAGTTGGTGCGCCGCATCCAGAACTTGCGCAAAGAGGCGGATTTCAGGATCGAAGACAAGATAACGACCTACTATCATGGTGACGCAGAGTTGACCAAGGTCATGCGGGACTATGCTGAGTACATCAGTCAGGAGACTCTATCCCTGGAGATGATCGAAGGTGAGGGGCCAGACGGTGCTTGCGCAGGAGAGTTCAACATCAATGACAAGAACATAGCATTCCATCTCGCGAGGGTGTCCTCGGACGGTGGGTCTGAATGAGATCGTTGACTTGCGTCCAGAATGGAACTTGGGTAGAATGTGACCGTGATTCCTGCAGTGTGAGTATGAACACCTGCGCCCTAGTCCTGGGGAAACGTCGGATAGCGGCCCTGGGGTTGTTGTCCGATGGCCCTGTGGACGTACGGGGAAGGAGGTGAGTGGTGCCCAGGGCGTACGGTATGCTAAAGAGAAGACTTGAGAATGAACGTGCCCGCCTGGTTGAGGATATCGAGCAGCTGGGTATGCGTGAACAGGAGCGCCCCGGCTACGGCAATCACATGGCCGATGACGCTACAGGCGTGTTCGAACAGACGAGGAACTTCTCCCTGCGTGAGGGTTTGGCAGACACCCTTAAGCGCGTCGACGGAGCGCTAGGGCGGTTCGAAGACGGTGCCTACGGGAAGTGTGGGGACTGTGGTCATGTCATCGAGTGGGGGCGCCTGAAGGTGCTGCCGTATACCAGCCTATGTGTGGAATGCGTACGACGCCAGGAGAGAGAGTCATTGACTCGCGATCGAGTTTGAGAAGCGACGGGCGGGGGTGGGCGCTGTTCCTGGGAGTCGGCGCCCTGGTGTTCCTGGTGGATCAGGCTAGCAAGTACGTGGTTCAAAGGAATCTCTCCGTCGGAGAGATGTGGAATCCAGTACTCTTCTTGAAGCCTTTTGTCACCCTTACCCACGTGACCAACACCGGGGCTGCTTTCGGCCTCTTTCAGGAGCACGGTACTCTGTTTGCCATGGTGGCTGTCTTGGTCGTGGGTGGCATCGTGGTTTTCTATCGCTATCTCCCCCCAAGTGATGTCTGGCTCAGAATCAGCCTCGGCCTGCAACTGGGAGGTGCAGTGGGCAACCTGCTGGATCGCGTACGTCTGGGGAGCGTCGTCGATTTCATCGATTTCAAGATCTGGCCGGTATTCAATCTCGCGGATACTGCCATAGTCGCAGGTGTGGCGATACTTGCCTTCTTTCTTCTGTTCAGCGAGCATGAGGACGAGCAGAGGTCGGAAGGGCATAACTGAAATGACCTGGGGTCCATGCTTCACGCGCACCGAGGGCTGAACGGGCCTCGGTGTTTCTTGTCTGGCGGTGGGTGAATGGAGGACATGATTCGCTTGACGACCCGAGAGGGTGGTCAGCGTGTAGATAAGTATCTCGCGCAAGAGGTGCCCTCTCTTTCCCGCTCCCGCGCTCAGCAGCTCATCGCTGAGGGATTGGCTACGGTGAATGGTGCCCAGGTGAAGCCAAGTCACCGACTGAGGCAGGGAGACGAGATAGTGGCGCGCGTTCCGCCCGTGGAAGAAGTCAAGCTGGCACCGCAGCGCATCCCGCTAGAAATCGTGTACGAGAACGAAGACCTGTTGGTCGTGGACAAACCTGCGGGACTGGTAGTCCATCCTGGTCATGGCCACCAGAATGGTACTTTGGCCAATGCTTTGCTGGCTCGCTACCCCAATCTGCCCGTCGACGAGGACAAACGTCCGGGTATAGTGCATCGACTAGATAAGGATACATCGGGTCTGATCATAGTAGCCAAGAATGAGGATGCTCGTGGCGAACTGCAACGCCAATTCAAGGAGGGCCGTGTGGAGAAGCTCTATCTGGCTCTGGTGCAGGGCAAGGTGGAGCCAAGCAGTGGCGCAGTAGATGCTCCCATCGGGCGCGATTCGAAACACCGGAAACGTATGGCGGTAGTCCGGAGCGGCGGGCGAGACTCACTGACGGAGTACCGGGTTCTTGAGTATCTATCGGACTATACCTTGTTGGAGATCAGGCCGCGGACAGGGCGGACGCACCAGGTGCGAGTGCATCTGGCCTTCATCAATCACCCAATCGTCGGCGACGCTGTGTACGGCTATCGCAAGCAACGTTTGGGGCTGAAAAGGCAGTTTCTCCACGCGCAGCGCTTGGGGTTTCAACTCCCGTCCTCGGGGGAGCAGGTCGAATTGATTTCGGAGCTACCCCATGATCTGGCCGAAGTTCTAGACAGCCTGCGCAAACCCGCTCTCATCAGCGCTGAAGAGTGGGAGAGGTCTGGCCCTTGAAGCCGAGGTGCGGCGGGTCTGGAAACAGGCACCTCGACCAGCCGTCGAGGTGCCGCTAGGTAGACGTGAGCGCAAATGGGGATGGAGGATCCGAAGCGACAGAGAATCGTGGTGCTGGGATCTGGGCCTGCCTTGGCGAGCGCAACCCGCGACAATACCTTCTTTCTCATTGACAGTGCCGCTGGGAGTCTACTCATTGATTGCGCTGGAAGTCCCTTCCACAAGTTGCTGAAAGCGGGTGTGGATCCGGAGCGACTGAGAGGCGTGATCTTGACTCACGCTCACCCAGATCACGTATACGGCCTGCCCTCACTGGTGCACGAACTGTGGCTTTATGGTAGAAGAGAGGCTCTTCACATCTACGCCAATGGCCATACCCACGGGGT
>Ga0209978_10001005_pt1 | contig 11414 bp, 11 predicted proteins | sample BentaG_FD_182805 | JGI IMG/M metagenome (GOLD analysis project Ga0209978, IMG submission 182805) | Deep subsurface microbial communities from South Atlantic Ocean to uncover new lineages of life (NeLLi) - Benguela_00093 metaG (SPAdes)... | ecosystem: Environmental > Aquatic > Marine > Oceanic >...
AACCTATAGGTTTAGTAGATACGGAAAAGTGGTTCAACTCCCTTACGGCAACATCTTTCCAGTTGGCAACCGATACCTAGATTTCGTTATCGAAGGAATCGGAACGAAGGTTCTTTTGGTGCAACTGGCAGACAAATACGACACCATTGGAATAGACGGAGTTGCCATGGCTGTCAACGACGTGATAAGGTCAGGTGCCACACCCTTAGCCGTCGTAGACAACATCCACGCTCAAGTTTCTAGTCCTCGTTTGGTGAAGGAGTGGATGAAAGGCATAGTGAAAGCCGTTACCGAAGCGGGATGTTTGGTGCCCGGCGGTGAAATAGGAGACGTAGCAGACGTCATAAAGGGAGTAACGGAGGGCAAAGGCTTCGACATGGTTTTCGCCTGCGTAGGCGAAGTGTTCAAGAAGGACACAATCCTAGGAAACAACATTAAGCCCGGAGACCTTGTAATTGGTTTAAGGAGTTCCGGCATCCATAGCAATGGAATATCCTTGGCGAGAAAAGTTCTTTTCAAAGAATGGGGTGGCAAATATGAGCCCTACGACGTTCCAGACAGTTTAAACAGAGAAATCGTTTACGAGGCGTTAGAGCCGACGAGAATATACGTCAAACCGATTTTGAACGCCGCTAAGGAGGTCGAGATAAAGGGAGCCGTTCACATCACAGGCGACGCCTACCTAAAGTTTGATAGACTAGTGAAGTTTTCTAAAGGAATAGGGTTCGAGTTCAACAATTTAAAACCCCAACCAATCTTTGAGCTAATTCAGAAAACCGCCCACGAGGTTAGAGGCACCATCAAAGATGAAGAAATGCTGAAGACCTTCAACATGGGATGGGGCTTTGCGGTTGTTGTGGACAAAACCAACGAAGACAACGCAACTGACAGTTTCGAAAAAAGCGGAGTTGAGGCTGAACGAATTGGAAAAGTAACCAGTTCCGGAAAAATCGTTGCTTTGTATAAAGGTAAAAAGCTGGAACTGAGATAATTCGTTTTAAATTTTTGTTTAAATTTTCGTCTAGATAAAATTTAAATTTTTATTTGTTCAATAATAATTTATGATGTATCGAGCAAAAATCGAAGTCGGTCTGAAACCGGGACACTCCGATCCCGAGGGAGAAATGACCGGGCAGTCCTTAAGGGAATTGAAGTATTCTGTGAAAAGCGTTAGCGTAAGCAAAGTCTATGAGGTTTATTTTGAAGCGGATTCCAGGGAAGAAGCTGAGAAACAAGTGGACGAAATGTGTAGAAGACTCCTTGCCAACCCAACCAAAGACGACTACAGATTCGAAATCGAGGAAGTAAAATGAGCCTATACGTCAAAAGAGACGTACCCTTTGAACTTTTTGAGGTGAACTTGTTAGGCGCCAACGATAAACATCTCCTTCAAATCAGCGGAGAATTAGGAATCGGTTTAAACCTAAACGAAATGAAAGCGGTTCAAAGGTATTTTTCCAGAAAGAAAAGAAACCCCGCAGACGTGGAGCTTCAAACCATTGGCCAAACATGGTCTGAGCACTGCTACCACAAAACCTTCAAAGGAGACATAACCACCCCAAAGGGCGAAATTAAAAGTCTCTTCAAAACCTACATAGCCAAAGTAACAAACGAACTCAACCCACCTTGGTGCATTTCAGTATTCGAAGACAACGCAGGCCTCATCGATTTTGAAAAAGGTTACGCCATTGCAGCAAAGGTTGAAACTCACAACCACCCATCTGCTATCGAGCCGTTTGGAGGAGCCGCCACTGGGACAGGCGGCGTTATAAGAGACATACTAGGCGTTTGGGCCGACCCCATAGCCTGCACCGATGTTCTGGGCTTCGGTCCGCTGGACTATGGTTATGAAAAACTTCCTCCGGGAACAAAGCATCCAAAATACGTTTTCAGGGGAGTTGTCGCCGGCATAGGCCATTACGGAAACAACATGGGAATTCCAACCGTTAACGGAGCCATCTACTTCGATGAAAGTTATGTCGGCAACGTTGTAGTCTACTGCGGATGCGTAGGAATTCTTCCAATGAATAAATTTGTGAGGAACACGAAGCCTAGAGACATCGCCGTTCTTGTAGGTGGAAAAACTGGAAGAGACGGAATCCACGGCGTGACCTTCGCTTCAGCCGAATTAACAAGGGAGTCGGAAGAGGTTTCGAGACCGGCTGTTCAGATCGCAAATCCCATAGAGGAGGAAAAACTCCAGCGGGCAATCACAGAAACAAGGAACGAAGGATTAGGTTCTGCCATAACAGATTTGGGCGGTGGAGGCATTTCTTGCGCTACTGGCGAAATGGCGCATAGGTCCAACTGCGGAGTTTATATAGAACTCGAAAAGGTTCCGTTGAAGTATTCGGGCATGGCCCCATGGGAAATCTACATCTCCGAATCACAGGAAAGAATGCTCCTTTCAATTCCAGAAAAAAACCTTCAAAGAGTTTTAGAAGTTTTTGAAAGCGAAGACGTTGAGGCAACCCTCATCGGCAGATTCACTAATGATGGGATTCTTAGAGTTGATTATCTGAGCCAGAGGGTTGCTGAGCTAAATCTGGACTTCATGTTCCAGCCTCCAAAGGTCAGAAGAAATGCAAAGTGGGAAGAGCCAGACTATGAAGAACCAAGTTTTCCAGAACCAGTGGATCTAACGAATGACGTTTTCAAGCTGCTTTCTTCGCCGAACATCGCCAGCAAGGAATCTGTGGTAAGGACGTATGACCATGAGGTTAAAGGAAACACCGTTTTGAAACCGCTGCAAGGCAGATATGGAGGGCCAAACAACGCCGCTGTCATAAAGCCCCTCTCAGATTCTTGGAAGGGAATCGTCATTTCTTGCGGAATGAATCCGAATTACGGAAAAATCGACCCCTACTGGATGGCTGCCTCTTGCATAGATGAGGCTGTCAGAAACAACACTTCTGTTGGCGGCAGAAGAATAGCCTTGCTTGACAACTTCACTTGGGGGAATCCGGAAAAGTCTGATAGATTAGGGTCCTTAGTGAGGGCTTGTCAAGCCTGCTACGATTTCGCCAAAGGTTTTCGGACACCCTTCATTTCAGGAAAAGATAGTCTCTACAACGAATCGCCTCTAGGACCAGTTACGCCAACCCTTCTAATCACGGCCATTGGAGTAATCCCAGACGTAAGGAAGGCGGTTTCTGTGGACGTGAAACAGCCGGGAAACGTCATCTACATAGTCGGTCAGACCTACCCAGAGCTGGGTGGTTCCCAATACTATCAACTGAAGGGTTTCATCGGGAAAGCCGTTCCAAAAGTCAGGGTGAATAAAACAATAAAGATCACGGGCTCGATTGTGAAAGCAATCGATTCCCGATATATCAAGTCTTGCCACGATCTCTCTGAGGGAGGTTTGGCGGTTGCTACTGCGGAGATGGCCTTCAGCGGCGGATACGGAATGGACCTGCGCTTGAAAAATGTTCCGAGAACCGGGAAAATGAGTAGAAACGATTTCCTTCTTTTCTCCGAATCGAACAGCAGATTCTTGGTAGAAGTTCCAGAAAAACGTAGAGAGGGTTTCGAAGCTTTGATGAAAGGCAATGTTTACGCGGCGATTGGCAGAGTTAAGAAAGACGGTTATCTTTCAATGTATGGTTTAAATGATGAAAAGGTGGTTGATGCCGGTCTAGCCGAATTGAGGAACCGCTGGAAGAGCGCCCTAGGAGGTTGATAAATGAAAAAAGAGGAAATTCGCGTTTGTATAATGAGGGTCGGTGGAACAAACTGTGACGCAGAGACTAAAAGAGCTTTCGACGATTTTGGAGTTAGGGCAGAGATAGTTCATCTGAATGAAATGGTGAAAAAAGGAAATCTCCTTGACTACAGCGCCCTTGTATTTCCAGGCGGTTTTTCCTATGGCGACTACGTGCGGGCTGGAGCTATCTGGGCTAAGGGAACCCTAACAAAGCTTCGTTACGATTTAAGAAGGTTCGTTGAAGAGGGAAGACCAATCTTGGGAATCTGCAACGGTTTTCAGGTTTTGGTTGAAGCTGGCTTGCTTCCCGGGTTTGAGGGAGTCAGCGAATATCCAGAGGCAGCTTTGGCAACCAACGTTCCAATTGGATATCACTGCAGATGGGTTTACGTTAGGCATGAAAACTCTGGAAGATGCCTTTTCACCCGAAAAATTCAGAAAGGAAAGGCGTTGAGGATGCCTGTGGCGCACGCTGAAGGTAGGTTCCTCTTTTCAAAGGAAAACGAGGCCCGCTATTTGAAAAGGGTGTATGATAACGATCAACTTGTTTTCCGATACTGCGACAAAAATGGCGACTATGCGAATGGTAGGTATTCCATAAATCCAAACGGTGCCTTCCACGACATTGCGGGCATCTGTGATCCCACTGGAACCGTTTTCGGCTTGATGCCTCATCCAGAACGAGCCTATTACGGTTGGCAGCTGCCAGACTGGACAAAGGAGGAAAGGATGCCAAAGTATGGCGATGGAAAACTCGTTTTGGAATCTATGATTGAGTATTTGAGGAAAAAAATTTAGCGTTTCTACATGCCTTTCAGGTCTGGAAGTCTGGGTAGTCCTGTTCTGGCACCCATTTTTGATATACAACGGGACGCAACGAAATTTCCTAGTCTTCCGCACTGGTATAAGTCTTGTTCTTTGATTAAGCCGTAAAGAAAACCGGCGCAGAAGGCGTCACCAGCACCGGTTGTGTCCACAAGTTTTTTCTCATACGGCTCAACTAAGTGTCTCTCTTTACCGTTCGTGACGTAGCATCCTCTCTCGCCGAGCTTAACTGCAACCACGCTAACACCTTTTTTTATCAATATTTTTGAACCCCTTTCGTAATCTTTTCCCGTAAGTAGTCTAATTTCATTTTCATTTGGAAGCATGACAAAACTTCTCTTAATTATCGGCTTCAAGGATGTCAAACTCTTTCTTGCGTAGAGGGCTCCAGGATCAAAACTTATTTTAACGTCAGAAAGCTGTTTTATGAGTTCTTTTTGGGCTTCGAAGGGTTTTTCTCCAACAAATGATGTTAGATGTAGAAATTCGGTGTTGGCGGCGTAGTCTAAGTTGATTTCTTTGAATTCTAGCCAGTCGTTGACGCCTGGGTCAACGTATAAGGCTCTTTCTCCCTTTCCGTCGACGTATCCCGTGACGACGCCGCTTCTGCCTTTCCTCGAAATTATTATTCCGCTGGTATCGACGTTTTCTTTTTTGAAATACTTTAGGAGAAGCTCTCCTTCGCGGTCTTCAGCGACTTTTCCAATGTATCCTGTTTTTAGCTCCAGTCTAGCCAAGCCTACGATGGTGTTTGCGGCAGAACCGCCGGGAGATTCTTTGAAGTCTATGACGAAGCTTTCTTCTTCCTCTCTGGCAATCATGTTTACTTTATACAGTTTGTCTAAGTTTAGGGCGCCGAAGCCTATGACATGAAAGGTCATGGGAACAACTCTCGCAGGTGTATTTTGTGTCTTCCAAGTTTTCCTCCATAGTTTCCCGCTGAGATTTTGATGACTCCGTTCACGTCGCCAGCGCTTTGGATACCAACTTTCATCGCTTCTTTCACTGCCTCGATGGATGTGCCGTTGATCACAATCTCGGGAATGTAATTGACGCCTTCCGGAACTTTTGACTCCTTTCCCAACTTTGCCTTCAGCGTTGGACAGTAGGGGTGGTTGGTGGTGGGACCTATCCATGGAAATTTTGTTTCGGGTTTTGAGCCGGCTGAGCAGACGTCAAAGGGGGTGATGACTCCTTCAATTTTGCCTATGGCTTTCATCGCTTTTTCGCCCGCTTCCATGACTGCTCGCTTGGTTTTGCACATGTACCAAAAGTTTGCTCCCATCACTCCCTTGCCGTAACCCAACTCACGCTCTATGAGAAAGTTAGAAACCATAATTGGGACAACGATCATGTTTCGTCCGTAAAGTTTCTCTTCCCATTCAAAGCCGTCTCCGCAGTGACCAACCCTCTCTATCATATCGATTTTTCCAGATGGATTTGGCGAAGCGTCAAAAAGGGCGGTGAAAGGCTTCACGAGTATGTCCTGCCGTATGCGGTATGACAGCTCCACCTCCAGCTTCCTAACCGACTCATCGAGGGGCTTACCCTCCCCGATTCCTCCCCAAAACTGTAGAATCACGCCTTTGCGTCCGTCTGGAGTTCCTTTTTCGCCTAACCATTTCTCAATGCCTCCTTCGATTCTGCCGATGACTATTGATGGTGTGGCGGTGGCGTCCTCAGCTGCCATTCTCAACACTTCTTCATCGTCGGCAGTAACTATGACTCTGCAATACAAACCGTCGAAAGCTTCTGCGTAGATGTCTTCGATTTCAGCGTTCATAACATCACTGCTTAATTTATGTAAGTATGTGTTTATCCGTGTCTTATCTTTTATTATTAGATTTAGTATGACGACGATAAAATGTGCATTACTTTCCGTTTACGACAAGACGGGCATCGTTGATTTTGCCAGAGAACTCAACAAGCTTGGCATTGAAATAATTGCGACCCGTGGAACGTTGAAAGTCTTGGAAAAAGGCGGATTTTAATCTGTTAAGCATGTTTCAGATGTTACGAAATCTCCAGAAATGCTTGGCGGCAGAGTTAAGACGGGGCACCCAAAGTTGATTGCTGGGATACTTGCTCTGAGAGACAAGAAAGAACACATGAACGAACTCGAATGCATGCATGCATTTTATCCTGAAACTCTAGATCTTTTCATCGTAGGTTGCTCAACTGAAATATTAAAAGACGATTTAGCAAAAATGGGTGCGTTGATGCGCGCGCTGAGGCGCGTACTTGAACCAGTTTAGATCTGTATAACACGCTTGACAGACCTTCATCTTCCCATGTTCAACCGGTTCTCCTCTCTCAGGATGCAAAGGTCTCCCACACAACTCACAATTTAGAATCTGTTTCTTCTCACGCGCTGTTGCCATTCATGTAAGCTCTCCAGGTCTGCTGAGGGACCGGTTTCCAAGAAATCATCCCTACTTTCCACTTTGCACAATTACATCTAGCTGGTCTTTCTCTTGTAAACCTTGTGGATCCGGGATATGGATCATTGGAATAACGCGGATTCCGGCAAAGTCATTCTGTCTTAGCCCTGTAAAACGCAGTCTCATCCAGCTTGCGGATATTCATAATTTTTAGTTCTTCTTCCTTGGAGGTGACAGGTTCAACCGCGAATATTGGGACTCCGTAGGCGTGGGCGAAAATCAGTTCCGCTTTGGTGTTTAGACCGACATAACCGTTGAAGTTGCAGAGAATCACCCCTCGTCTGCAATTTCTTATGGCTTCGAAATGTTTCTTCTGGTATGCTGTTTTGAATCTCTTAACGGTTTCTAAGCCATCAGTTTCGATTCTTGGAGCGGGATCGCTGATGAGTTTGACACTGAAACCTTTCTGCATGACTTGTCGCCCTACCTTGTTCGCCTCTTTCGAGAACCTTCGGCTACCCAGAACAACGTAGTCGTAGATCATTTCGTCTCCCGCTACAGAAGATCGGAGAGGCACCGCGCTGATCCCTGCTTTGCGGGCTCCGCGTCTGCTAGTTTTCTCCAACTATTGCAATCCCCGAACTGGTTCCTATCCGGTTGGCTCCCGCCTCAATAAGCTTTACGGCGTCACGATATGTTCTTATTCCCCCCGAAGCCTTCAGACCAAAGTCTGGACCCACCGTCTTCCTTATGAGCTTGACATCATAAACATTGGCCCCTGGAGCGTTGAATCCTGTAGACGTCTTAACGAAGTCCGCTCCCGATTCTTTGACGAGTCTGGAGGCCATAACTTTCTCTTCTTCTGTTAGCAGCCCAGTTTCGATGATCACTTTTACAACCGTGTCTTTTCGAGCCTTCGCGTGTTCGACAACCTCGCGTATGTCTCGCTTCACTATTTCGTAGTCGCGTGATTTCAAGGCTCCGATGTTGATGACCATGTCTATTTCACTTGCTCCATCGTTGATTGCTTTCTCAGCCTCAAGTGCTTTCATTTCCGGAGTGTTGGCTCCCAGTGGGAAGCCTACAACACTGCATACCTTCACTTCGGTCCCTCCAAGAATGTCAGTTGCCAACGACACGTAGGTTGGGTTTACACAGACGGACCAAAAGCTGTGCTTCATGGCTTCTTCACAGAGACGTTTGATTTCGTCCTTTGTTGCGTTCGGTTTCAACAGTGTATGGTCAATCAGTTTGGCTAGTTGTTCCTTAGTCACCATTTAATATCACCAAGTTTCTATGTGTTATTACGTTTTTGACAGTAATTTGGATTTCCTTTCACGCGCGCGCGACAAAGACATCTCAACTAACTCTGAACCGACTCTTACGAGCTCCTGAACTCTTTTGGGATCTTGGCTCTCCGCGTACACTCTGAAAACAGGTTCCGTACCGCTTGGTCTAAGCAGCATCCATGAGTCATCTGGATAAATAATTCTTGCCCCGTCTATGGTGACAACCTTTGCCTCCTCTCCTCTCTTCTTCCACTCTCTCAGCGCGTTCGCCATCACGGCCTTTTTCAACGTTTCTGGGCAGTGGAAGGCTTCCTTTTTCATGCGAAACCTAGGAAGCTCTAGTACAAATTCTGAGAGAGATTTCTTTTCTTTCGCCATGATCTCAAGCATCTTAAGAGTTGCCAGAGCCCAGTCACCGTAAAGTATGGTCTCTGGCCAAATGTTCTTCCCTGTTTCCTCTAAACCAAAAAGCGCTTTCACTCTTTTGAGGCAGCTCACGATGTTAGGGGGCCCAACTTTCGTGTATGTAATCTCTCCATTGTAGTCGTTGCACACCCATTCGATCAACTGAGAAGTGTTGATGGGAGCAACTATGACTCCTCCACCATGTTTAATCAATATGTCTTCAGCAAAAATGCACCCCGAGACATCGCCCCACAACACGGTTCCCTCACCATCCACGAAGACAGCTCTATCACCATCTGCGTCCGTTGCAGATCCAATGTCAGCTCCTCTCTTCTTGACTTCTCTCGCTAGCTCACTGAGGACTTCCGGTCTGGGATAAGGATCTCTGTTAGGGAACATGCCATCAGGTTCACTGTTTATCACAACCGTTCTGACACCTGCAGCTTGAAAAATCCTGTCACAAATAACCGCTGATGCCCCATTTCCAGGATCTACTACTGCTTTGAAGTCTGCTGAAGAAATTCTTCGAACATCAACACACTCAAGAACACTCCTAAGGTAAAGATCAGAAACATCCACTTCAGAGCATTTACCTACTTCATTCCAAGCCGCGACTTTAGGCTTATTGAAAAAGATTTTTTCAAACTCGTATGATTCTTTAACCGAGAACTCAGCTGTATCGCTCATAAAAAACAAGAATCCGATCATCTCCTGCGGAGTGTGGCTACCAGTAACTACTGCCGCCCCATCAAGTCCTCTTTTCTTAGCGGTCCAAAGTACCGCAGGGGTGGGGGCAAGACCACAATCCTCAACATTAACACCACCAGCAAGAACGCCGGAGATAAAGGCATAATGCAACAGCTTGGCTGGCAATCTAACGTCTCTCCCAACCGCAACCGTGCCATCATTACCAAAATAGGAGGCGAAAGTCACACCAAGCTTTATCGCCATCTCTGGAGTTATTTCCACATTAGCAGTTCCTCGAATTCCAGAAGTCCCAAAAAGTCTAAGCTTTTTCACTGAAATCCCCTTTACCTCTTCCTCGAACTCGACACGCGCGCGTCATTTTCCTATTTTCAGAGCGTATGAAAGACTTTAAAAGCCTTTCACACAATTCAATTAACGTCATATTGAGGTGAGATAATGAGCAAGAAGGCTATATCAACTACAGTGGCTGCGGGGATCGTTATAATCATAGTGATAATTGCAGCAGTTGCGGTGTATCTTGCCACAAGACCTGAAGAAAAACTTCCGGGAGAGTTTGAAATTAGCGCTTTGACGGTATCACCTTCCTCCGTTACTTGGGGGGACTCTGTCACTGTTTCAGTGGATGTTCAAAATACTGGAGAAACCGAGGTCACCGGAGACATAACCATTGCTCTAAACGGAGTAGTTGAGTCGACGAAAACTGAGACGTTAGCAGCGAATGAAACAAAGACGGTGACGTTTACTGTAACAAAAGGTACGGGAACATATACTGTGACTGTTCAAGGGACAACACTCACGGGCACCTTCACTGTTGAGGCAGTGGCTAAGGTTGGCCTTATCATGGCCACCGGTGGCTTGGGAGACAAGTCCTTCAATGACATCTCGTATGCAGGTGTAAAGAGGGCTGAAGAGGAATTGGGAATAGAATTCGATTACGTGGAGCCGGCGGCCATAGCCGAGTACGAGGGCTACCAGAGGGACTTCGCGTTGACTGGTGAGTATGAGATCATCATTTGCATCGGTTTCGATCAAGCGGACGCGTTAACCATAGTTGCGGGGGAGTATCCTGATCAGAGTTTCGCCATCGTGGATATGGTCGTATTTCAGGACAATGTGGCTTCTCTTCTCTTCAAAGCGAACGAAGGCTCCTTCCTAGTCGGAGTAGCAGCTGGAATGAATACTGAGACGGATAAAGTTGGCTTCGTTGGAGGCATGGACATAGACCTGATTAGAGATTTCTTCATGGGATACGAGGCGGGCGCACAATGGGCAAATCCTAACGTAACAGTAGTTGCTCCTGTCTTTGTTGGTGATTGGGCCGATCCAACAAAGGGGAAGGAACTAGCACTAGCACTGACCGAATTGGGAGCTGACGCCATATATGTTGCAGCCGGCAAGAGCGGATTAGGCGCTTTAGAGGCAATCAATGAAACGGGAGTTACAGGCTTTGGTGTGGATGCGTGCCAATGCTACCTGTATCCAGAAATACTACTTAGCATGACCAAGAGAGTCGACGTTGCAGTGATTGAGATGATAAAGGCTGCCGTAGAGGGAACGTTCGAAGGCGGGATCTATAGTGGAGGCTTGGAGGAAGAATGGGTTGGATGCTGCAGACTGCCCGAAGAGGAAGAATTCTGGGAGACCGTATGGGCTCCGTTCGTGTTCACACACACACCGCTGGAAACGGAAGTTTTAGATAAAATCGTAGAGGCTAGGGACAAAATCATCGCCGGTGAGATCGTAGTACCCAGTGCTTTCTAAGCAGAAAAGTTAAATTCCCTTCACCCCTCTCCTTTTTTTGAAAACCTATGACTTCAGCCGTCGAAATGAATGACATCAAAAAAACCTTCCCTGGTGTGGTAGCCAACGATAAGATAGACTTCGTTGTAGAAAAGGGGGAAATTCACGGCTTACTCGGCGAGAATGGAGCAGGAAAAACGGTGTTGATGAGCATTCTTTACGGGCTATATCGTCCGGATGAGGGACAAATTTTCGTGAATGGAAAAGAGGTAAAAATGGATAGTCCATCCACCGCAATAAAACTGGGTATAGGGATGGTTCATCAACACTTCATGCTCGTTCCAAGCCTCACCGTCACGG
>Ga0209978_10001006_pt1 | contig 11413 bp, 8 predicted proteins | sample BentaG_FD_182805 | JGI IMG/M metagenome (GOLD analysis project Ga0209978, IMG submission 182805) | Deep subsurface microbial communities from South Atlantic Ocean to uncover new lineages of life (NeLLi) - Benguela_00093 metaG (SPAdes)... | ecosystem: Environmental > Aquatic > Marine > Oceanic >...
GGTAGTAGTTTCAGTTTCAAAAAATTCTTTCCGATCAATTCCTCCCTTTTATAACCGACTAGTTCCTGGGCTGCTTTGTTGCCATCGATAAAGGTTCCTTTTGAATCGTTCAAATAAATACCATCCGGGGCAAATTCGAACAATATCCTTAGTCGCTCCTCGGAACTTTTCCGTTCCTCCTCTGCCCTCTTGCGCTCGGTGATGTCTCGGAACACTGCCATATTTGCAGGTTTTCCCCGGTATGTGATTTTTGCAGCGTTCGCCTCAACGGGTATTTTCTTTCCATCTTTGGTGAGTATCTCAATCTCGTAAGGCGCAATTTTCATTCCCATCATCCGCTTCGCTAAATTCTTCATCAGAATCGCTTTGGTCTTCGCCGTCACAACTTTCGTTGTCATGAAATTCTTTCCCAGGAGCTCCTCTCTCTTGAATCCAGTGACCTTTTGTACTCCATTGGTGAGTTCTAGGATTTTGCCTTTTCCATCAACGATGACCACCGGATCTACCATAAGGTTAAATAATGATTGAAAATGGCTTCTAGACTCCTCCAGTTCTTCTTCTACCCTTTTTCGCTCAGTGATGTCTCTGAAGATTCCTTGGCATCCAATCACCTCACCGCTCCTCATTATGGGGCAGGCATTGATCTCAAGTGAAGCTCGGGACCCATCTTTCCTCACGATCTCAACTTGTAGACCCTCGAGGTCTTGGCCCTTCCTCAGTGTGGTGAGAGCTTGGAGTGCCTTGGTCATCCCCGGTTCTGGTACATAGTTCCAGAAGGATTTCCCCAGAAGTTCCTCAGGCCTGTAGCCGGTGATTCTCTCTACCGCAGGAGAAACATAGGTAGTACGTCCATTCAGATCCAACTCATATATGGCATCAAAGCTTCTCTCAGCGAGACCTCTGAATTTCTCTTCACTCTTCCGCAACAGCCCGTCCGCCCTTGTGCGTTCGGTGGTGTCCTCGTAAATAACAAACTGGCCTCCAGTCTCTATCGTTACTGCTCTGAAGTGTATCACTTTTTCTGAACCATCCTTGCACATTACAGCAAATACTCGGGGCCTCGACTCGCCACGGCTTGATTTCTTCAGATCGCTAATCCATGTCGAAATGACCCGATTTCTGTATTCTTCGTCAGGATATGCTTTTTCAAACCATTCTCGGCCCGTAGGGATATCTTTAAGAGTATACCCGAACGTCTCAGTGAACTTAGGGTTGATGTATTTGTAATGACCATCCCTCCCAATTAAGGATACTCCGAGTGGAGACTTTTCTATCATAGTCCGGTACTGTTCGTTTTCTCCCGACAGCGTCTCCTCCGTCTGCCTGTGCTGGGTCTCTGATGCTTTCAGATCAGTAACTGGTTGACGTATTGGCAGCGATCCATTTGCCAGCCCATCTTTCATCTTGGTACCTCCCGAAATAGCACCAATTTGAAGTGACTGCTACGAGTCACCCCAACTGTCTAGTATTCATATCCAGACCATGGTGTTTGTAGTTGTTCCGGCCACATCCCTTGGCACGATACATGGTAGTGTCAGCGTTCTTCAGGAGAACATCAGCATCTTCACCATCCTTCGGGTAAGTGGCAATCCCAATGCTGGTGGCGATATTCATCCTATAGCCATCAAGTACAACTCTCTTTCGAAGCTCTTTCTAAGTCTTTGCAATCTGTCATCACAGAGATCCGGACTGCAAGAATCGGATCTTTGAGTAGCTACCTAAACCGTCCCAAATTTCTTAAGGAGGGTAGAAGAGCTCAAACGTATTCTACGGCATTAGGGAGGCAGCAGGGAAATGATTCCTACGCTTCTGGTGTAGACTCCCCAGGTATTGTATTGGCCCACTTATCTTCGATTGAGATCCCCTCTCTGTTCTCGGGCTAACTTGAGACGGACTACGGTATTACCTTGTTCTTCTCTGCAACCCTACTACTCTTTGAACATGGTTTTTGGTAACTGCTCCCTTTTCCTCTAGTATCTGGCCCAATTTATTTTCATTTTTGTGCTTCTTCTGCGTATCAATAGCTTCCTGAAGCTCCTCCAAAGAGACAAGACCCATATCTTTGAGAATTTCCCCTATTTTTCTGTCTCGCTCAAAGTACTCCTCCAACAATGATAAGATTACTGCACTTCTACTTCTTCTCTCCCGTGCGCATATCTCATCCACTTTCTCCAGTAGCCACTCATCGTCCTTGCGGTAATAAATGCTAATCATCATAGGGCTTGTTCCTTTCTCCTAATGATAGGTTTCTCCTAGGTATATCTTTTTTCCTGGATGTGAGGAGTAGCGTTAGAAATATGATAGGTTGTGGCTTTTCACCGACTACCTTTTTCGCCTATCATAGCTCTTGCCTGATTGACTTCAGTAATTCTCGCTAAAGATCCTAGTTTGTACAGCAAGAAAGAGTAGAGCCCTTCTCATTTAATCCTTCACTAGTTAAGCTACTTTTTAGGATTTTTAACTTTACGTTGCACCTTTTGGGATGACTTCGTTTTATCGAGATCAAGGGTTACATCCCTTTTTCCTTAATTGAATTCATGTATGCAAGGGCCATACGTGTATATTATATTATAATATCCCATCTTGTCAATGGTCTCACCCAATTCATTAACTACCCTCTTCCAAAAACCCCTCTAACCGATTTACAGTTCTGCATTACAGATATTCATGCCTTTAGTATCTTAGCTTTGGTACCCACCTGTAAACCCGCTTCACATAAGCTTCCTCAGATCTTTTGACACCCCTTCTTTTTGAGCTAGGATAGAACCGACCAAAACTCATGAAGGAGCGGAGGATGAACAAAGGAGATCTCGTAGAAGAGGTGAGTGCTGAGACAGGCCTAACAAAGAGAGCATCTGGCGAAGCAATCGGCGCTGTCATTGACGGCATCACTGATGCTTTGGCCAGGGGAGAAAAGGTGACTCTGGTTGGTTTTGGGACTTTCCGGGTTGTCCAAAGAAAAGCAAGGACAGGAAGGAATCCTCAGACGGGAGGGACTATTCAGATACCCACGAAGAAGGCTCCCAAGTTTATGCCAGGGAATGGTTTGAGGGAGAGGGTCAAGTGAGGAAAACCAGCACTACAGTCTAAGGAGAATGACCAGACGGCTAATCAGGGACTGAGGGTATGGATTTGTTGCCACCCAGGATGGAGAAGACTTATTCTTGTACCAAGCAGGTCTTCGAGGTGTAAGCTTCGATTCCTTAAAAGAAGGACTATCAGGGGAATTCGAAGTTGAGAAAGGCACTAGAGGTCCTCGCGCAGTAGATGTAAGGCTCACCGAATGAGACAACAAGACTAAGAATATGGCAAAAGGAGTAAGGTGTACCTCATAAATATAACAATAGATTAAGTTGAGCAACTGCTGCTCCTGATCTTTGACGGGAAAGTAGAAGTCAGTTTTTTTGAAAGAGAAAGAAGATTGATAAAGGGGATGGGCTGGCAGGTTTTCAACAGGCTCTACGACAAGTATGATGAGTGGTTCGATATATCTCCAGGACGAGAGATCTTTAGCTTGGAGGTACAATGCGTGAAGGAAGCTCTCAAGGGTGTACCGAAACCTTGGCTTGAGATAGGAGTTGGAACAGGAAGGCTCGCTGAGAAGCTAGGAATAAGTTTTGGAGTGGACCCATCCGAGGAAATGCTAAGAAAAGCTTTTGAAAGAGGAACAAAAGTAGTGAGGGCTGTAGCTAAACACCTTCCCTTTCCTTCGGAGTCTTTTGGAGGAGCAGCCATAATAGTTACCCTTTGCTTTCTGGACGACCCCTTAAAAGCATTGAAGGGGTGTTTTCATATATTGAGAAAGGGAGGAGTACTGGTTTTGGGAATGGTTCCCAGGGAAAGTAGCTGGGGAAGGTTTTACCTAAAGAAAAAGGATGAGGGACATCCCTTTTACTCCGGGGCTCATTTCCACACTACTCAGGAAACCATTAACCTATCAGAGCAGGCTGGATTTGAACTGGAGGCTATTTTCTCCACTCTTTTTGAAGGACCGAAAGAATGTGCGCGGATTAGGCCTTATCCACCTAAACCTGGGTGGATGAAAAGAGCAGGATTTGTGTGCGTCAAAGCGAGAAAGCCTCGGTAAGTATTCCTGGTCCTAATTAATCCATGTCGAGCATGAGGAGTTAAATCCTTGTTCTTCCATACCAAACACCCTTTCATCAATCCTCTACACAATATCTTACATGCGGAATGGAAAACGAACTTGTTGTCGTCTTCTGCATAAAACCGCGACATCGAGGTCTTTCCTCTATATTTTTTCTCCCAGTGTTTCATTTCCAAAATCTTTATCTGCCTCGGGGAATCTAAGCTCGTCAAGGTAGGTTGTAAAGACGAGATTTCTAACGGGCACCAACAAGACTAAGGTACTTTCCTGAGAAATTCAATCCTTATCTCCCATCACCAACGTTCAAACCTGTTTAGTCATTTACTTGACTTGTTAACTCAATTTCTTATATTGAAAATCGATAACGAAGTACGATAATACAACAAGGAGCAATATGTTATGATACGAGATTTTTTTCTTGGCTTCATTAAAATCCACATTCTTTACCATGCTTCTAAAGAACCAATCTATGGCCTTTGGTTGATAGAAGAATTAGACAGGCACGGATATAAACTTAGTCCCGGCACGCTCTATCCGATACTTCGCTCGCTGGAGAAGAAAACGTTTTTAGAATCTTATCAGCAGACTGTGGAGGGTAAAATACGAAAGTATTATAAAATCACCCTAAAAGGCAAAGAAGCACTTGCTGAAGCAAGGCAAAAAATCAAGGAATTAGTCAGGGAAGTAATTCAATGAACAGGCGTAGAAGAATCAAAGTCCTTGAGGGTATCACCAGAAACATACTCATACTAGGATTGGTTAGTCTATTTACCGATCTCAGTAGCCAAATGGTCTTTCCCTTAATTCCGTTATTCTTAACTACGGTTTTGGGTGCTGGTGCTTACACCGTAGGTGTTGTCGAAGGTGCTGCAGAAACATCCGCTTCTCTGTTTAAGGTTGTATCTGGATATTGGTCCGACAAGATTAAGAAAAGAAAGCCTTTCGTTCTGTTTGGCTATTCTCTATCATCTATCACGAAACCGCTATTTGCTTTCGCTAATGTCTGGCCTATTGTTCTTTTTATCAGGGTAGTGGAAAGAATCGGCAAAGGCTTAAGGACCGCCCCCCGAGATGCACTTGTGGCTGAATCCTGTGACGAGAGTGTGAGGGGAAAAGCTTACGGCTTCCATCGGGCTATGGATGGAATTGGTTCAGTCTTAGGAGCAACTCTCGCGTTCTTACTGCTTCCGGTTTTAGGATATAGAAACATTTTTCTGCTTGCGTTCATACCTGGAATAGCTGCTGTGATCGTTGTTCTGTTTGTCAAAGAAAAGAAGGTGCCTATCGAAAAAACAATAAAGGGAACATCGATCAAGATAAGTTTCAGAGAAATGCCTACCAACTTGAGACTATTTATTGTCGTCTCTATGTTATTTGCGTTGGGTCATTTTGGGTATGCCTTTCTATTGTTGAGAGCAAAGAACATCGGCCTAGCTGATAATACAGCAATTCTTCTTTATGTTCTTTTTTATATCGTCTATACTCTTTGTGCGATTCCTTCAGGGGCATTATCAGATAAAATAGGAAGAAAGCCTGTTTTGGTAACAGGCTATTTTGTATTTGCAATAACTTCTCTTGGCTTAGTATTCACTTCAAATATTCACAGCATCCTATTATTTTTTGTTATTTATGGAGTATTCTATGCCATGATTGATGGTGTCCAAAGAGCCTTTGTAGTGGATTTAGCCCCAGAAGATCTGAAAGCAACAGCATTGGGAACATTTCATACAGCAATAGGATCGGTAGCACTTCCGGGTGGATACATTGCGGGATTACTGTGGGATAGAATCAGTCCCGAGGCAACATTTATTTACGGTCTCACATTAGCGATGGCTTCAATACTTCTATTCACATTCGTAAAAGGTGAAAAATCAACTGCAAATTAAACTCGAGATTTGTCCTCTTCTATGTAGGACTGTGACATTAACCAGTTTCCGGCAGACAGAAATGCTTATTCGGTCAATATCCTCAGTGACCGACTGACGACATTCCGTCGTCTTTTTTGCTCAATGCTGACAAATCTCACAGAAAGGACTAGATTGAAGAAACGGGGAGAAGACGGTGTTCGGTCCCATTGTGAATGGCGTAGCTGCAATGGAGGGAGCAAAACAATATAACAGAAGTTCATTTTCTATAGACTGGGGCTGGGCCAACCTCCCATCCTGGCTGCTCGGCGTAAACATCCAGCCACACCTAATTCAATGCGGTGTCCTGGGTAATTCCCAGTCCCGTGCGACCCTGAGAGACATCTTTCCGTAAGATCTTGCGCGTGGATCTTCCTTGTTTTGGATAATTTAGCCTAATAGCCCAAATTAATAGGTATTAACAACACAGGCAGAAATCAACGGGCTATTCAATTCCTCCCCTTCCTCGGTCCACATCCTAACATTGTGCCTGGACCAGTTTTTGGGGGGCAGGTCAAGGTCATTAGGCAGCGACGCCAAAAAGAGCAGTTGTGTACCTGAACACTTATTTCAATATGTACAGGGAACCAAACCCAGTTCTTTTTTCAGGGGCAAAGCTTTACCCCTGACTTTTTGTTTGCACAGTTAGTCTGTCTTCAGATTTTCTCACTCTATCACCGTGAATTTGGTAATGAAATTCATACCTTTGGGGTTCAGAGAGAAAATTAACAATGGAGATATGTCTTCCTGTAGGGTTGGATCCCGGAGGTAAATGCTCTACTTTTAGAACTACTCTTTCCGGGTCCGGAAGATATTCTACTTTTTCAGGATGACTGTTGTCTCTGGATCTGGGTTTCAGATTGCTTGGAAAGTGTACCACTGCCTCAATATTATGGGCGCTGACCTTCCCTATGTTTTTTAGCAGAAAACTCATCGCGTAGTTCACTCCTGCTTTATACTCAATTCTATCCTTATTATTATTGAAAGTAAGAACAATCGTCGTTTTTCTGGTCATTAAAATATACACCATTGCACTGAAGAATGCAGCAATTATACCAGCAACAGCCGATACAAAATTCACCCGTTTCCCTCAAACTCTTTTCCGGCACAAACTCGGGCTTCCTTTTTAACGAGAGTCCATTTGTTTCTTTGTTACCGGAAAATTTCAGGATGTTTATCTAAATCTGTTATGAAAAGACTTAGCAGTTCCTTATCACTGAGTCCAGACGCTGGATTTCCTAAATCACTGCGCATAGCACGTGCCAACTCAGCAAAGCCCTTTAGTACCATTAATCCGTGCTTCTGCTGATCCATTGCGAAGACTGTCCATTTCTGAAAAGCTTTCATAACCTCTTTGGAACCAATAAGCATCAGATAGCTCTTCCATCGCACCAATTCCGATTTATTTATTTGTTTCTTTGCTAACGCGAATTTAAAGACTTGGTCCATAAAATCCAAATATAAACGTTCCTTCCTGCTAAAAAGCCTTCTCTCTAGCTCTCTTCTCTTATCCGACCCCATCTTTAATAGTACTGCTAAGACGGCAGTTGTTGCTACTGAAATTCCACTGATGGCTTCCCACGGGATAGAACTCACTTTGCCTCGCCTCCTCGTCTTTCTGTAATTCTTGACCTGCCCCCATTAATTGTACCACTTGTTAAGTTAGAGTCAACGGAACGATGGCCTCGGGAGCAGGCGGTCGGTAATTATCTAGACAGAGAAACGAAGGCCGCTATAAGGAGAGAACGATTGGCTACTCTAGTCCTGAGGGCAGTTGAAACATGTCGTTGCGACGAAACAAGAAAACGAAGTTTTTGCGAATCATCTAGGATGTCATTTGATACACTACACTTACGGTATCAAGTCAGTATTGCCAGTCTGAGTTGGAAACGTAGTCTAATTAAATGCTTAGATTCTTCCTTTTCTACTCAGTTCAGCCGTTAATAGAAATCCGGTAATTCCTAGACTTATGATTTGTTGTCTAATTTTAGCCCAATGGAGAGTTCTGAATGTGTCCAACAGGGGGGCCCGTGAAGGACTCGAACCAGTTTGTCCCCGTTCCCTCCTCATAACAGTCTAAGTAGACCTTCTCGGTCAACCTCACTGTTGCCCGTAATTGAATACCTCTCACAGGATTCTGGTATCCAGATAGTGTCTATCAACAAGCCAAATTCGGGGCACGATGAGGTAAATGGGAGGGAACTGATAATCTTTGTGGAAAGGCTTGTTGAATGGTTCTCTTAAGATCCTGGAGCAGCTTTTCCAAAAGCGCTACTCTTGTGCCTTAAGCTTACTGGGTCTGCTGAGCGTTGAATTCCTCGGTTCTGTCATCGTCTTGCCACATCTGAAGTGGCTATGGTCTGTGTCGGTTTGATTGGGTGGGGAAATCATACACAGGGATGTCTATCTCATCTGTTGTGGTCTGAAAAAAAGTTCTAACTTCGTTCTGTCCCCGCCCCGGAGGCGAACGGGACTCGAACCAATCCTGGGGGTGTTTAGTCCCAGAGGCTAGCCGTGTCAAATCATTTAACCCCCTAACCCAGTTGAGGATGGTTGAATCACATAATTTCTGACCGAACGGGGTCTTTGTTTTTTCTGGGGAATAGCTTCTGTTGTTCTCTTTTTCTCCTCATAAGCTCGGTAGAGTTCATGAGTTCTCTTGTCGATCTTTCTTTTGAGTTCTGCGGGATTAAGCTGGCGGTAAAGGACTGTGAGGTTTCTCGTTTCGTCTCCTGAGATTTGTCCTGACTCTATGAGTCTTTGGTAGGGAGTCTTGGGAATGCCGTACTGTCTTTTTACCTTGCTCCCAATCCTTATCTTTCTTTTCAGCTTCATCACTGGAGAAAAGAAGTTTTTGTAGACTCTTAGCTCATTCTCATAGAGTGAGTTCATAAGAGTGAGTTCCTTGTCAGTGTCATAGCGTAGATACCCCACAGTCTTTCTCACATGCGTCCAGTTCTTCTGTTCAATGTAGGCGTTATCGTTCTTTCTATTGGGCCTGGAGCGGGTGAACTCAAGATCCTCTTTCTCCGAGTACTCAATGAGGTGATGATTGATGAAGGGAGCATCATTGTCAGAGTCAATCCCTTTCCATTGAAACGGCGTTCTTTCTCGTATTCTCTTCAAAGCCTCAAAGGTAGGATCTTGTCCTTTTCCCATCACTGCCTCAGCCTCCCACCAGCCGGAGCATATCTCGACGGTGTTGAGGGAACACACATAAAGACCCTGGGTGGAGGAGCCACCGTGATTGACCAGGTCTATCTCCAGGAAGCCTACCTTGGAGGTATCCCATTCGGTGAGCCGTATGGGTATCCTCCTGTAGAGGAGGGAAGAAGGTTTGGGTCTGGTACGAGTTCTCTTGAGATGGAGTACTTCCCTTTGATGTTTGAGTTTTCTGTCTATGGTAGCGGGACTGATTGCCTTGAGCTTTTCTGCGACCTCATTGGGAATAAAGATCTCCTCGAGCTGTCTGAGTCTTGCTACTTCAGTCTTGAGGAGCGGAGCGAGTCGTTGGCCACAGGGGTAATCAAAGATCTCCCACACTTTTGCCAAGGCAGCCCTTACATAGCCATCATAGATTACTTTTCTTTTCTTTCTCCTGCGGGGGCTTGGGGAAAGGAAAGAGTGTATCTTGCTGATGACATATTTCCTATTCTGATGAGTATTCCTGCAATACTCATCCAACATGGAGGACTTCTCCTTTCTCGATCTGGCCATGAAGTATCTTTGTTGCAGTTCTCTCAGGTACTCATTTCGTGAGTGCATATCCATTTTCTCCTCTCCCTGGTATCTTAATCTTACCAGGGATTATGGTAGCAGAATTCGGTTAGATTTTTTATGATTCAACACTTACCTCTATGGTTAGATTTTAGCTGATTCAATTCGCTAGCTTGACTTCCAGTCCGACACTCACTATACTGGGAGGAGGGGCTCATGGCGGAACGTGATCCTTGTGACTAAATTGTGACCATTCGGGACCAAAATACGTGCAAATAGACCGAAGTAGATCTAACCAGAGAGAAGTTGGAGATTCGCTGCCTGGGGCGTTCCTAGGCGAAAAATTAGGCCAGTAGCGGAAGAGAAAGATGGCTTAATTTAGTCTCGAGGGTTCGAATCCCTCCTCCCCCGCCAATCCAACCAATTCGAATCATTGTTCGGACTTGCCATTTAACAGCGGAAGAGCTCGAATCTTTGCTTTCCTAATCTTTCCACCGTCTCGAACATTCCTTGTAAGCACCTTGCATCTGCTACAAAAGGATATACAATACTAGCGTGAGAGACATAGCACTCAATCTAACCCAAACTCAACTTGCCGAAAAGATCAACGCCAAGCAAAAAAGCATCTCTCGGTATGAAACCGGCGCATCGCTACCATACATAAAAACCTTAGTCAAAATTGCCAGAATTCTCAAAAAACCCGCTGGTTATTTCTTGGATGAGTGAAGAGGATGTGCCTCTATTTCCCTTAAGATGGCAATAAGAAAGAGCTACAATTTGATGCCTCACCTAGAGTCGTGCATAAACGACATACTTCGCAAAATATGCCAATTGGGGAGCATAAACGAAGCAGTTCGGTTATTCCAAGTTAACCAAAATGCCGCAGGCGTCATTTTGGTTAACGGAGCGTCGGGCTACGCCCGAAGTTAGACTCCATGCCTTAATCCTTGGGATCTGCAAAAGAATATATAAAGTGAGGTATAGAGATGAAAATACAAAAGATTGAAATAAAAAACTATCGTTCGTTACGCAATTTAACCATTTACCCAGAAGATATTCTAGCATTGGTTGGTCGAAACAATAGCGGTAAATCAAATCTCATCAAAGCGCTTGAACTGTTTTTTAAAGCCGCGACACGCCTGGTTAATGATGAATGTTTTTATAATCACAAAACCGAGGCACCTATTGAGATACTCATTACTTTTGAGGAACTAAGTGATTGGGAGAAAAAAGAATTTAAAGCTTGGATGGATGAGGATAAGTTAGTTGTGGGTAGAGAAGTTGTTTGCACCGACACAAATTCTTATACCATTAACAATCTAGCTATCACAAAAGTTCCAGAACCTGAATGGCTCCGAGAAGATATAATAAACGGCGATAAAATAACTAAGTGGTGGTCCAAAAAAAATGAGTTGAAAATAACTGGGTTAGATTTCGGAGTAGAACTTGGTACTACAAAGCCTGGGGTTGGGAAATGGAAAGAAGCTGCTAAGAAATTTTTAGAGGAACATCGTGATGAAATACCTTGGAAAAAGGAGAGGCGCCCAAATCCTAAAGCTTACGACGGAGTTTTAAAAGGAGCCCTGCCGGAATTCATACATATTCCTGCCGTGAGGGACATTTCCGAGGAAGCAAAAGTAGCAAAGACAAATCCATTCGGGCAACTTATCAATTCTGTACTTGA
>Ga0209978_10001008_pt1 | contig 11404 bp, 7 predicted proteins | sample BentaG_FD_182805 | JGI IMG/M metagenome (GOLD analysis project Ga0209978, IMG submission 182805) | Deep subsurface microbial communities from South Atlantic Ocean to uncover new lineages of life (NeLLi) - Benguela_00093 metaG (SPAdes)... | ecosystem: Environmental > Aquatic > Marine > Oceanic >...
CCAGCAGCCTTTCCCTGGTTTTTAAAGATTAGAATATATTCGAACCTGGCATCTCTCTTCAGATCTACGGTTCTATCTCTATAAGCCCAGATTACATCCTCTACATTTTTTCTTTCCAGTTCGGGGAGAGTCTTATAATGGTCGGGATTTTCAATAATTATCTCATGGGCACCAATCCCGTTCATTTTATCGTACATTCCCTCACCTGTGCGACTTAAATCTCCTTCCACTTCTAATGCCGGAAATTTGTTGGGAACTACTCTTAACCACCAACCTTTGGTGTCAGGTTTAGTTTCTGGCTCACGATAAGCTAAAACCTCAGGGGGAGTCTTTTTTTCATTTCCCACACAGAATGGACAGAGCTTCTCATTCGACTTCTCCTGGGGCTCCGTTCCAAAATCGGAAGGTCTCTTTGCTCGTTCAGTAGCAATGATAATCCAGCGACCGAGTATGGGATCTTTTCTCAAATCAGGCATATAAACCTCCTCTTGTTATAACCATGTCATTGCGAGTCCCGAAAGGGCGTGGCAATCGACCCGAAGAGTCGTTGCGAGGGCGAAGCCCGTGGCAACCTCGTGCCAAATTACGAGATTGCTTCACTTCGTTCGCAATGACAATTCGTATTAAGTCGCTTCGCTCCTTCGCAATGACACTGCGTGTCAGATTGCTTAACGGGATAGCTGAATGGAGTCTTTCCCCAGAAGCCTTTTCACCTCCTCCAGCAACTCCTCACTAAGTTTGACCTGTGTCTTTGAACTTATGCTCACAATTCTATTACGTGGGGCAGACAGGCTAAAATTCACCCGGCAATTACCCTGGTTTTTTATAAATAGTTCCTTCAATTTTTTTAAAGTATCCTCTTCTAATCCAGCTATGGATAGATTCAAAGTCATCTGGCGGATGAGAAGCTCCTTAGCACGACTAAAGGGAATTACTTCTGAAGCCACAATCCTCGGTTTCTCTTCCCGCCAATTAATCCTTCCTTTGACTATAACCATCTCATCCCTAAGCAAGTATTTTCCTATGCCACTCTCGTAAGCCCCAGGGAAAACAATGACCTCTACCATTCCCGTCAAGTCTTCTAATTTAAAGATAGCCATCAATTGACCCTTCTTTGTTTTCTTTTTGTTGAGAGAACCTATTATTCCCCCTATGCTCACTTGACTTTCAGCCCCTGACTCGTGCAGTTTATCTATTGAATGGCTGACATAATTCTTCATCTCTTCGGCAAACCTGGCCAAGGGATGACCTGTAATATAAAAACCCAATACTTCCTTCTCGTATGCCAGTAATTTATTCTCTTGCCATTCCTTTGAGGAAGGCAATTCCTCAGCTTCTCCAAAAGTAGAATCGACGAGATCCATAAAAGAAGTCTGACCGCTCAGTCGCTCCTTCTGGACCCGTGATGCTTTCTCTAAAACGAGGTCCAATCCTTTAAATAACTGAGCTCTTGGCTGACCAAGCGAATCGAAACACCCCGCCTTAATTAAGCTCTCAATTGCTCTTCTATTGACCAGTCTCGAGTCAACCCGAACACAAAAATCGTATAGTGATGTAAACGCTTCTCCACTTTCCCGGGCACTTACAATAAAGTCTATCGCCCCCTGCCCTACATTCTTAATAGCTAAAAGGCTAAAGCGAATACTCCCGTTTTCTATTCTGAATTCTGAAAAACTCTTCTCTACACTCGGTGACAGCACAGTGATGCCCATCTGATGACACTCGGATATATATTCTACGATTTTATCGGTATTCTCCACTTCGCTACTTAATAGCACTGTCATATATTCCAGTGGATAATTTGCTTTCAGCCAGGCGGTCTGGTAAGCGAGAAGAGCATAGGCACTTGCGTGGGACTTATTGAAACCGTATCCACCAAATTTCACCATAGCATCGAATATTCTATTTGCTTTTCCTGGGGAAATTTCTTTCTTTCCTGCCCCCTTTACAAAATTCTCTCTTTGTCTTTCAATTTCTACAGGGACCTTCTTCCCCATCGCCTGGCGTAAGACATCAGCCTGTTCCGGAGCAAAACCTGCTAATTCGGTAGCGATGCGCATAACATCTTCCTGATAAAGAATCACACCATATGTATCCTTTAGAATTGGTTCAAGCAATGGATGTTCATAGTTTATTTTCACACGCTTATGTTTTCTGACCACAAACTCATCCACCATTCCGCTCCCAATAGGACCGGGACGATAGAGTGCCACAAGGGCAATCAAGTCGGAAAATTCTGTTGGCTTTAACTTTCTCAAAAGGTCCCTCATGCCTACGCTCTCCAGTTGAAACACTCCGGCAGACTTTGCTTGTGCTAAAAGTTTGTATGTTTTCCTATCATCAAGTGGAATATCAGATGGTTCTTTGGGAGCCTCTTTCGTTCTCTTACTTATAAGCTTCAAGGCCTCATCAATTACCGTCAGTGTTCTCAATCCCAAAAAATCTATTTTCAAAAGACCCAATCTAATTAAGGCAGAATCTTCGTACTGAGTAGTTACCACATTCTTACTACTCTTTGCTAAGGGCACATAATTAACCATCTCCCCAGGGGTAATGACAATTCCTGCAGCGTGAACACCCGTATGCCGTTTGATTCCTTCAATTCTCTGAGCCGTGTCTAATAGGTTCCTGACCACGCCCTCAGTTTCATATCGCCTGTTCAATTCTGGCACCAGCTGTAAAGCACCCTGTATTGTTTCACCAAAGGGAATCAATTTGGCAATTCCATCTACCTCAAGCAGAGGGACATTCAATACCCTGCCAGTATCTCTGACCACAGCCCTGGCTAACATAGTCCCGAAAGTTATAATCTGAGCCACATTTTTTTGTCCGTATTTCTCCTTCACATAATCAATAACTCTATCCCGTCCATTATCGGCAAAATCGATATCGAGATCGGGCATACTCTTCCTTCCAGGATTGAGGAATCTTTCAAATAGAAGACCATACTTCAACGGGTCGAGTTCAGTAATTCCCAGAAGATAAGCAACGAGACTTCCAGCGCCAGACCCCCTACCAGGACCCACCATTATCTTTTGCCGTTTTGCATACTCTATGAAATCCCACACAATCAGAAAATAACTGGCAAACCCCATCTGGCTTATGACCGAGAGCTCATAGTCCAATCGTCTACGTATATCGGGTGTAACTTTCATATACCTCTTTTTCAAGCCTTGTTCACAGAGATTTCTCAAATACTCATCGAAATTATAATTCTCCGGAACTTTGTAGTCAGGCAAATGCATTGTTTCAAAATCGAGCTGGAGACTACATTTTTCAGTAATCTTTATTGTATTATTTATTGCCTGTGGGATTTCAGCAAAAATTTGCTTCATCTCCTGAGGGGATTTAAAGTAGAATTCTTCTGTAGAAAACTTCAGATGTGAGGGGTCATCGAGCGTTTTGCCAGTGCCAATACAGAGAAGTATCTCCTGCGCATAGGCATCAGCCTTATCCACGTAATGGCAATCGTTGGTAGCCACCAATGGAATTTCCATCTCTTTCCCTAATTTAACTAGTTCTCCACAGACTTTCTTCTGTTCACTGATTCCATTATCTATCAGTTCAAGGTAGAAGTTCTCCCTACCAAAAATCTCGCCATAGAAAGAGATGGCCTTTTTAGCCTTATCATGGTCGTCATTTAATATAGCCTGGGAAACCTCGCTCTTAAGGCAACCAGTCAAACATAACAATCCTTTACAGTAGTCCTTAAGTATTTCCTTATCTATCCGGGGTCTGTAGTAGAAGCCTTCAAGATAACCGATACTTACCAGTTTCATCAGATTCTTATACCCAGTTTTGTCCTTTGCCAAAAGGATTAGATGATTTGCTGCCTCCGATATACCGCCTCCCTCCTTAACATACCGGCTTTGGGGAGCAACATAGATTTCGCATCCTATAATCGGTTTTATTCCGCTATTCACGCATGCTTGGTAAAAGCCAATCGCACCAAACATATTCCCATGGTCAGTAATCCCTAAAGCGGGCATCTTGTACTGGGATGCTCGCTGAATAAGGTTCCCGGGAGCCTTATGGTTATCCACAATACGACAGGCGCCATCAAGAAGGCTGTATTCAGTATGGAGATGTAGATGGACGAAATCTGAATGTTCCATATTCTTTTGGAGTCCTCCCGAAAGGGAGGAATACCCCCGATTTCATCGGGAGAGTCCAGAATTTTTTGGAGGCCCCGATTCATCGGGGCAGTGGGAAAAAACTCGAAGGAAGGCTAAGAAAATCTATCAAATCGGCAAGCCAAAGTCAAGAAAAATGTTGAAGGTGAACGTCTAAAATTCCGCTGCCGTGGTCGCGTAAATTTTTAAATAGCGATTTAAAAGAAACTCTTCTTCCAGGAGCCTTATCCTAATAACGAATACATATTTTTTGCCAGCGTATTCTTCTCTTTTGGGAAAATTAAGGCACATTTTTACTTTGCTTTTTTTCTTTCTTTTTAGTCCAAATTTCGACTTATTAAAAGTTAAAAAATCTGGGTCGGGACAGTCCTCATATCCATTTTCAATCCCTATTCCTGCTCTTTCTGCAGAGATACTTTTTATTTCGTAAATGTGAGGATAACGACTAAGATTTTTCACTTCCAATACCTTTCTAACTACTTTCTTAATATTGTAAACTCCCCCTATTTTTATATTCTCCAGTACCATCTCATCTGGAAAAACAGCGAAGTCGAATCTCCCTGCAAACTCTTGAGATAAATCCCTTTCCTTTTCAGAAATTTCAAGGAGAAGTCTACTCTTCAAACCCAAAGCAATGGGTACCTTCCCCTTGCCAATAGTATGTGACCAGATGTAAGCTTGATATTTCTTGCCCAGATATTTCTTATCCCTGGGAATAGTAATAATTACATCAGTCACTGCATTCTCTGACGGTTCGACAGAAAAGTAGTCCTTTTCCAGCTCTATCCAGGAAGCGTCGGGAATTGGCTCATACCCCTGTTTCAATTCACTTTTGGATGGCACTAATACTTCCATTTTTAACTCAATCGAATTTTTACCTTTATTTCTCACCCGCAATTGCCGACCAACTTTCTGCCCAATCGCAGAGTTCTTTCCAATACTTAAGTTCCGAACAACTACCTCAGTGAAAGAAGTCGATATTCCTCCTGTATTACCATCTTGGGGAAGAGAAAGTAACAGCATCAGAGATAAAATAAGAAGGTAAGCCCCTATCCCTACACCAGTTTTTCCCATCTTCCCTCCGGTTATTTTTTAATTTTCATTCTTTCCCTTGCTCGCTCAATAAGTCTTAGCGATTGACTATGCTCCGGTTTCAATTGTAAAACCTTTTCAAATTCAGCAATAGCTGCCTCATATTCTCCTCTTTTGTAGTAGTCAATTCCACGATAATAATATGTCTTCATTTTCTCTGTTTTCTCTTCCTCACTTAAAGGTTTCGTGGGAATACCTGTTTCTGCCGGTGTGAGTCCTTTCTCTTCGGATACTGTTTCCCTAAGTCTACCAAAACGTAATGTCACTGAGAAACGATGAGAACCATAAGTCCCTCTGAGCCCGGAAAGGGGATAGATGAAAGCATAGTCTATTTCCAATGAAGATACCTGGCAACTCCCTCCCAGAGAAAAACTTTTAAAGCCACTACTCCCTATATCTATCCCTCCACGAACTCCCACTGACTTACCTGAGAGCCACTTCTCCGCGCCAGCAGAAATGTTAAACTCCCTGTCTTTATAAACAGCATCTAAGACGAGATTAATTAAATTAATTTTATCTCTGTAAGCAACACCTATTCTTACTCCCAGCGGAAGCTTATCTCTTTTATCTGCCAGATTCATATTTGGCTGAATGATATCTGTGATGGAAAGTCCAGAGAAGATATTGGCAGTAAGATTATATAAAAGTCCAACATCACCACTAAATCCTATCCTGGAATAACCTTTTTTCTGAAAAATGGGGTCATCTTTTGTGTATTGGTTATTATCATACCGTTTAGATAGTAATTTGAGGTTCAGCCCGGCAGAAAGCGAACTAAATAACTTATTGCCATAAGAGAAGATAAAGGTGTCTTCTCGATAAAAACCCTTCAGCCCCAGGCTCAGCCAGCCCACGCCTATTCCGCCCCATTTTTCCAGGGGATGAGCGTAACCGATAAATGTATTCCCTAAGTTACTCCCATCATCCAGTCCCCAGTAGAGTCTTCCATATCCGCTGGTGAACTCTATCTGGGTTAGTCGACTCAATCCTGCGGGATTATAATAGATGGAATGGGCATCATCAACAAGACCAACAAAAGCGCTTCCCATTCCGATGGGTCGCGCTCCCACGCCAAGGTCCTCAAAATCCCCAAAAGAGACATTAGACCCAAGACTCAAGACTATAGTCACTAACCCTATCAAAATAACTCTTTTGTTTATCCACTTCATCTTTTTCCCAATCTGGAGTAGCGAAGCAAAGCTTCGCGATTATGGCGCAGAGCTTCGCTCTGCTACTCCAATTTATAATTTCTCCAGTTGCTTGTCACTATTTGGCAAGGACTATTGTGCCATTTATGGTTTGGCCTTCTACTTCTATCTGGTAGATATATATACCACTGGGAGCCACATCATTATTCTCGTTTGTTCCATCCCAGCTGAACCAGTCTTTCAAAGGGTCGATATCGGGCTGTTTTACCACCGACCCTTTGATATCATAAATCCAGCAAACTATACTCCTCTCATTGATATTTTCGTATTTGAAAGTTACCTCGTCATTTCTAGTATCACCATTTGGGGTAAACACTCGTGGACGTGGGTAACCCTCATCTAGCTTAAAACCTGAGGCAGAGATATTGAAAGCAAGCATTTCAGCGTCCCTTTCTCCTCCAGCCGAAAGTAGACCGAAATTAAAAACGACAATAACACTAATCAAAAGTAGAGAAAAATTGAAACTCTTCTTCACCTTCCCAAGCCTTCTTGTTCTGTAATTCATAATTTATTCTCCTCCTTCAAAATTATAAATTCTTATCCTTAACATTTTCTCGAAAATGTGTTATTTTCAAAATGGAGTTTAAAATGGAAAACATCAAAATTGATCGAAACCTCCTTTACCAAAACATCCAAAGAATAGATGACTTTCGACAATTCCAAAAACATATTCTTGCCTACCTTAAAAAAGCCTAACGCTTTTTCTCCTGGTCAGGCACTCTTTAGAGTGCCATCTTCTCAAAACCAATCCCGTAGGGGACGACCGCCGTGTCGTCCCTGGGCGGCCACAGCGGACCGCCCCTACATTGCTACAGAGCTTCGCTCTGCTCTCCTAAAAAGTAGCCTGTCCCCTTTTTTCCGATTTACCACCTTTTTTGTTCTTTTAAACCTTCTTTTATAAGTCGTTTTAACTGGGCTGGATCTATTGGTTCGATTAAGTAATCAAAGATTGCTTCTTTTGTCGATTCTTCGAGAGTATCTAAATCGAGTGCACTGAATCGGCTCATCATAATCACACAGGTCTTTTTACTCGTCTCCTTCAATTTTATTGCCAAATCAAGACCACTCATATCTGATAACTCCAACTCTATAAGCGCAACATTGAAGAAACCCTCCTCTGCTTTCTTTAGCGCTTCTGAACCGTTATTGACTGGAATTATCCTGTATCTTTCCTCAACCAATATATTTGAAATTGTTTCTTTATGAGCTGGTTCCCCATCAACTAAAAGGACTCTCACTCTCTGCCAGGAAGAAGCGACTCCTTTCCTTTGCTCTTGAACTTCTTCGATTACCTTCAACAACTTCTCCATGTCCAGGAAAGGCTTATACAGACAGGTATAGGCTCCTTTCTTTAGCGACTTTCCCGCCAGTCCTTCTGAAGAGTATCCGGTCATCATTACTACGCCTATATCGGGTTTAACCTCTTTCACCACTTCCAGAACTTCCATTCCATCCATTCCTGGCATCCTTATGTCCAGAAGTATGACATCGAAATCGCTTCTGCGAACAATATCGATTGCTTCATAGCCATCTTTAGCTACGAATGCCCTGTAGTTTCTGTCAACCAGAATATCCCTTAGAGTCTCACGATCTTCAACCCTGTCATCGACCACCAAAATTAGAGGCCTTTCCAGGATAGACTCAATAGTGGTCACAAGCTTTTTCACATTAAAAGGTTTATCGACCACAGCATCAACTCCAGCTCCCATAGCCCCCTTTATCTCCTCCCCTACGCTTCCGGCAGTCATCATTATTATAGCTGCTGAGGGGTGGAGCTTCTTTACTTCTTTGAAGCTCTCCACACCACTTATCCCTGGCATTTTGAGGTCCATGAGAATGATATCGAAGTATTTCTTCCTTAAAAGTTCGATCGCCTTACTTCCATCCTCCACCATAGTTACATTATAGCCCTTGCTCTCAAAAATATCTCCTAAGGTTTCCAGAAGATCGATTTCATCATCTACAATGAGGATATTCGTCTTCTTCATCCTTTTCTCCTCCTTGCACTATTCTACACGGTTAAAACCGTGCCTACAAACGTCGTTGCGAGCCCCGAAGGGGCGTGGCAATCTCGAGATTGCTTCACTTCGTTCGCAATGACAGCATAATGATTGTAGGCACAAATTCAATTTGTGCAATTTTGAACTGTAGCCCTTTTATAAATTTCAAATTACGGGGACAAGCCTTTACTTATCAATTATTTTTGTTCCTTTTTCTTTATTTTTTCCTTTTCTTCTCGGTATTCCTCGATTATTCTGAACAACTTCTTCATATCAAAAGGTTTGTAAAGAAATGCAAGAGCACCCTCTCTTAGTGCCCTTCCCACAAATTCATCCATTGAATAAGCACTCATCATTATTACCCCTGTTTCTGGATTCATCTCCTTAATCCACTCCAGGGTCTTAACACCATCCATTCTGGGCATTTTTACATCGAGAAGTATGATATCAAAATTTGCCTTGGGAACCATATTTAGTGCATCGTACCCATCGCTTGCGGTGATTACTCGATATCCTTTGTCAATCAGAATATCTTTCAAAGTTTCCCTGTCTTCCACCAGGTCATCCACAACCATAATTAGGGTCTTTCCTAAGGCTCCCTCAATGGTCTGAAAGAGCTTCTTCACGTCAAAAGGTTTGTAGATAACTGCATAAGCTCCTTCCTCAATTGCCTGCCTCAACAATTCCTCTACTGAATACCCGGTCATCATTATCACTACCGCAGAGGGACAAATCTTTTTTATTTCCTTGAATGTCTCTAAGCCGTTTATGCCTGGCATTTTAACATCCATAAGAATAATATCGAAAAACTTCTTCTTTGCAAATTCTATAGCCTTATACCCATCCTCAGCCAGCGTAACAATATAACCTCTATCTTCAAAGATATCATCCAGGGTTCTCAAAGTTTCCACCTCATCATCCACAATTAACAGACTAACCTTCTTAGCCATTTTTCCTTTCCCCCTATTTATTTTTCGTCACCCTGCCCCGTCCCGAGACCGGGACGGAATCGGGAAAGGGCGACCCACCCGATCTGGTCGGGCACTCTTTAGAGTGCCATTTTGGTTTTCGTCACCCTAAAGGGTGACCCCGATAAGTATCGGGGACACCGTTTACGGTGCCGTTTCATAGCAGAGCTTTGCTCTACCGCTACATTTCGTGAATCTCAATTCTATTTCCTCCCTGATTTTTCGCTTTATACATTGCTTCATCAGCATGTTTTATTAATATATCCAAATCGCCTTTGAGGTCATATTGAGCAATACCTATACTCAAGGCCGTCTCATCGAACTTACATTTCTCAAAAGCCTTTCTAACCCTCTCAGCTACAACTATTGCATCTTTTTTAGATGTTTCTGGCAGAATCACAGTAAATTCATCCCCCCCATAGCGAAATCCCCAATCAACTTCCCGGATTTCCTCTGAAATTATTCTTCCCACTCTTTCAAGGATTCTATTTCCAGCCAAATGACCATGGGTATCGTTATACGATTTGAAATGGTCCACATCAAACATCAATAAAGAAAGGGGAAGTTTGTAGCGTTTAGCCCTGGCTGTCATCTCTGAAAGTTTTTCGTAAAAATGTCTCCGATTATATATTCCTGCTAAATCATCAGTAATCGAGAGTTCCTCTAATCTCCTGTTTGCCCTTCTCAACTTGTTTTCTGCTTCCATCTTATCCCAGGCAAGTCTTTGCTCTCGCAGGGCACTCCTTATTATCCACTTAAGTTGTCCAGGGTCACGTCCTCCACCCTTGACCACATAACTATAAATCTCTTCTCTCATTTCAATGGCTTTCAAGGCTGTTTCTAAAGAAGCATGTCCCGTAACCAATATAATATAAGTGTTTTTGTCTATTGACTTGATTTTCTTAGCTAATTCCAAACCAGTGATATCGGTCAGTTTAAAATCGACCAGAACCACATTGAAGAACTTCTTTCTAACTTCCTCAATTGAAGCCGTTCCTGTCTCCGCCTGGGAAACTTTATAACCGTCATCCTCGAGGATATCAGCGACTGTCTCTCTATAATTTGGGTCATCATCCACTATTAATATCTCAACCTGTTCTTCTCTTCTGAATTTTTTACCCAAGTCGCGAACTTTCTGGATAGCTTCTAACATTCTTTCCACATCGATTGGCTTAAACAGGCAGGTATAGGCCCCCTTTCTGAGAGAATCTTCTACGAATTCCTCCATAGAATAGGCAGTCATCATTATTATTCCCGCTTCAGGTTTAAACTCTTTAATCCTTTCCATGGTCTTGATGCCATCCATCTTGGGCATCTTTATATCTAAGAGAATTACATCGAAATTACCCTTTTCCACAAACCCCACCGCTTCATACCCATCTTTCGCCAGAACGGTCCTGTATCCTCTCCCAGCCAATATATCCCTTAAAGTTTCCCTATCTTCTATTCTGTCATCTACTATTAGAATTATAGGTTTTTTCAAAGCTTCCTCAACAATCTTTATGACTTTCTTAACATTAAACGGTTTATAAATAACAGTATAGGCCCCTTCTTCTATAGCTTTCTTCACCAATTCCTCTTTGCTGTCTCCGGTCATCATTATCACTGCCGCAGTGGGGATAATTCTCTTTACCTCTTTGTAAGTCTCCAAGCCATCTATGCCTGGCATTCTTACGTCCATAAGAACAACATCAAAATATCTTCTGCTTACTAATTTAATCGCTCTGCGTCCATCTTCCACCATAGCCACATTATATCCCCTGTCCTGAAAGACATCGCCTACTGTTGCCAACATGTTTATGTCATCGTCCACAATCAAGAGATTGACATTTCTAGCCATTCTTCTCCTCCTTTTTAGGCAATTGGGCACTATTTACGGTGCCGTTATTTACTAACGCGAAGCTTTGCTTCGCTACTCCACTATTTTTCATTTAGCCAGTGGTAAACTAATAATGAAAGTAGTTCCTTGCTCTACTCGGCTTCTCACTTTAATTTTTCCTTTG
>Ga0209978_10001009_pt1 | contig 11396 bp, 11 predicted proteins | sample BentaG_FD_182805 | JGI IMG/M metagenome (GOLD analysis project Ga0209978, IMG submission 182805) | Deep subsurface microbial communities from South Atlantic Ocean to uncover new lineages of life (NeLLi) - Benguela_00093 metaG (SPAdes)... | ecosystem: Environmental > Aquatic > Marine > Oceanic >...
GCAATCAGTTGCTCCACATCATCAATGTCGTGGCCAAAGCATATAGCGTATAATTCAGTCTTCAGGGTATCGGCTAACTGCCTGCCCTTTGATAGTAGCTCGTAGGCAACGCTCTTCAACCTGCCGTCTCGTTGCTCAGCAAAGACCCAGATTCCCTGGTGGCTATCGCCTGCCGCCGGGGCCTCGGCAACCGCTTCAATGACTATCGCCCCGTAGTCACAGGCTTCCTGGCAAGCACCGCAGAGCGTGCAACCTTCTTTTAGCTGAACCTTATCATCTACAATTTCCAGCAGGGCAAAGGGACAGACTGGTACACAATCACCGCAGCCAGTACACTTATCAAGGTCAATTTGGATTCCCATGCTTCCCACAATCCTAGACTAACTTGGCATCTCTCAGCTTACCAATCAGGCTCTCCGCCTGGCTTTCCAGCTCTCCCTGCAATACCTCACCCTGGCGGACTCTCTGCGGAAAGAATACCTTGATTACCCTGGTGAAGGAGCCGGCTAAGCCTACCATGTTCTTGTCGACACCTAATTCCTGGGCTGTCCAAACAAGTATCACGGCACTCTTTGCCTTGACCAGCCGGCGAAGCGAGGGTAGACGAGGTACGTTAATCTCTTTTACCACGCTAATCACTGCTGGTAATGGTGTCTCAATAACCTCATACCCCTCTTCAACCATCCGCCTAACTCGCATACATTTATTGTTTGTTTCTTCAATCTGGCTGACATAAGCGACGAATGGTATTCCCAGCATCTCGGCGAGTTCTGGCCCTACCTGTCCGGTATCCCCATCTATCGTCTGCCGACCGCAAATTGCGAGGTCATACTGCCCCAGTTTATCAATTGCCCGAGCCAGAGTATAAGAGGTAGCCCAGGTATCGGCACCAGCAAAGGCACCATCACTTAACAAAATGGCTTCATCAACTCCCAGTGAAATTGCTTCTCTCAGCGCCTCTTCAGCCTGCGGTGGACCCATGCTGATAACGGTAACCTTGCCTCCATATCGCTCCTTTATTCTGACCCCTTCCTCCAAGGCATAGGTATCAAATGGGTTGATGATATTCTCAATTCCCTGTCTTATGAGGGTGTTGGTTTGGGGGTCAATCTGGACTTTAGTGGTGCCGGGGACCTGTTTCAGGCAAACCACTATGTTCATTCTCGCCTTGCCTTTCTCTTCCTGAGTTCAATGGCGATGACATTTCTTAGAACCTGATTGGAACCTTCATATATCTGGGTGATTTTGGCGTCTCGCATCATCTTCTCAAGCGGATAATCCTTCATATAGCCAGCACCGCCACAAATCTGCACAGCGTCAGTGGTGACCTTCATCGCCATATCCGAAGCAAAGACCTTAGCCATAGCCGATTCTTCAGTAAATCTCTTTGCCCCGCTATCAATTGTCCTGGCTACAGCGTAAACTAATGCCCTGGCGGCTTCAATCTGGGTAGCCATTTCAGCCAGAATATCCTGGACTACCGGAAGAGAAATCAGTGGATGCCCAAACTGGATGCGCTGCCGCGTGTAGTCTACTGCTGCTTCTAAGGCGCCTTGAGCCAGGCCAACCGCTTGAGCCCCTATTCCCGAGCGTGAGCGGTCTAAGACCTTCATCGTCATTATAAACCCCATGCCCGGCTTACCAATCATATTCTCTTCAGGGACCAGACAATTGCGGAAAATTAGCTCCCTGGTGGAAGAAGCCCGAATGCCCATTTTCTTCTCTTTCTTACCGAAAGAAAAGCCCGGTGTGTCCTTCTCCACCAATAAAGCACTGGCGCCACGGGCACCTCTAGTTTTATCAGTCAGGGCAATAACGATGTATATCTCAGCTTCACCGCCGTTAGTGATGAATTGCTTAGTCCCGTTAAGCACATAGCCACCACCAACTCTTTCCGCGGTTGTTCTTATGGCACTAGCATCGCTGCCTGCCGTTGGCTCGGTTAGAGCAAAGGCAGCCAGTCGCTTACCGCTAGCAATATCGGGAAGATACTTCTGCTTCTGGGCTTCAGTTCCGTACTCCAATAGGGTAGAACTTCCCAGGGCACTCGCTGCATAGCATACAGCTATACCGCTACATACCCGGCTTAGCTCTTCAATTACCAGACATAGCTCAAAACAGCCGCCACCTAAGCCTTCATATTCTTCGGGGATAAAGACACGAAACATGTCAGAATCGGCAAGGTCTTTTATTACACCCCATGGGAATTCCTCGGTCTCGTCAAGCTCGGCTCGTACCGGCAGTATCTTCTCCTCAGCAATCCTTCTTGCCAGACCCTTGATTGTCTTCTGTTGCTCAGTTAAGAAATACTCCAAGCTGACCCTCAACTTCCATAGTAAATTTAGGTTAGGGGAAGTATATACCCTTAGCTACAGTGCCAAACTTAGCAGCTAGCTTTCTTGACGGCTGCCCCAGAGGATACCTCAAAAATTACTATATTCCCAGGTAAAGTCGGCTTATTATAAGCCGAGCCACATACTTAGTGTCAAGCCGATAAACTCCATTGACAGTATAGAGTGGCTAAACTATAATGAAATTGCCTGGTTAGTAACTCAGGAGAAAGGAGGTGGATTCAGTGGCAGCAAAGGCTTTTGTTCTAATTGAAACAATGGTGGGTAGAAATAAGGATGTTGTGGCTGCTCTTAGGCAGTTAGAAGGATTAAAATCGGTTGATACGGTAACCGGACCCTATGATGTTATTGCTATAATAGAAGGAGAAACCTTGAACGATATTGGCGACTTGGTCACTGGTAAAATCCACCCCGTCGCCGGCATCTCCAGAACAGTGACCTGCCTGGCAATACAGTCCACCTAAACTCAGTCGCCATTTAGATTTATCTTCAGATTTAACCCATGGCTCCTAGCTTCGTCAACACTTCATTTATGGTTTGCTCAGCAGTAGAAGCACCTGAAGTTATACCTATATAGCGCTGACCCTGAAGCCAAGAGGGTTGAATTTCGTCTACGGTTTCAACTAGATATGTCTTAGTGACTGTAGAGCATAACTTGACAAGATGATTGGTATTAGCACTAATATGCCCCCCGATAACAAGCATCAAGTCCACCCTATTAGCTAGTTTGAGGGCTACCGCCTGTCGGTCTCTAATATCATAGCAAATGGTATCAATAATGCGTAGCTCAGAGCCTTTAGCCAAGGTAGAGTTAATAAGCTTCTTGACAAAATCGGTAAAATGAGCTGGTATCTGGGTCGTCTGGGATAGAATACCTAAACGGCGCGGTAAATGGTCAAGGGTGGCGATAAATTTCTCATCCAGGGTAGCTGCTCCCCTACCATTAGCCCAACCAAGAATACCTTTGACCTCAGAGTGGTCAGCATCACCGTATATAATAACAAAAAAGCCAGATTCAGCTAACTTCCGAGCGGCAAGTTGGGCTCGGCGAACAAAGGGACAAGTAGTATTAATTATGTCAATATGCCGAGCTCGAATCTCCCTCTCTAGCTGTGGACTCACCCCATGGGTGCTAATAGCCACAACGTCACCCTGTATATCATCCACGTCATTGGCTGCCCTAACCCCAATCTCGGCTAGTCTTTGCAGCACCGGTTGGTTGTGCACCACCGCCCCCAATGTTTCCACCCCACCACGCTCACGGGCAACCTTCTCCAAGATATTAATGGCTCGCCTGACTCCAAAGCAAAACCCTATTCCAGCCGCTTTTTCAATCCTTAATGCCATCTACTTTCCTTGCTCTGCATAATCTCCCCGATACTCCTGGGGAAGGAGTTCAGCTATACGCCCCATCATATAATTAGTAAGCTTGGTAAGCTCTACTTTAGTCAATTTACTACTAGCTGGTGGCAGATGGAAAGGGTGACCAATATTAACTGTTATCTCAGGGCGACGTAAAAACCAGCCTACACCCTTAATTTTTTCTGTGCCGGTAATGCCTACAGGGAGAATAGGGGCATCACTACGCAGGGCTATTAGCGCCGAGCCAGAGAAAGCAGACTGCAATTGAACGCTCTTGCTCCTCGTCGCCTCGGGAAACATGACTAAGGCCAGACCCTCAGCCAGAACTTGCCCTGCCTGACGCAGTGCCTTCCTATCCAGTTGTCCTCGGTGCACCGGAAAGGCACCAAAGCCGTGTATAAAGTAGCCTGACAATCGGGAGCGAAATAGCTCCTCCTTAGCCATAAATATTGCCTTTCGCCCAAGGCTCACCCCGAGCAGAGGCGGGTCAGCTAGATTGAGATGATTAGCTACAACTAGCAGCGGACCTTGGCTAGGGACATTCTCTCTACCCTTGACCCGCAAACGAGTCAGGAGAAGCAGTAGCATCCTCACCATTAGTCTGCCTACATAATAGAACCAGGGCACTGCCCTCTCCCACAGAAGAGGAATTTAGATTGTTAATTATAGACTATGGCTAAGGATAAAGGCAAACCCCAAGCACAGCGCCTTGATTTAACCTGCCTTTTGTTCCATAATAGCCAAGGTAAATATGAAAAGGTTAAGCATTGGTAAGATAAGAGGTCTGCAACAGATTGCCAATCCGGATGGCATCTTTACTATGTGTGCTATGGACCACCGTGGGTCGCTACGCAGCATGATTGACGAAGAGAGCCCGGGGGAAGTCGACTACGAAGAAATGGTTGAGCGCAAGCTAGAACTGTGCTCTAGCCTGGCTAAATATGCCAGTGCTGTGCTGCTTGACCCCATATTTGGTGCCGCCCAATGCATTAGTCAAAGTGCTTTACCCAAGAGCACCGGGCTCCTGGTTAGTATAGAAGCCTCTGGCTACAGTGGTGAAAAAGAACACCGCCTAACCAGGTTACTGGGTGAATGGAGCGTTGACAAGATTAAGCGAATGGGCGCCTCGGCGGTAAAGATTCTGGTCTACTATCGCCCAGATTTGAAACAACTGGCAAGTCAACAGTTGAATACAGTCAATATGGTAGCCGTGGAATGTATTAAATATGACCTGCCCTTCCTGGTAGAACCGAAGAGCTATCCTATAGGTAATGAAATTAATAATCCCCAAGAGTTTGCTGCCCGGAAAGAACAGTTAGTTATCAAAACCGCCCAGGATATCACTGCCCAACCAATAGATGTGCTCAAGGCTGAGTTTCCTGCTGACCTGCACTACAGAAAGGATAAGCCTGAGCTCGTCAACCTCTGTCACCAGCTAGACATGTCATCCCGGGTTCCATGGGTCATCCTAAGTGCTGGCGTGGATTTTGAGCTTTTTTGCCAGCAGGTAGAAATCGCCTGTCAAGCTGGAGCATCAGGCTTTCTCGGTGGTCGGGCTATCTGGCAAGAGGCAATGTATATTGATGATGCCCAAGAAAGGGTCAAATACCTATCCACTGTAGGGGCAGATAGGCTAAAAAGACTAACCGAGATAGCTAGCAAATACGCTATGCCATGGTACAAGAAGTACGGGGTAACCATCCACGAGCTGGCGCTCATATCAGAAAGGTGGTATAAAGAATATTGAAATCGGAGGTACTATGATTGCTACTATTACCCTCAACCCCAGCCTGGATAGAACTATTACTGTCCACGGACTAAGGGTTAATGAGAGTAACCGATGGACAAATTTACGTTACTATGCCGGGGGTAAGGGTATAGATGTGTCACGGGCTATTCACGAGATGGGTAGCACAACTACCGCCTATGGATTCATAGGTGGTGACGGAGGTAGAACCCTGGAAATATTGCTCGATGAAGAGGGGGTGCCATTCAGTTTCACCCCTGTTGGGCAGGAAACTCGCACCAATTTCATTATCACCGATACCAGGACCTTCCAGCAGACAATAATTAATGCCCCCGGTCCCCATATCTCCAAAAAAGAACTGGAGAGGTTCCTTGAGAAATTGAGGAGAATTTACCCCCATCCAGATTTAATGGTGGTCAGCGGCAGCGTGCCACCTGGGGTTCCAGCTAATATCTATTATGATATAGTCCTAGGAGCTAAAGGCTACGGGGTAAGAACTATCCTAGACGCTGAAGGGCAATGGTTGGAGGAGGGAATAAAGGCTAAACCCTACCTTATCAAGCCTAATGTCCGTGAGGCTGAAGAGCTACTTGAGACAGAACTCCCTACTGAAGAGGCAATCATCAAGGCAGCCCGTAACCTGGTTAAGATGGGAATTGAAATAGCCGTCATCTCCAGGGGAAAAGAGGGCATTATTGCTGCCACCAAGGAGAATATTTTTAAGGCAGTCCCACCCCCGGTAAAGGTGCGGAGTGCTATTGGCGCTGGCGACTGCACTGTAGCCGGGCTCGCCTTAAAGCTAGCCTACGGAGAGCCACTAATTGATGGCTGCCGATTAGCGGTAGCTATGGGTAGTGCCACCGTGTTAACCCCAGGCACCGAACTATGCCACAAAGCCGATGTGGAAAGACTATTGCCCCAAGTCAAGGTCTGGGAGATGGCGACAAAGGAACGGGCTAAAACATTCTTCGCTGCCGGTAACTAAAGGCACCATAATTACTGATCTACTGTAAGATTAGGTTCAATGCCCCCCCTACCAGCAAGGCAGCAATAACCATTATTCCCGCCGATTTGAGCATATTTACCACCCCAAGCTCCCTGAATAGGACAACAAAGGTGGCAATACACGGGAAAAACATGGCTAAAACCACACTGCCAATAACCAATTGCTCAGCAGTCAAGGCTAATGGAGCCAGCATGCCCAGAGCCACATCCTTACGCAGAAAGCCAATAACTAGGGCTGTTACTGCCTCCTTGGGTAATCCCAGAAGACCGGTCACTACCGGTGCCGTAAAATTAGCCATGGCATGAAATATGCCCAAAGCGTAAAGTATATTTATTACCAGGACAGCACCTAGAATTATGGGAATAGCTTCTACCAGGAAGCCATAAACCCTCATCCATAGTTTTTGTAACACGGTTCGCCATGGCGGCAGACGATAGGGCGGTATCTCAATCAGTAGCTCGGGGCTAAACCCCCTTACCACTCGGTTAAGTATAAACCCCAGAATAACCCAGACAATGATTAGTGTCCCATAAACCATAGCTACATACTGCCCCCCATGATGTCCGACTAAACCAAGAATCATCGCCTGTAGGGCGGCACAGGGTATAGCAATAGATATAAGTGTAGCCGCAATAAACCTCTCCCGCTTACTTTCCAGAATACGGGTAGCTAAAATAGCTGGTACATTACAGCCAAGCCCCAGCATACACGGAATGATAGCATAACCATGGAGTCCCAGACGGTGCATAATGGTATCCATCAAAACCGCTAGTCGCGGTAGATAACCCACATCCTCAAGCAGACCCAGTACCAGGTAAAAAGAGATAATATAGGGCAAAACCATGGCAAAAGGGACATAGAGTCCAGTGGTCACTAACCCAAATGATTCAACAAAGTTCACTTCGCCACCGATTATCTTACCTATCAGGATGCCATGGAGAAGCCCAGCGCCACCTAGAAGGTCGCTTAACCTCAATATCACCGGTGCCCACAGATTGTTAAATATGGGGTCAAGCACGTAACCAATCAGGCTCTCACCAATGAAACGAACCACCAGAAAAGCGACAGCCAAAACTATCAAAGCTATAATTGCCCCGGTTAGTGGCTTTACGCTGGCATCTCCCACACGCTCAAGCCAGGTGTGGTGCCGATGGGTAATATACTGAGCTTGGTCTATAATCTCGCCAATAGCTGCCCAGCGCTCATCACGACTACGAAGGGACATATCAGGGGAGGTAGCCTTGGAAGTAGAGCTTACCAGCTCTTTTATCCCCTGCCCGGTTACGGCTACAGTGGGAATTACAGGCACACCTAACAACTCCTGTAGCCGGCTCAAATCAATATGTATGCCTCGGTGCTCAGTATCATCCCATATATTTAGTGCCACTACCACCGGGATATTCCGTTCCAGCAACTGTAAGGTTAGGTAGAGATTTCTCTCCAGATTGGTAGCATCAATCACATTTATGACTAAATCCCCGGTATCAAGCATCTGGGAGGCTATTTTCTCAGCCTCGGTGGTTGGTTCCAGGGTATAAGTGCCGGGCACATCAATAACCTCAGCCGCCTCTTCCCCCAGTTTCATAAAACCCCGGGTGTAGCTCACAGTGGTGCCGGGATAATTGGAAGTAATCACACGGACACCAGTTAGACGAGAAAAAACAACACTTTTCCCGACATTGGGATTACCCATTAGTAGTATTTTCACTTACTATCTACCTAATCTAGTTCAACAATTATCCGGTTAGCCATGCCAAAACCAATAGCCAGCTGAACACTACCTACCTGGACGGCTACCGGTCCTCGCATGAGCATGGAACTAACTTTGGTTACCCTCAGACCGGGTCTGATTCCCAAGCTGCTAAGACGATTAGTTACCATGCGTCCGCCTAGAATTTCAACCACTATACCACTCTGTCCCGTAGGCATTTGGGTCAGAGTTACCTGTTTCCCTTCTGGCCAAAACCTGTGCCTGAATCTACGCCTAAATCTGTGCGTGAATCCACGCATGAATCTGTGCATAAACAATGCTCCCGTCTTTGGTTGTGCTCACCTGCCACCATTTCGGGTCCGAATAGCCTTTATCCACCGAATTATCAAGGAACTATTTCCTCGCTTGGCAGCACTTGGAGCAATAACCTGTCATTCTCACCTCAGTCCCAGTAATCTCGAAATCCTGAGCTTCAGGAACTTTCCTTTTCACATAGCGTGTTAGCGGGTAGTGAAATTCAATAACCTTGCCGCAGCCAAGACATACCAGGTGATGATGCTCAGAGGGTGGCTTCACCTCATAATGGTGGTGAGCCTCGTCAAAATGAACTTCCTCTACCAAACCCAGCTTCTTTAACAGTTGCAGAGTGCGATAGACGGTAGACAGACTAAGGCGAGGCTGCTTCACCCGGGCTCGACGATAGACCTCATCAGCATCCAGGTGCCCCTGCCCACGGCGAATAATCTCCAGAATTAACGCCCGTTGTTTAGTAAGCCTCATCCCGGTTACATTTAAGGCCTTATTATTCTCTAGGGACCCAGTTTCTTTACCCGGTTCTTTATTGCTAATGCTTCTCATTCGCAACTATTATAGCATTAAAAATATATCATTGTCAAAACTACCATGGGCATTTAAGAAGGCACAGTCCCCGTCGTTGTTAATTATTCCCCTCGTTGAATGGGAGGAGACGATGGGAAAGCCAGGAATTTAGGCTTCTAATTGTCTTTTTATTTCAGGAATAGCGCCTTGAGTAGCCAGTGCCCCCTGTAAAATACACTCTTCAGCTCGGGAGAAGTCACCATAGGTAATGTCTGCCATCTGAGGTTCAATTACAATATCAGCACCCTCAAGGCTAGACCTCACCAATGAATAACTAGCAATATATAAAGATTGCATTATGACACTAATGATGTGAGGCTCTTTAATCTTCTCCACCCACTGAGCTCTATCCCTAACCGTTGGTATTACATTCACAGCGATGATAAAGTCTGCCCCCATTTCCCTAAGGACACTCACCGGCACCGGGTTAACCAGACTACCATCAACCAGATACCTGCCTTTCCATTTAACTACGGTAAATATTACCGGAATAGAAATGCTGGCTCTTATCCCTTCAAGCACCGAGCCATGGTTGATTACCACCTCTTCACCGGTCATGATATCGGCAGCTACACAAGCCAACGGTACCTTTAAATCGCTAAATTTTATGTCGCCGCCAACAAATAATGCCAGCAAGTCTTTAATTTTCTTACCTTTAATGAAACCGGTTCTGGGTAAAGCCAGGTCTACCAGAGAAGCTAACCGTTTCCAGCTTAGGTCTAGTGTCAGGCTTTTTATCGTGCTGGCATCTCTGCCCTGGGCATAGAGGGCACCAATAGCCGCCCCGGTACTGGTGCCAGCAATCATATCAATCGGAATGCCTTCTTTTTCCAGAACCTCCAGCACTCCGATATGAGCCAAACCTCGCGCGGCACCACTACCAAGAGCCAACCCAACCTTTCTCTTCCGCAATTTAGCCGACCTCTATTCCCACAATTCCTCAATATCTTTTTCCGCCTGTTTTCTAATCTCAGCCTCTTCGCCGGGAATAAAGTCCTTGTAAGACTCAGCCGAACCATACTCCCGTATTCTGACTACCACCGGCATAGGCACAGCGTGACCGAAGACAAGGGCTTGCTGTTTGGACTCTAGCCGGGATAACACTGATTTGAGTTCACTCTTACCTGAGACTCCAGCCAGCACACTATCAATATCACGGTCATTGTCTAATAGACAGGTTATCTTGGTCCCGATTTGCGACATGACCTCATCATCAATGCCACTGGGTCGCTGGTCGATTACCAGGAGGGTGACATTATACTTACGCATCTCACGGGCAATAGTGCCGAAGATAGTCTGGCTGGCGACCTCGGGGTTAAGGAATTTATGTGCCTCCTCAATAGTGATAACCAGAGGACGAGGCGGGGCAATACCCTCACCCAGTGCCCTCTCCATTCTCTCCCGGTATTGAGCATGGATGCGGCGGGTAAGCAAATTAGCTACCAGAATATAAGCCGTTATATCGGTATATCTGCCAAACTCCAGAACTACATTTGTGCCCTGGTCAAGATAGTCCAAGATGCGCCTTACCGGGTTATCCGGGGCATGGGATTCCAGGAAGGGAAGCCGCCTGATGGTTTCTAGCCCCCTCTGTAAGTTGTGAAGGGTACCCTCATGTATATTCAAACCTTCTGGCAACTCCTCGGTATCTTTCATGTCCAGGGTACTCTGTAACCAGTCCTTGCCAAATCTCCTAGATAGCTGGTATACGGCTTCAACGGCAAGCTCGGTAAGGTTCAAGGTCTGGCGAAGTAGTGCCATGTCTTCAGGTTCTATCTCATCATAGCCTATCCTGACCACAAAATCGGTGCTCACCCGCCGGCGCCTTGAACTTTCTTCATCAAGGGTAAATACAGCTACCTTTGACGGGAAAAGCTGCTTGAGGGCTTTGACCTTCTGCCCCCGCTCGTTCCTGCCCTCCCAACCATACTCGCTGTGCATGTCAAAGACCAGATTCACTGCTGTTCCCTTTTGTAGCATGCCAATAAGCAGTAATCTGGTGAGAAAGGTCTTCCCCGTGCCACTCTTACCAAAGACGCCGTTAGACCGCTTAACCAGCTCCTCCAGGTTGAGGCAAATCTTGGTCTCCATATCCAGTGGCGTCCCGATGAAGAACTTCCTTTCGTCCTCACTACCAAAAACTAGCTCAACATCTTGCTGCGATGCCAGATTTACTGCCGAGAAATGGCTGGGAACTGTTTTAACCGGTTGGGGTCCCTCAAGTAAGCTGGCAACATCACCGCCAATAGTGAGCATAGGCAGGACATGGAGTGTTCCATAGGTGCTGGTTCCGGCTAACACCTCAGCCATAAACGGGTCAGAAACATCGGGCGGGGTAAG
>Ga0209978_10001010_pt1 | contig 11385 bp, 9 predicted proteins | sample BentaG_FD_182805 | JGI IMG/M metagenome (GOLD analysis project Ga0209978, IMG submission 182805) | Deep subsurface microbial communities from South Atlantic Ocean to uncover new lineages of life (NeLLi) - Benguela_00093 metaG (SPAdes)... | ecosystem: Environmental > Aquatic > Marine > Oceanic >...
TAGATCCTGCTTTATTAAGACCTGGTAGGTTTGACCGGATGATTGATTTTCCAATCCCGGATGAGGAAGCTAGAAATTCAATCTTCAAAATTCACACAAGAACTTTAAATATTGAAGGAGAACTTAATATTAAAAAACTAGTTGAGTTAACTGCAGGGGCAACTGGAGCGGATATTAAAGCAATTTGTACTGAAGCCGGAATGTTTGCAATAAGGAAAGAAGCAGGACGAATAGTAAAAGATGATTTTGTTGAAGCTGTCAATAAAGTAATGAATAAAATGAAAGATAAGGCTATTCAATCAAGGATGTATACTTAACCTTCTTCTATACAAATAATCATCTTTATTTAATTTTAATTGATAAAGAAATCAAATCAATATGGAAACTAAACTGCTCTTTGCTTTAAGAAAAGTAAAGGCTATTTCTGATTACCAATTTGGCCAATCGGTAACTGATATTCTGTTTGAAGATGAAAGTGAGATTTATTTTGAATTTTCTAAAAACACCGGAAAAATTAAACATGTGTTTTATAGAGACAAGCTTCTGTTAAATTTAAGACCGACTAATGGATTTTTTACCTTGAGTTTATTCTCAGCTGAGAAAATAATTAAAAACATTCCAACCCCAAGGCTAAGGGGCATAGTAATGAATGAAATATCTGATTTCATTAAAATAGGTCGAAATGTCTTTTGTAAACATATTACAGACATAGACGATAATTTAAGACCATCTGACGAGATTATTGTTGTTAATCAAGAAGATGAAATTTTAGCGATCGGAAAGTTAGTGATCCCCGTCCCGTATGTTCGAAGTTTTAAAACGGGAATTGCTATAAAAGTTCGGAAAGGCATAGGTAAATCAAAATTATAAAATTGTTTAGATTATAATAAATATATATAGTTTGGAGTTGTTGAAAAAATTGGTTAAATTACCAAAAGAGATGCAAAAAAAAGAAAAAAGCAAACCAACGCGTCCACAAGCAACAAAAAAGAGAGATGGGCAACAATTTGCTTCAAGACAGATGCGTCGTCGAATGCAGCAACAAGGAATTGAAATGGATCAAATTAACGCTACACGAGTAATAATAGAAAGTCAAGAAAAAACTCTCGTAATTGATCAACCTGAAGTTGTGTTAATGAAACAAATGGGACAAGAGATTTATCAAGTAATAGGTGAAGCAGAGGAATACTCTGTAGGGGAATTTAGAATTGGAGAAAAAGAAGAAGGAGAAGTAGTAGAAGTTATCGAGGAATCTAAAGCAAAACCGGTTATTACCGAAAATGATATAATGTTAGTGGCAGCTCAAGCAAATGTAGATAAAGAAGAAGCGAATGCTGCTTTAATTGATAGTGAGGGAGATATTGCTAAGGCTATTTTGTTTTTGAAAAACAAACCTTAATATCTTAAATTGTATTTATAGAAAAAAAAAGAATTAAGAATCATTAACCATTCAATTTTTTATAACTAGTGTGGTAAGAAAGATATGTCAAAAGTAAAGAAAAAACCTACGAGGTTACCAGGAGGATTATCCCGGGAGGAAATCGTATTTGAGAAAATTATTCATTTTTCAGGATGGTTTTTTTTAATTGCTTTGTTGCTATTATTAAGTGCTTTTTTTATTTTTGACTCAATACTAGACTTAATTGAATTAGAGTTAAATGCGTCAACATTTACATTAATCATTTTCACTGGAACAAATTCAGCAATTAGTTTTGCGTTAGCCACACGAATAAAAAAAAACAGGGATCAAAAAAAGAAATTGTGCATTGATTGGCTACTAGGCGAATTTATATTTTGTATGATTGCGATTTTCGGTGTGGCCGCTTATCAGTGGTAATTATTTTTTATTTCCTTTTATAGTTGCGCAGATTTATTTATAATCTTCTCTTGAAGGACTAAACACATCTATAACTTCTGAATCTTCCAATATTTTAGCCCCGTGTTTTTCGTTTGATTCAAAAACATAACTATCTCCTTCTCCAGCCATAAAATCTTCATTTTCGGTAAAAAAATGTAATTTTCCTTTTATTACATATCCAATTTGATGTTCTTTATGTGAATGGAGGGGAACCTCAGAATTTTCTTCGAGAAAAAAATGGCATAGCATCATATTATCGTTATAAATTAGAGTTTTTCGATATATTCCCGGTAATGCTTCTATTGATTTGACAGAACTTTTATTCACTGTGTTTACTTTCATTTTAAACGCACTAATTATTTGATTTCATCTATTTTTTCTTTAAATATACTCATAGTGAATAATTTTTAAATTTTATATTGTTCATTTGAAAATTACAAAACCCGTGAAGACGACAATTTTAATTTTACGAGTAAAATATCGAGATTAAAGATGGCACAACCGGACTTATAGGTGAAAGTATCGAAATTTCTGGGGATTAGTTAACCGGTTTTTTAGATTGTGAATAAGAGATTAATAAATTAAGTTTATATTGGAAAAAAAAATATATTTTTATATCAAAAGAGGCAAAGTATTAACGAGAATAAATAATAATTAAGGCTTTTATTTCGGTTCATTAAACCGACAAAAATCTTTAGTTTTTATAATGGGAATATACCGTTATCACTTAGGTAGAAATAGCAAGTTAAGAAAAAGAAATGATTAATATGGTTTTGACTCCAGAGTCTGAAGCAATTAAAGAAAAGAAAATGTTAGAAAGTGGATTTTTAAAAAATTTACTACCAAGAGTTTCACGAACAGAGGGCGATGTAGTACCTTTTAATCCATTCAAAATAAAACAAAGCATCGTAAACGAAACGGGGTTAGATTTAGAATCTGCTGACAGAATTACTGAGTTAGTTGTGAGAAGAATTATTTCTTCCAACATTAGCTTTCTTTCTGGTCCACATATTAGGGAGATCGTTTGCTCAATATTATCAGAACAACACTACGAAGACGAGCGTAAGATATATACCAGAATAGGTATGCCATTAATGGATTATGAAGCGATATTAGAGAAAGGCGTCAATGAAAACGCAAATCAAGATATGAATCCCGAAAGTATCCATCATTGGGCAGCAAATAGAATTTCTGATGAGTACGCCCTCTTAAGAATTTTAGACTCGGAAGAAGCGCACGCTCATTTATACGGCGATATCCACGTACACATGTTAAGATATTTCGATTTAAGACCGTTCTGTGTTGATGGTAGTACTAAAATTCCGTTATATGATGGAAAACATTTGTTTTTATCAAAAGCGAAAGATTTTGATAAATATTTTGAAAAAGATCAGGATTATATTAATGTATTAGACAAATCACTCTCATTATATACACCTACCGGAATAAGGAAACTAAAATATATCTCAAAAAGACCCTCAAATGATTATATTAATAAGATCGTAACAAAAAGTGGTAAAGAAATTCTCCTCAGCGATGATCATCGCATAATGATCTTTAATGATTCAATTCCCAGACAAATTTCCACTAAGGAGTTAAAAATAGGAGATAAATTAATGATTTTAAATAACAGTGTAATAAAAGGAGATCATTATGAATTAAATATTATTGAAGAATTAATTGAAAAATGTCCATCAGAGTTGTTAGAGAATATATATGTTAAAGATCTAAGAAATTCTTTAATTACAGTAAAACAAAGGCATTCTATGTCTTGGGATGATGTTTTTTGTAAAGCGGAAATACTAAATTATCCAAGAAGTTGGGAAAAAGGAAGTCTTCCCATTCTAGAAGCAATTAAAATAATTAAAATATATAATATTCCTTTTTCTAATTTAGAGATTGGTGTTGCTGGTTCTCCTCTCTCAATTCCATCGTTGCTAAAAATAGAAGAACCAATCTTAAGATTAATCGGTTATTTTTTATCTGAGGGAAATTATAATATACAAGATAACCAGAATTACAATCTTGTATTAACCAGTAAAGATCCTTATATACTAGAGGATATGGAGCAGGCAATTAAAGAAAGCTTTGAAACTTATATCACTCAAAGTTTGGTTGATAATAAAGCACCACAATTATACTTTGGAGGTAAATTGATTTATCTCTTGTTCAGATATGTTTTTGGGATTAAACCGTATAGCCACAAAAAACAAGTGAATGATATTTTCCTGAATTTATCTGATAAGAAATTAAAACCATTATTATCTGCCCTCTATAGTGGAGATGGACATATAATCTATAGACCTAAAAGATCTGATTGTGATATAACTTATACCTCTAAATCGAAATCACTAATTGATTTCTTGAGTTTTATTTTTTCAACCCATTCTATATATCATTACATAAAAGAAGAACATTATGAATATGAAATAAAGGAATATAAAGGTGAAGGTATACAATATAGACTAAAAATATTTGGTGGCGATAATATTCTCAAATTCTCCAAATTAGTTGAATTTTATCAAATAAGGAAACAAAATAAAATAATTAAGTTTCTTAAAAACCACACACCACAATACTCTGGAAGAGAACCATATGATATGGTTAAGCTGATTGAAAAAATACAACCAACCCACCCATATTTGTATGATTTCACCTTAGAAGGTAATGGAGACTGGCCCAATCATACTTTCTATGCAAATGGTATCTTAATTCATAATTGTCAGGAGTGGGATCCCCGCATGATTCTCGAGCATGGACTTCCTCCCGTAAATAGTTGGGCACACTGTAGTAGGTCTGGTCCAGCTGGAAGCTTGCGAGTCGCTGTTACGCATTTAGCAAAATGGTTAGGGATCATACAAGGCGAATTTAGTGGAGGTTTAGGATATGATTACATAACGACATTTCTCGCTCCTTACGCAAAAGGACTTTCCGCAAGGGAAATCGAACAATCAATGCAATGTTTAATATTTGAAACCAACCAGATATTTGCTGCTAGGGGCGGTCAAGTACCCTTCACATCAATTTCGTGTACTCCCACGGTACCTGAAGGTTTGTTGAGTATTCCTGCTATTGGCTCCCACGGCAAAATTATTGGAAGATATGGCGATTATAAAGATGAGTGTCTAAAACTTTTTGATACTCTAACCGATGTTTATATACACGGTGACTATGATGGAAAACTGTTTGCATTTCCAAAACACGAAATAAAGATTAAAAAGGAGTGGCTTAAAGATTTCGAACCGTCCTACATTAAACTAATGGAAGAGGTCGCTAAGAGGGGTACTCCTTATTTTCTTAACATGTGCCCAGAATGGATGCCAGATGAAATTCATAGTCAGTGTTGTCGAAAATTTTTAAGTGGGAATCAGATTATAAGTCGCTGCGAATTAGATCCTGAAAAAAGAAAAAATGTTAATGTTTGGGAAAATTATGTCTCGATTGGCTCACTTCAAAGCGTTAGCCTTAATTTACCTAGATATGCTTACATGTCTACTAACGAAGAAGATTATTTTAGGATTTTAGATAAGAATATGGAGCTCTCCGCAAGAATTTTAATAAAAAAATGGAAATTAATAGAAAAACGCTTAAGATCGGGCCATCTACCCCTATGCAGTGGCGAAATTAATGGAAAACCAATTTTTAACTTAAAAGATCAAAATCTTTCTATAGGTTTTACTGGTTTAAACGAAGCCATAAAAAGTCTGATTGGATATGAATTGCATGAAGATGATACTGGTTATAATTTTGGGAAAAAAGTACTGGAGTATATGGTTGCAAAATGTAATTCTATGACCGAGAGCAATGGAGTTAGCTTTTCACTTTGGGAACAACCTGCCGAATCTAGTTCTGGGCGCTTTGCTAGATTAGATTTAAAACATTTCCCTAAAAAAGCAATTCCGCAATCTTCTGGTAACTCTGCTTACTATACAAATTCAAGTCACTTTAGATATGATGCTAATATAAGTTTATCTGAAAGAATTAGAAAACAAGGAGATTTTCACCCTATTGTTGAAGGAGGTGTAATAACGCATATTTGGCTTGGTGAGCAAAATCCTGATATCCAGGGACTCTGGGAATTAACGAAAAAGATTTGCTTAAACACAAACACAGCTTATTTTGCGTATACCATTGATTTTACATATTGTCCTTCATGTAGGAAAATGTTTCAACAAAGACAATTTACATGTCCTCAATGCCACTCCCTTGATGTAAAAGTATATTCTCGTATCACAGGATATTATAGCGAAGTAAACAGATACAATCCTGGAAAAAGAGCAGAGTGGGAAGCAAGAAAACGAGAACATTTAATATTTTAACTTTTCTTTTTTAATTTTTTAAATAATGTAGTATCTTACAATATTTATGAACGAAGATTTATCGCTTAAAGAGTATCAAAAAAAAATTGATAAGTGGATTTTAAATCACGGTGGCTACTGGTCTCCTCTCTCTATGTTTAGTGCGATAGTGGAAGAAGTTGGTGAATTAGCTAAAGAAATAAATCATCTTGAAGGATTTAAACCAAAAAAGTCTGGCAAAACGGCAACAAAACTAGGTGAAGAGCTCGCAGATGTTATTTTTGCTATAATTTGCGTTGCGAATTATTATAAAATTGACATTAACGACGAACTAGACCTTGTAATTGAGAAATTTGCTAAAAGAGATTCAAAACGATTTAATTAGGGAGGGAGTTTTACCGTTTTCAAGAGTTTTTTCTGAAAATAAATCTCAATTTGTAAAATTTTAATTCTTTTAAGCTTTTTATTTTTTAGAATATAGGAAATTATAATAGTAATAATTTATTCACCTTAAAAAATGCAAGAAGAAGGTTTAGAGAAACGAGAAATACTTAATTTGTTAGAAAAAAAGCTAGAGAAAGATTTTTCTTACGATTCAGGATCCATTTTAGGATCTATGTGCACAGAACCTTTAGATCTTGCTAAAGAAATCTATATTAAATATATTTCTAAGAATTTAGGAGACCCAGGGTTATTTTTAGGCACTGCTGCATTGGAGGAAGAACTAATCTTTGAAATTGGTGCTTTATTTGGAAATAGAAATATTATTGGGACTTTTACTACTGGAGGGTCTGAAGCCAATTTGATAGCTATGAGGATTGCTAGAAATTTGCGATCTGATATAAAAAATCCCGAAGTGGTGGTTCCAGCTTCTGCTCATATTTCTTTTGATAAAGCAGCAGATTTATTAAACCTTAAACTGAGGAAAGTAAAATTAAAGGATAATTTTCAAGTAGATTTAAACCATTACGAATCCTTAATCAACAAAAATACATGCGCGGTTGTAGGAGTTGCGGGTACGACTTCCTTAGGTCTAATTGACCCAATTGAGGAAATAGGGAAAATTATTGAAGGAAAGAATATATTCTTTCACATCGATGCCGCGTTCGGTGGATTTGTCTTGCCTTTTCTAAAGAGGTTAGGTTATCAAATTCCACTATGGGATTTCTCAGTAAAATCTGTCGATTCAATCACAGCAGATCCCCATAAAATGGGATTAGGAATAATTCCTTCAGGGGGCTATTTTGTTAAAGATGCCTTAATATTGCAGAAAACAGGTTTTGAAATTCCTTATTTAGCGGGAGGACCTTTTAAACACTTTCATATCGTTGGCACTAGGCCCGGAGGTCCAATAATAGCGTTTTGGGTAATATTAAAGTATTTAGGCATAAACGGCTTTAATGAGATTATAAGGAAATGTATGGAAAATACAGAATTTTTAAGGCAAAGAATATCAGAAATTAATGGAATAAAATTAGCTGTAGATCCGATTATGAACGTGGTAGGGATCACCACAGAGAATGGAGATAGCATATGTGAAATCGAGAAGGCATTACGTAATAATAACTGGATGTTAGGGAAATTTCTGGATTTAAATTTAGTTAGAGTTGTGATAATGCCGCATGTAAAAAGAGAACATTTATCTAATTTTGTATCTGATTTAGAAAAAATTGTAAAAAAACTAAAATATTAATAAGTAAGAAGTTAGAATTTTATTATATCGATCAGTAATATATTTATTAGTTGAATAGTAATTTAGTAATTTATACAAGTTTATTAGGGTAAAATTCCTCTTTAGAAATGAATCGAGAATGGGAAAAGATAAAAAAAAAACGCTTGGAATAAAAACAACGAGATATTTTACGAAACATTGCACTAACTGTATGTTTGAATACCCAAATTGGTTTACTAATTGCCCTAAATGTGGTGCTGCTTGGGATTCTGTTAAGGCGGAGAAAATTGTAGGCCAAAAAGAGATTCAAAAAAAAACAATCAAAATCGTCGTTAAAATAACAGAAGAAGATTTCAACAATACTTTAGAGAGGGTTCAGCTTATTTTTAGTGCTGATCACGGAAAGTCGTGGTATCGCTTCCAAATGGAACACGAGTTAGATTATTTTATTGCAGAGATTACCGATGTTCCAACGGGTTCTATTATTATCTATTATATTGAAGTATTACTGGCCCACGGCGAAACAATTATTGAGAATAATGAAGGGAATTACTTTCATTATGAGGTTGGCATTCCTATCGAAGATTCAGAAGTAAATCGACAACTGCCGCAACTGGATACAGTAACAAGTGAATATAACGAAAAACCAGAAGTACGTAAAAACTTTATCACAGAGCCTAATCTTAATTTACAGGAAAATTTACGCGACTCTTCAGCTCCACTATCTCAAATTTATATAAACAATAAAGATATTCAACCACCACAACAACCGAAAAGATACCGTGTTGAGGATAATGTAACTATTTTTGGAAAGCTTCAAACTCAAATAGATCCAGAATTAAAAATATGCCCTTATTGTAATTCAAAGATCAAAAAATTGTGGAGCACCTGCCCTATCTGTGGTAAAAATCTTTAGAGGAACAAGATCGAAAATATCTTGTTTGGATTTTAAAATTTATAGCTTATTACCGCACTTATTACAAAATGCGTAATCAGAAGATAAAATAGAACCGCATTGTTCACAGATTAAGAGATCCTTAGATTTAGGTTTTTCTTCTTGAATTGGTTGAGTAGATGTAAACGCTGTAAAATTACTAGAATCGGCTTCAATATCGGCTATATTGGGAATAATTCTTAATTTTGATTTCCCTTCTTCCTTAGTTTTACTTTCTCCTGTAAAAGGTATGAAAGGAACGCTCTGCTCAGTGGATAAGTCTTCAGTTTTTTGAGCGAGAGTTTGAAATAAGGAATCCATCCCAGGTTTGGGCTTAATTGGAGTAGGAGCCTGTGAAGGTTCCGATTTTGTAGGCTCAACTTGTTTTTCTTTTTTATCTTTTTTAGATTTTTTCATAGCCTCAATTAAATTCTCTTGTTTCTCCCGTTCTTCACTAATTTTCTTCTCTTTTTCAAGCTTGGCTTTTTCTTTATCTTGTTTCTTTTTTTCCTTAGCTATCTTTTTCTTCTCTTTCTTTGTTATAATTGTTTGAGGCATATAATCAATTAACGAATCAGAAGAAGATTCTGGAGGTGTTGTGGTAGGAAAAATTGGGGATCTACCAGTCAATTCTGGTTGGGGTTCAGGGCTAGGTTCAAAGTTCATTGAAGCGGGTTGAGGTTTAGGAGTTTCTTCCCTTTTTATTACGCGAAATGGAGTTTGACTTGGAGAACTGTCTATTGGATTTTCTGAGTAATAACTCTGAAACTCCTTGGGAGGTGGTGCTGGTACTGGAACATTAGACGTAAAAGGAATTGTTTTTGGTTTATACACATTATCATCACTAATTAAGGTTTCTAGTTCTGATTTCACCACATCTTTGATCAGAATTTCATCAGGAGTTTTAAATTCTATTTCGGTTGGTTCAGGTGTTGAGATTTCAGGAGTAGACTGCGGTTCCATCACCGGTGCGGGTTCGGGGACAGGTGGAGCTTCGTATTCGATTTCTGGCTCAGGTTCAGAAAGAGGAGCAGGTTCTACTAATTTAGTTAGTTTCGGTTCGGGGACAGGTGGAGCCTCGTATTCGATTTCAGGCAGTAAATCTTTAATTTGTGCGGGTTCAGGGGCAGGTGGGGCGATATATATATTCTGAGGTTCGCTAGAAGGAGTTACAGGTGCGGAAATTTGGCCTCCTTCTTTAGCAAAATTTCCAGGAGTATAAACGGTAGTATTTGCAATCAATTGCTCAGGAACACCCTGTCCGATCATTAAGCACGCAAGAATATAAAAGCAATCCCCAACTCCATCACCCGTTTTAGCTGAAGTTTCCATATAATACAAATTGAAATCATTGGTAAATTTACTAATTTCTTCAATTGAAACGGCTCTCTGGTCAATTAAATCGCTTTTATTTCCAACGAGCAATACTGGAATTTCAGCTTTTATGTTTGCTCTAACTTCTTCTATCCATCCCGGTAAATGTTCGAAACTTGCGGAATTTGTTAGATCAAAAACGAGTATTGTTCCTAACGATCCCCTATAGTACATTGGTCTTATGGAACTAAACCGTTCCTGACCCCCTGTATCCCAGAGTTGGAGCTTACACTTAATAGGTCCTTCAGAAGCATCAATTGAAATTGTTTTCACATGAAAATCAACCCCAATTGTCATTTTATAATCCTCGGTAAAGAATCCCTTTGAGAACCGGAGCGTTAGAGCTGTTTTACCAACCCCTCCATCACCTACAACAATAGATTTAAAAAGATAATCGTATTCCTCAACCATTTTAAATCTCCCATTAATTTATTCCGTCTTTATTTTTAAATTTATAACTTTAAACAAAGTTCTTATATTATTATTATTAATAAAAATTTATTTAATTATACTTTTGGATATTTTACGTCTTATTCTCTAAATTCTTCTTAATTAATAAAAGGGGGTTTTGAATATATTTTGAGGATATATCCAATTATTTGAAAATAAAAATCATTTAAAATCCTTAAACAACTTTATCCCGTTTTACTAGGTTGTTAAGTTATCAAAACTTGCGCTTACTTTACTTCTTTTTCTATTTCAACGCCTTCAAACCAACTTTCAATCTTATTCAAATCCTCTTTTGGAAATTCGTAGGAGTGTTCTATATCGGGATACAATCCTTTTTCTACCTCGTTTTTATAGCTATTTATAGCCTTTCGAACGGAACTACCAATTTCTCCAAAATATTTGAGAAACTTCGGTTTAAAATCTGTAAAAAGCCCCAACATATCGTTTATAACTAGTATTTGACCATCGCAATACGATCCCGCACCAATACCAATGGTAGGGATGTCTACCGATTTTGTTATTAATTTTGCAATTTGCCAGGGAATGCTCTCAAGCACTATTGAAAACACTCCTGTTTTTTCTAACTTCTTAGCATCAATAATTAACTTTTTGGCTGTCTCTACGGTTTTTCCTTGCACTAAAAAACCTCCAAATTCATATATTGCTTGAGGAGTTAGCCCTATGTGCCCCATTACTTGTATATCTGCATCGATCATAGCTTTTATCGTTGGACAGATTTTAGCTCCACCCTCAACTTTCACAGCTTCCGCACCACCTTCTTGAATAAACCTTCCAGCGT
>Ga0209978_10001011_pt1 | contig 11385 bp, 12 predicted proteins | sample BentaG_FD_182805 | JGI IMG/M metagenome (GOLD analysis project Ga0209978, IMG submission 182805) | Deep subsurface microbial communities from South Atlantic Ocean to uncover new lineages of life (NeLLi) - Benguela_00093 metaG (SPAdes)... | ecosystem: Environmental > Aquatic > Marine > Oceanic >...
TTAATGGGCGCTAATAATTATCACACATGCAGAAAGAGGAAGATGGTTGATAAGTCCATGAAAAGAAGCCCGAGAAATGCCAAGAATAGAAGTGGCAGACGCGTTAAGAAACGCTCCGTTGAGATAGGAAATGAATACGAAGTGGATATAACAGAAATAACCCCCAACGGGGCAGGCATAGCCAGAATCAAAGGCTTCTTAATTTTAGTTGACGACACAAAGCCTGGAGACCACGTAAAGGTAAAGATCACGAAGACAGACCGCATGAACGCAGAAGCAGAAATAGTCACATAGAACTCAAGCGCATGCATGCATTTTAAACCCAGTTTGGGTTTGGGGATTAAAAATTTAACCCCCCACACACACAAAATATATTGGTTAATTAATTTATAGAACAAAATTGAAAAGGTGATATCGTGGGAAAAACTTATGGAAAATGCAAACTTTGTAAATCAGAAAAGTTTCTTAATTATGCTGGTCTTTGCAAACGGTGTAATCAAAAAGCTGCAAGCTCAGATATAAAAGAAGAAGCTGTTAAACAGAAAAAAGCATTAGAAGCTCAAAAAGAGAGACAAGAAAAGAAAAAAGAATTAGAAGCTGAAAAAGAGAGACAAGAAAAGAAAGAAGAAATCATTGAAAAGCAAGTGCTAGAAGAAAAAGATGAAGAAACTGCTGGTGAGGAAAAATCTGATGAAAAAGATTCGCGCGCGCGCGCGCAGACGAAGAATACACATGCAAAACAGCACCCAACATCAAAGACGCAACACAACTCATAGAAAACGGATTCGAGTATGTCACAACAACACCAAACGAACTAATGTTATTCCGAAAACGCAAATAACCCCCCTCTTTTTTCTGTATCAGCAAGTCATTCAAGCCGTTGCTCATGTCGCTCCGCTCCATTCGCAACAAAATAACAAGCAAACACCCACGCCACTATAAGCATGAAACTCTGTTATTGTGTGGATTGAGAAATAAGGGCGATTAGAAAATAGCAAACTTCACTTATGGTTTGCATGCATGCGTGTGACGAACAAAGGAAAAATGACTTCTTCAATCCTTTGAATATATTGTATATTCAACGATTAACAAGAATAACGGAAACAAAATACTCAATAAAATTTGAGTATCCAATCCAATCACTTCAGCTTCACTAATCATGTTCAATGACCTGAAAATGAGATAGATTATTGCCCCTAATGTACTACTTTGAAGGATACCAAATATCCAAAATATTTTTTTGTTTCCCATATATGCGTGTTTGCATTTTCTTTATTATTAAGGTTTGGGTTTAAATTTTAACCAAGCCGTTGCTCAGGTCGCTTCGCTCCCTTCGCAACAAAACAACAACAACAAGCAAACATCAACACCGCTATGCATGCATTTGAACCTCAAGATATAGTTTAAGTATGCACATGCGCGCGCGCATTTTTGAATCTTCGCCAAATGTTCTCGATTTATTCAGAAATCGGTTTAACTTTGACGGCTCTCGGTCCTTTATCTGTGTCTGTCACTTCGAACTCTACTTTTTCTCCTTCTCTGAGGCTGCTTTTGCCTTGGATATCCGAGTTATGAACAAAGATTTCTTTGCCATCTTCGCATTTAATGAACCCGTAGCCTCTCCCGCCGAGCCAACTCACCACTGTACCCTTTGTCACGTATTTCACCTCTTTTGTTCGTTTCGCCTTTACTTTCTCCTTGGACTCTATATATACCTTCCATTTGCGCGCGCGCGCGCATGATGTTTTAGCATACGAGCATGCGCGTGCATATGAGACTTCTGACTTATCAAAACCATGATTTTCAATCGTGACGTTGAAATTCCAAGAATAAGACATGGTAAGAGACAAACACTTGATACATTAATTAGTGAAGAGGCTCTATTATTAGCTAAGTTTCTGAGAGATGAAAAGAAATTTTGGATTCCCCGATTGGAAATGTGGAATGCATGACTTACCCGAATTTGGAGAGGATTCTTGGCAAAACATGGCTAATGAATCACTCTAGCCACCCTTACAACCAATGGATTATGAAATCCAAAGATAGTAAAGAAAAGTCGTTTTTACAGCGGTTAGACGATTATCTAGAAACGGCAATTCCGCTTCTACATGCAACAAAAAGGATTCAGTCTAAACTCAGGAATCCTCCACAATTCGTCGATACTTATTATGAGCTTGAAGTTGGATGTTCACTGATAGACTATGGATTCGAAGTTGACTTTGAACACACTTTTCCGTCAGAATTGGGTAATGACAAAACCCCTGATATCTTTGTAAAGAAAGAAAATGTCATCGTAGAAGTTAAAACCTTACATCAGAGTAATGATGTTGAGATGGGAATTAAGTCTGGTAAGGTTTTCAAATTCAACGAAGCAAAGAGAATTAAAGACGACATACTAGAAGAACTTCAAAAGTATGGGAGGAACGAAATCAAGTGTCCACTAATCGTAATACTATGCGAATACTTGATTGAACCACCTATACCTAGCCTAGATGATTTGGAGACAGTTCTACTCTACCGAACTGACAGGGGGATTCTCATTGGCAGTAAATTTCATCTGACCACTGACGTAGAATACGGAGGACTATACTATGTAGATAAAGGGCGACAAGCTGATATTTTGAGTGGAGTAGGATTATGGAGAAAGAAGCTTGTATGCTTCTATGAGAATCCAAACGTAAATAGATACGGCAAAATCCCTCGAGGTAAATTCTTAGACTTTCTAAAAAGCTTCTAAGACATGCATGCAAAAACCACAAAAATGCCGTTCCTTCAAAAAACGCAACACAGTACCTGTCCTCTTGAAAAGACGAACAGCAACAAAACTCTGAAGTAAACATCCAGCCCTAAAAAGGGGGGCTCAGAATCTAAGCCGACTCTGATAAAAAAACGAAAACGTGAAGAAAATAAAACGGATTCGTTCTTCGCTTCCTAGCGGGCGAAGAACTCATCCGACGACGATAAAAAAACGAAACGCAACCACCACCAAACTAATACAAGCAAACCAAAACGACCAAACGGACGACGCTTAAATAAAACGCACTCTAAAATAAAAGAAACGAGCCTTATCTTCAACCCCGAAAAAAGCCTAAAACCCAAAGAAGAACCCGCATACAAACAGGAAACTTGTAATAAACTGTTCAACAGACCAAACAAGACGTTTATATCCATCGCAAGAGCTAAGATACATAGGGAAAACCAGTGACACCACCTATTTCTAACATAAAAAGAAAGACAACTACATACCAACATAAAATTACTAAGGCATATAGGCGGGTTACGTCCAGCACACCAGCCCAGTTAAACTGTACTCCGACCATTCTTAGTGTTCTACTATCTATGAAGAAGGAAGGATATAGTCAAGCGACATTAAGGTTTGTGAGTAAAGCATTGAAGTTCTTGAATGGCAATTGTAACTTAGATGATCCTGAGAGTGTTAAGGAATTTGTTGCTAACTATGATTGCATGCATGCATTTCATGGACTTTCGTAAAAACTGCACAAGTCTCTCTTGCTACCTTTTTTTTCAGTGAAATTAGCTACCATGCTTGTCTGTGAACACAATTTCTGTGAGTTCCTTTCGAGTACTTGTTGGAGATTCAGCTGGATAACCTATAGAAATTATTGATAGCACTCTTCTGTTCTTTGGAATCTCCAGTATTTCTTTCACTCTTTCTTCGTACGTGGAGTTGTAGCAACCTATCCAACAAGTACCCAGTCCTAAAGCGTGTGCTGCAAGAAGCATGTTCTGAGTGGCAATTGCTCCATCCCCTCCTGGATGATTGGAACCATGAGGGTCAATTACAACAACAATACCAAGAGGAGCATTGGCAAGGAATTTCCCATATGTTGTAGCCTCTGCTACTTTCATTCTAATCTCTTTATCCCTTAAGACGATGAAACTCCAAGGCTGTCTATTACTGGATGAAGGAGCCCATCTACCAGCATCTAGAATCTTCAGCACCAAATCTTCAGGAACAGGTTCCTTTGTGTACTTTCTAATACTTCTTCTACCCTTAATAGCCTCAAAGACTTCCAAGCTCTCACCTTCCCTAGAAAGTGTACAAGTATCCCTTGATAATCTTTCTTCTGAGAATATTCCTTCCACATTGAAAGACTGCTACATTTTGTTATCTATTACGGGCCTTTTTTCCAGCAATACCATATGTAGTTTCTCTACTTGTTTCCTGCTAATGTAACCTTTGTGAGGACGAAAACCTCCTGAAAATCCTTTAGGAATATGCAGCAATTCATGAATCAACGTCTTTTCTTTCTCTTCTTCACTTAGATTGTCATATCGTTCAGAGATGACCTCAATAATATAGGATGGTGGTCGTACTAGTACCTCTTGCCATATTTTTCCTAACCCATGAATACGTGCAACAATACGTTTAGATTTTGAACCTTTGCTTCGATAACAAAACACAAATTGAGGTACGACATGAAATAAGTCCAAACCATCTATGATTTCATCCACTAACTTCTTAATATCTGGAGCTTCCACATATTTCAATGACAAGCTTGTTGCCACTCCTAACATTTAGCAGATAATTGAATACATCACCTATCAAAGTTTGGATTAAGAACTAATAGAATTTGGAAGAAACATCAGTCTTAGGTATAAAAAAGAGAAGATTTTCCCCATGCATGACATGAGGTTCTAATTCCGAATCCGACTGTGCAACAAAAGATAATAGTGCATATTCAGAATCTGAATTTGTAATAATTGGTAATTCATACAGTGATTTCACAATTGTTATACGTCTATGCATGAAAGTTGGAGGTGGACGTTCAATGTTCATGTGTATATGGTTGAATAAAGGAAGTCTGTTTAGATGGTTCAATCTACTGTTGAGTCTTTACCCGAAGCTGTAGTTGACTTAACCGAGGAAGCGTTGATACGGGTTTTGCACGTGGATGACGAAGCTGGCTTCTTGAAAACTGCGAAACAGATCCTGGAAATGCAAGGCAACTTCCAAGTGGACACTGCTTCGTCTGTTGAAGAAGCACGGGAAAAAATGAAAGAGAAAACGTTTGACGTGATCGTTTCTGACTATCAAATGCCTGGGAAAGACGGATTACAGTTCCTTAAGGAGCTAAGAGAAGACGGAAATAACATCCCATTTATCATGTTCACGGGGAAAGGCAGGGAAGAAGTAGCAATCGAAGCGTTAAACCTAGGTGCTGACTTCTATCTCCACAAACATGGCAGCCCAAGGACCGTGTATGGCGAACTGGCACACTCTACAAGAAAAGCGGTAAACGCTAAAAGGGCAGAGCAGATGCTTAGAGAATCTGAAGAACGATATAGGAACCTGTATGAAAGCGTACCTGACGCTTTAGCCGTTTACGTTGGAAGAGAAGGCCATCTCATAGACTACAACGAGGCATTCAAAGAATGGTGTGGATACTCTGATGAAGAACTGAAGAATAGAATATTTTTGGATTTTGTTCATCCTGACGATCAAGCCATGGTTCTGAAAAAATATAGAACAAAATATCCAGAAGATGAGCTGCCCCGCGTATACGAAATAAAAGGAATCAACAAAAAAGGAGAGATAATCCCAACTGAAATCAGCGTGGGAACATTCAAAAAGAAGGGCAGGGTCATCGGCATAAATGTGATGCACAGAGACATCAGCGACCGCAAGAAGGTGGAAGACGCACTAACGAAATCTGAGGAAAAATACAGAAGTTTAGTTGAACTGGCTCCTGACAGCATAATGACTTTCGACCTGAACGGTGTGGTTACTTCATGCAATGACGCTGCATCAAGGCTGTCGGGCTATTCTAAAGATGAACTTGTTGGTAAACACTTTTCAGAGCTGGGACTTTTGCCAGAGGGGGACATTCCCAAATACCTAGAAATGCTCGATTCCACCGTAGGAGGAAAAGCACCCAAGCCGTTTGATGTTGCTTGGCAGCACAAAGATGGAACCTCCCGTATTGGCGAGGTCCGTTTCAGTTTGATGGGAGAAAAAGATGAGACAACAGGCATTCAGGCGATTATGAGAGATATCACTGAACGCAAGAAGGCAGAAGAAGAAATTAGGAACTTGGCGAAATTTCCTTCTGAAAACACTAATCCCGTTTTGCGCTTAGCAAAAGACGGCGTCATTCTGTACGCCAACGCTGCATCTCAGTTTCTGTTAGGTGAATGGAAAACTGAGATCGGTAAGCCTGCACCCAGTCAATGGCGTCAGTATGTTGCCGACATTCTCACCTCAGGCTTAAAAAAAGAAATTGAGGTCAAGCACCGAGACCAAATATTCTCATTTCTGCTAGCACCAATAAGTGATGCCGGTTACGTCAACGTGTATGGACAGGACATTACTGAACGCAGGAAAATGAAAGACAAAGTTCTGCAGCAAAATGAATTTCTGAACGATGCTTTAGAGTCCTTAACTCATCCCTTCTATGTCGTTGACGCCAATGATTACACAATCAAGATGGCGAATTCTGCTGCTGGCTTCGGTACTTTTTCAGAGAAATCAACCTGTTACAGGCTTGCTCATAAAAGAAAGAAACCGTGTAAAGCTGAGCATCCCTGTCCGCTTGAAATAGTGAAGAAAACCAAGAAACCTGCAGTTGTAGAGCACATTCATTTTGATAAAGAGGGGAATGCTAGAAATGTTGAGGTTCATGGCTATCCCATTTTTGACAGTGATGGAAATGTCGTCCAGATGATAGAATATTGCTTGGACATCACCGAACGTAAGGAAGTGGAGCGGAAAATTAAGAAGACATCTGAAGAATGGAAGGAGACCTTTGATGCCATTACTGATTTTGTGTTTATTCTAGACAAGGATCACAGGTTTGTAAGAGTTAATAGAGCAACTTGCGATCTCCTGAATAAAGAACCAGAAGACCTGATAGGTAAACGTTGTTTTGAAGTTCTCCACGGCACAAATAAACCCATAGAGAATTATCCATGTGAAAAGATGTTGGTAACAAAGAAAACAGAAACAATAGAAACGCACGACCCCGTTCTAGACAAAACATTTCTAATAAATGTTTCACCCCTTCTTGATGATAAGGATGAATACATAGGCTGTGTGCATATCGCCAGGGACATCACAGAACGCAAGAAAACAGAGGAGAAAATTAGAGAATCAGCGGAGAGGCTGAGAGCCATATTAGCTTCGTCTCCTGATAGTGTTACAGTCACCGACTTACATGGAAATATAACGGAATGCAACCAAGCAACAGTGGATATGCATGGGTTTTCATCGAAAGAAGAATTGATTGGCAAAAGTGGTTTTGAATTTATTGCAAAAAAAGACCGTCAAAGAGCGATGGAAGACCTGAAGAAAATCCTAGAGCAGGGTTCAGTAAAAAACATACAATACACATGCGTAACTAAAGACGGACGTGGATTCCTTGCGGAATTTTCTGCAAGTGTTATTAAAGACCCTTCAGGTAACCTCACAGGTTTTGTAGCTATAACAAAAAACATCAGCGAACGCAAGAAAACAGAAAAAGCGTTGAAAGAATCTGAAGAAAAATATAAAAACATATTTGAACTGGCTCCAGACGCCATAGCAATTATGAACCTGAAAGGCGTGGTTACGTCAGTTAACCCCACCTTCTTAAGGTTGACAGGCTTCTCAAGGGATGAAATCGTTGACAGACACTTCACTAAGATAGGAACTTTACGGGCGAGGAACCTTCCAAAATACGTAAAAATGCTCGGTTCCATTCTCAGAGGAAAGATACCCTCACCAATTGAATTTGTTTATCTTCGTAAAGATGGGGCTCAACGGTGGGGCGAAGCCCATTTAAGTCTGCTGAAGAAACAAGGCAAGCAGGTGGGTCTCCAAGCAATCCTAAGGGATATCACAAAACGCAAGAAGACGCTGGAGAAGTTGGAGACACTGAACGAAAAGCTGAGCGTTGTCGGCAAGTTGACTCGGCATGACATCCGAAACAAGCTCCAAGTAGTCACAAGCAACGCTTATTTGGCTCAACAGATGCTGACTGACGACCATGAAACTACGAAGTATTTGGGAGAGATTGAGTCAGCTTGTGAGCAAACGGAAAGGATTCTTGATTTTGCTAGCACTTATGAAAAGTTAGGTGTGGACGAATTAGCCTTCGTTAACGTAGCGAAAAGTCTTGAAGAGACGGTTTCGTTGTTTCCAGACTTGGATGGCGTAGAGGTGGTATATGGTTGTGATGGATTAACGGTGCTTGCAGATTCACTGCTAAGGCAACTCTTCTACAACCTAATTGACAATTCGTTGAAGCATGGCAAAAAGGTTAGTCAAATCAGAGTATACTACGAAGAAGCTGGGAATGACAAGCTGAAGCTGGTTTATGAGGATGACGGAGTTGGTATACGGAAGGCAGAGAAAGAGAAGATTTTCAAAGAAGGCTACGGAAAAGATTCAGGCTACGGACTTTACTTGATAAGGAAAATGTGCGAAGTGTACGGTTGGACCATCCAAGAAACAGGCAAACAAGGCAAAGGAGCCCAATTCACCATAACCATACCCAAAGAGAACGATAGCGGAAAGATAACCTACAGACTTCGTTAGCTCAATTGTCATTGTAATAGAGTTCCAGTAAACAAAGCTTTCTTTGAACCAGATAATCAGCCAGAGCCTAAGGTTAAGGTTATGATTCCCATGTATCAACCACTACAAATAACGAAATGTGAGAAATGTGGCAGAACAATAGCGGAACCTAAAGTGTTGATTAGAATCATACAAGGAAAGGTTGAATATTGGAGAGAGAAGTCATAGCAGAACCAAAAGAATTAATTAGAATTGAGAAGAAACCCTTTGAGAGGTTGTTGTGAATGAAGAAGAGAATGATGAGCCTTCTTTTGGAATTGTTGAAGGATTCCAAGAGAAGTGACAGGGAATTAGCAAAGGTTCTAGGAGTTTCTCAACCAACTGTAAGCAGAATGAGATGGAGACTTGTAAAGAGAGGAATCATAAAAGATTTCACCATAATACCAGACTTTGTTAAAATGGGATATGAGATTATGGCGATTAGTTCCTTCAAGTCAAAAACAGGAAAGGAGATAACAGAAAGAGCAGTAAAATGGACAATGGCAAAACCAAATATCATATTTGCATCTGCGGCTGAAGGCATGGGAAAGAATGCAGTAATAATTTCTCTGCATAAAAACTACACAGATTTTTCCAAGTTCCTCAGAGACCTCAGATTAGAAAGTAAAGATGACCTACGAGACTACGACACATTGCTCATCAGCCTAAAAGAAAAAGTTGTCAAACCTCTCTCCCTAAAATACCTAGCAGAACAAGAAGAAGAATTAGAAGATTGACACCGTCTTCACAATCATCATGTCATGTTCATTGTTCTAGGTGTGGAAAATAGTTTATGAGAAATAAGGATGGAGAAGTTCTAAGTTAGGTTTTGAGTTGAGATTCTGAAAGGATAAATGACTGAATCGCAATATACAAGAAATGAGTTTGCTGGTTATGCGTAGGTCAAAGCTGGAGATGTACATTGACGTTCTTATGGCTCTGGCTTGCCATGGACGGTTAAAGCCAACCCATATTACGTATAAGGCTAAAGTAAACTGTGGTTTTCTGAAAGAATGCTTGGACTTGTTAATCCAACACAACCTCGTTGAAGAACACACATTGCACAAAAAAAGAGTTGTTTATGCCATTACAAAAAGAGGTCTGACAGCACTCAAGAACGTCTGGGAAATAAACAATGCTCTCCAAATAATTGAAGAACCAAACATTCCCAGCATTGATATGTTAAGCAAAAGCCAGAGTTTCAGTAAACAAGATTTTCGTTGAACAGAATAGTATAGAACGCAAAGTCAAAGTTATGATTCTTTTGTATAAACTGTTAGAAGCACGCTCAAAACAAATGTTCAACCAGTATTTTTATTCCAATACCAATCAAAATGAGACCACCTATTACTGCAATTTTCCTCTCAAAAAAGTGTCCAAATCTATTACCAATATGAACGCCAAGAAACGATAACAGAAATGTTACGATTCCAATTACTATTATTGGAGTTACAATAAAAATCTTTAAAAATGCAAAGCTTACTCCAACAGCCAAAGCATCAATACTTGTAGCAACAGATAACATCAACAAAACATAAACATTCAGCGGGTCGATTTCTTTTTCCTTTGATTCTATCTTGATTGATTCATAAATCATTTTACAACCAACCAAACTCAGAAGCCCAAAGGCTATCCAATGGTCAACGCCTGAAATAAAATCTATCAAGTTGTGCCCTGCTAACCACCCTATTAACGGCATAACCGCCTGAAATAATCCAAAAAATATTGCAATTTTCAAGACATTACTGATTCTCAGGCGTTTTATTGTTATTCCACTTGTGATGGATACAGAAAAAGAATCCATCGCCAATCCAAACGCTATTAACACAACTGAAAACATGTCCATTTGAAATCACTTTTGTAAGCCAACCTTTGTCCAACAACTATTTGCATATATATAAGCACTTCTCTGAAGGAGAAGCAAATAAAATAATTAGGCTAAGATAAAGTCAAAGTCTTTATTCCATTGTATGAACCTTTAGAAGTTAATAGATGTGAGAAATGTGGAAAAGTAATAGCTGATTTGACCTTCTATTCATCAACTTTTCGTTTTCTCTTTCTACGTTGTCCAGAGATTAGAACAAGGTGTTCTAAAATATAGGGTTATTAGCTTGCTCCGTCCTGATTGAAGATTAGAGCATAGTAATAGTATGAGGGGGAAAGAAAAAATGGCAACAGAAAGAATAAGATCGGGATTCTTGAAGGTTGTAGGCTACTTAGTTCCTCTTGTTCAATCACTGCCGCCTCTTGGTGTCTGGACGGGTTTGATGACTCTTCCATTCGCTAGTTATTTGATCATGGTATTTGCAAATCTTCCAGTCAACCTTCCCAGAGCGTTGTCTGACTTCTTTGTGCCCTTCCTTATTCCAGAGAAAGCATTAGTCATCATCGGTCTCTTGGTCCTTGGTTACTCTGTAGCTTATCTGAAGGTAAAGAAAAAGGAAGGATTGGTTACTTCAGGACCATATCGAGTGGTTAGGCATCCTCAATATTTGGGAATGATACTCTTAACCCTTGGTCTCACAAGCTGGAGCGTCTGGATTCTAAACAACTTTTTTGGCCTTGGATTTCTGACCTCAACACAGACTATAGGAGTGTGGTTCATTGAACTGTTCGCTTATATTCTGCTGGCATACATAGAAGAAGAGTATTTATCCAGAGATTATGGAGAATCCTTTGAGAACTATAAGAGGCAGGTGCCTTCCTTCATACCTTTCCTCAAGACCAATAGAAGGGCTCTGGATATTCTTATTTCCATCTCAATTCCAGCTATTCTCCTGTTCGGACTAATAATTGGATTTCAGTGACTATCCGTTAATTCTAGAGTTTCC
>Ga0209978_10001012_pt1 | contig 11376 bp, 12 predicted proteins | sample BentaG_FD_182805 | JGI IMG/M metagenome (GOLD analysis project Ga0209978, IMG submission 182805) | Deep subsurface microbial communities from South Atlantic Ocean to uncover new lineages of life (NeLLi) - Benguela_00093 metaG (SPAdes)... | ecosystem: Environmental > Aquatic > Marine > Oceanic >...
AATACCGGAGTATATTGTAGAACCAAACGCTATAAAGCGATTTGCTGATGTATCTTTCGGATAAGCGTGCCGTAACATGGCAAAAACAGTTCCAATAATTCCAATAATGATTATAGATATTTTGAATTCTTGAGTAAATGTCATGAGTCCCATTATTGCAATTACTTCAAAGAGAATTAACGGTAAAGCAATGTAGAGTACCGCGTTTAATATCCCATAAAGGATCATTTTTGTTATTTGAATAGCCATCAGTTTCGACCTGTTTTTAATAGTAAAAATTGTTACGATATAATTACTTTTAAAGATTTCATAACATTTCTACTACTTAAATTTCTCTTATTGTAATTATAATAACAATTTTCACTAATAAAATGCAGTTTGTTATTTTAATAGTTTAATAAGCCAGAATTTTACGGATATCATCCCAACCATACGCAATTGTAGTGTAGTTGGCTCTCCCGTATTCGAGCATCTTTTCACCTACATGTTTACCTCCTAGGATTTCATAAAATTTACAATTGGGACTGTCTTTTAACACCCAAACGATCATACTACTTATGTCGCTTTCAATTAATCGTTCTACAATCATTTTCACTAACTTTACTCCAATATGTTTTCGTTGGTATTCCTGATGTATATAAATAGCCATTAGTTCGCCAATATATTTACTAATTCCTGGAATTTTAAGAGTTAGATCCGATTGCTCTAAGCTACCCATAGAAAATCCAACGATTTTTATAGAGTCTGTTTCAGCAAGATAAATGAACGCCTCCTTTTCGGGATTATTGAATCGTTGTCGCCATCTTATTTCCTTTTCCTTATACGATAAATTCTGCAAAAATTCAGGAGGAAAAATAGACTGATATGCTGTTCTCCAAGTATCCACATTTAATTTGACGATTTCTTTAACATCTTCAATAGTGGCTACTCTATAGTTCACAATATAATAGAGCCTATTATAGTATAAATTTTTTTCAAATTATTACTATCAAAAGAAAATTTGTTAATTCTTTAAATTTTTTTATTTCTTCGTGAAAGCTGAGTTTCCCGATCAAATACGCATATATCAATATTACCTTGATATTACAGTGATTTCAAGAAGAAATGAGAAAGAATAATGAAAAAATTATAAGTTAATAATAACGTAAGAATGGGGCGAGCTACACCTGGGATTTTTTTTAAGTTATTGATTTATCTGGGGATTTTGAATATTTTTTCCTTGAATGTATTAGTTTACTTAATCCAATGACAAAGAGAACCACTCCAAACATTAGTGGAACGATTAACAACCACCAAGACCTCCCAAACATAAACATATTAATAACACTAGGAATAATAATAATTGATCCGATAACAAGTAAAATAATCCCTGCTATTTTTTTTTCGTTAGCTGCTGAAATCTTTTTCCGTGAGGCCATTATAAAAACTAATCCGATGACAAAAAGAAACACTCCTATAATAATTTGGATGATATATATATATTTATATCTAATACTGAACATACTGAACAGAATAATGACAACATTACCAAAATAGTTCAGCAATATTATGAAGAATTGAAAAAGAAAAATGAACCAATTATAAATTAATAATTTTTTCCTTTGACTCTATTGCTTGCTGTTTTTCACTTTGAAACGAATTGGCAAATGTTTTAGATAGACCCAAACAATTATCCGACTTTTTGGAAGTCAAATTCCGTTTTTTATTATGTTATTGATTTATCTGGGGATTTTGAATTCTTTTTCCTTGAGGTTAGTAGAAGAATTAATCCAGGAAAAATACATACTACTCCTATAAATGTTGTCAAGATAAACCCGCCCGCGCCAAGTACATAATATATAAATACAAGATATATTGACCCGATAACAAGTAAAACAATCCCTGCTATTTTTTTTGCGTTATACTGCTAAAATCTTTTTCCGTGAGGCCATTAGAAAAACTAATCCGATGACAAAAAGAAACACTCCTGTAATAATCCATATGAGGATATATATCCCAACAAGGAAGGTACTGAATATACTGGCTATAAAAATGATAAATAACCCAATGACAAGTAAAATAATCCCTACTATCCTTATTATTTTTTTTGCGTTAGCCATTAACATCACGATTTATTGTAGTTTTATAGTAATATTCATTTTTCATATATAAAAAGATTTCTACTTTTTTGTCAACGCCTATTTTGTTATCTGGCAACATTACCAAAATAGTTCAGCAATATTGTGAAGAATTGAAAAAGAAAAATGAACCAATTATTTATTACTAATTTCTTCTTCTGACTTCGTTAATTGGCTTTTTTCCTCTTGATTAGGCCTAACAAATGCCCATCGCCATATAATAAATATAAGTGAGAATATGATTGCTGATAAAAGAGGGAGTATTTGCGGAGGTAAATAGTCTAAAATTAATCCTCCAAGAATTGGGGTTATTACCAGAGCAACACTACTTAACGAATTATTTACTCCAAGCAAACTACCGGTTTCTTCCTTTTTAACTACTTTTGTTAACTTACTAGTGAGAATGGGACGAGCTACGCCTGTTCCAAAAGCTAAAAAGGAAATGGGAATATATACGAGCCAGTAGTTATTAATAAAAATAAGAAAAGCCATGGTGAAAATCATAGCAAAAATACCTAATTTTAGAGTTCTATTTTCACTCACTTTCTTCAATATTGGGTTGATAATAACGCTTTGAAATAGGACTCTAAGAGCGCCTATCCATGTCATATAAAAAGTGATTTGTTGGGGTGTCACTTTAAGCTGTTTAGTGGTATATTGAGCAAAAGTTGAGATGAAAATAAAAAATGCGAAACCGTAAATGAAGAAGGCGATTAAAATGCCTCGAGTTTCTGCTGATTTAAAGAAACGCTTAGCATCTTTAATAGGGATAATATCTCCAAGCGTTAAACTAATTTTGTCCTCTTTTTGTGTTATTGATTCGGGTAAAAATATCGATACTAATATTATAGAGAGAATGCTAACCCCAGCCGCAAAGAAAAAGGGAGCTGAAAAGTTAATAAGTAATAAAACTCCGCTAATCATAGGTCCAAAAATTAATCCCGCACCAAAAACTGCACTCGAATAGCTATAAGATTTAGTTCTTTGTTGAGGCGTCGTAACATCGCTAATATATGCCTGAGCAACCGTCATGTTACTTCCTAAAAGCCCATCTACGAGGCGTGCTGCAATAAGTATCCAAACATTACTCGCGATCCCAAGAAGTAAAAATCCTATAACAGTGCTTGTTTGGCTAAATATTAACAATGGTTTTCTTCCGAACCTATCACTAAGTTTACCAGTAATTGGACTAGCAAAAAGCTGACATAAGCTAAAAATACTAAGAACTAATCCTACCTGTAAATAATTCAAACCTAAATTTTCTCCTAAAAGGGGAATTAGAGGCATCACACTACTGAATCCTAAAACTTCAGTAAATTGGATTAGAAATATGATTAAAAGGCGTTTGTTAAATTTTTCCCCTTGATTTATTTGCAATGAATTAATAAGGTTTCACAATCCTTTGAATTAACAGTTATTTTTATTTTGTAATAAAAGATTATTGATCAGTTAAGTTTTAGGTTTATACATTATTATTTGAGACTATTTTTAATTGGTTAAGAAATGTAATCTTAAATGAATTCTACTAAATTTATCTTAAACTTACTTTATGAAGTAAAATTATATAGTTAAAAAATAATCTTATTATATATGCATAAAGATGAAGTAGAGCTTTTTCTTAAGCGAGCTAAAAACTTTTTAGATGGAGCGAAAGAGAGATTTCAAAAAGAAGATTGGGATTTAACATGTTTTATGGCAGAACAATCTGTTCAACTTATAACAAAAGCCATTATCCTTGAAAAAGGAGGAGAATTACCCAAAACTCATTCAATTAGGAAATTATTTGCATTACTGTATCAGTTAACAGAACTTAAGGCGTTTAAATATGATAGAAAAGCTCTACTCTTTCTCGAAAGTGCTTACTTGAGCTCACGATATTTTAGTTTCACTTATGAGAAAGAAGATGCTGAAGAAGCAATAAAAATTGCAGAAGAAATAAAAAAAATTGTAGAAAATGTTAGATTTAATGATTAAAACGAAAGAAATGATTAAAAATCATAAAGAATATTTGAAAACAATCAACAAGAACATTAAGCTTGTTTTAAAAGAATCTCAGATATATCTATTTGGGAGCATAATTGAAGGAAATTTAGTAGCTGCTAGCGATATCGATATTCTAATTATAGCCGATATCCCTAAAAAACATTTAAAAAGAGCTGAAATAATAGCAAACATAGAAGAAAAATCGGGATTACCTCTTAGTCATCCATTCGAATTTCATTTGTTAACTCAAGAAGAATTTGATAAGTGGATTGAGATTTATAAGATCAAATTTGAGGATATAACCTCATATCTTTATACTTAAATTAAAAAAAAAGTGAAAAGAAATTAATTTTTCTCTTTCGAATTCGATTTGTGAGCCTTTTTTTCTTCTTTTGCTCTGATCTCTTCTACAGTTAGGCCTGTTAGAGTTTGTTCTCTAAATTTTTCTAGTAAATGCTTATAACTATCCTTCCTTGACATTACCCTTAAAAGATGAAAACTGGTTAAAAATTTTCGCATCTCCTTCAATCTTGGCAAAAATATTTACTGGAGAAGCAGCTCTCGGTTTATCATCTTTACTTGCGGGTGTAGGTCCAAAGAAAATGCAGAATCCATTCCCATCGGGCCAATATCCAATATCTCCGACCTCACAATCAACTTGGGCATTTTCCTTTCCTAAAGTAACGGGGATTTCACCGTAAAGTTCTTCCCCCCATCTAGCTAAGTTTAGATCGAAAGGCAATTTATTCCATATCGCTTTACATGTTTCAGGATTTTTGTCAGTAAGCAACTTAGCTTTAATTTGACCTATTTTCTCATTTTCAATTATTATGTAATCCATAGAGTAATCACTAAAATAAGTTATACTACATCAAATAAATATCATATATATTTAAAAAGAGTCTTTGCAAAATAAAGAAATAGAAATATATAAACTAAATTTAAAATAAAATTTCTTCGCCTACTTTAATTTCATGGCATTTTTCAGGATATTTTACTTTTAAAATATCAGCATACTTAGTACAATGGCAAGCTCCAATAAATTTCAAGGAATCTAGAGCCGAAAAGACTCTGGTATTATGAAACCCTCCAATAATTGCTTCAATATTTCCTCGATTTGTAAAAGCATTAAAGATTTCATTGAAGCCAGGATGGCAACACCCAACAAGCAGGATTCCCTTTTCTTCGCGTGTTTTTAATAACATTGCCTGTTCCTTTAAGTAATTACCCAACTGACCAGATAAGTATATATTTTTCTCAATCTCTGTTTCTTCAATAACACCGTAAACCTTAGACAGGGGATATTTTCTATTGTAAGTAATTTGATTTTCTACTGGAACATAAATTTCTAAATCACTATTTTTTCTATATATGCTTTCTAAACCTTTGGTATGCTCTGGATGATTATGTGAAATTACTACTTTTGAGATATCAGTAACTTCAATGCCCGCTTGATTTAGATTTTGAAGTAGAATAATACCATCACTACCAGTATCAAAAAGAATATAACTACCTGTTTCTACATTATAAATTAAGGCAGCAAATCCATAAGAGGAGATAAATCCTTCAAGACATTCGCCATGATTGAAGAGAATATTAATGTAAAAATTTTCTAAATCTAAATATTTATCCGCAATCTGCATTATAATAATAAATTTGAAAAAATCTATTTGTAGTTTTTTAATGTGAACTTTTAATGGAATCTTAGACTCCTTTCGAATACTATCTTAAAAAATGTAAAGAACTAAATAAAAAAAAAATTTACTACTTGTCTCCGTATTTCTCTTTCCAGATTGGATCGTTGATTTGTAATTCTCTTCTTTGAACCTTCCCAACCATAGATTTAGGGATTTCATCTATAATTTCTACTCTTTTTGGGCATTTATAGTGAGTAATGTTTTCTTTACTCCATGCGATAAGTTCTTCAGAGGTAACTTTACCAACTGATTCGTCGTGAAGTTGGACCCATGCTTTTACTATTTCTCCAGTTTCAATATCAGGCAATCCCGCAACCGCAACTTCCATTACAGCGGGGTGGGACCCTAGCAAATCTTCCACTTCTTTTGGAAAAACGGAATAGCCTTTATACTTTATCATCTGTTTCTTTCTATCTCTAATAACCATTTGTCCATGTTCGTCCATGTATCCAATGTCTCCTGTTAAACACCATATCCGCCCTTCGTATTCTTTTAAGACTTCTGCTGTAGCTTCAGGCCTATTTAAGTAACCCTTCATTACCTGTGGGCCGCATACACATATTTCTCCAGTATAATCTATTCCGTAACCTTTTAATTGTCCTTTATTGAAATCTTCTTGATCGAATATTGCCCATTCAACACCTGGTAACGGTAAACCAATAGTGCCCGGTGTATCAGTTCCGTCAAATGGGCCTATACTTACTGCAGTCGTACATTCCGTAAGTCCATAAGCCTCGACAAGTGTTCCGTTACTGACAGCTTCAAACGCATCCTTTACGGGTTTGTGAAGTGGTCCCGCACCACTAACACACAATCGAAACATATTTTCCAATCTAGGCTCGGGATTTTCTTTTAAATAACGAGTCAAACCGATGAATAGATTTTCAACTCCCGGTAAAATAACTCCCCCTTCAGGACCAACCTCTACAATCATATCTACAAGTTCTTTTAAGTCAAGTTCTCTTTTTCCGTAAAGTATGTTAAAGTCTCCTCCTTCTATTACCACATTTTGAACAATTGTCATCCCAAAGGTATGGAACAGGGGTATGACCCCTATACAAGCCATAGGATGAGAAGCGTCAGGCATCCACATTACATTCTGCTTAGCGTTAGTCACGCAATTGTAGTGGGTGATAATAGCAGGTTTGGGTACTCCAGTTGTTCCACCTGTCATTAAATAAACTGCAGGATCATTTAACGGATCAATTTCTACTTCGGGAATATCGACTTCGCCCCGTTTTTGACACACATCTAAAAATTCTATGGCTCCAGGAACTTCTCCCTTAGGTATTGTTCCGTCCGCAATTAGTTGTTCTTTTACAGCAGGTGGAATAGCTGCTAAATCAACTATACATGTCGAAATTACAAAATCAAACTTATATTTATCCTGTATAGGTTTAATTAAACCATACATTACATCCATGCATATCAAACCTTTGGGTTTCACTTGCTGTAGGATATGAAGAATTTCTAGTGGTTTATATGTAGGATTAATCGGTATTACTATTCCTCCTAATTTAACAGTCGCAAAATAGGTGATTGTAAATTGAAAACAATTTGGTAAAAGAATGGCGATAACATCTCCTTTCTTTATACCTTTTCGGGAAAATGATGTAGCGAGAGAATCTGTATATTTTCGCAAAACTCTATAATTCATGAAAGTTTTTGAGAAATACATGGCCTTATTCTTAGCAAATTCATCAGTCTTTTGGTCAAACCAATCTCCTAAACTAATTACTGGAAATTCTGGATGCTTAGGGACTCCATCTTGGTATTTTTTAAACCAAGGTTTATTATCATCAACATACCATTTAGGTACTGTCATTTTAAAAATTTACGTTTAAAATTTGAATTAGATTAATATGAATATATTTGATTTTGGCAAATATAAACATATTATTCCAAAAAGATTTCTTCTTCTGTTATTCCTTGTTTGCTATAATAGGAATCTTTTGGCAATTTAATCATTTTTATAAATATGAACGCAATCAGATAGAAAATGCCCAATGAAAGAAATATAAAAGTGATCGCAACAGGATTTTCTTCATTAGCACCAGAAAGAATAATTCCTACAAATAAAGAAGCAGTTGAAATACCCATTGATCTAATAAATGAAGCTAATCCATAATAAGAACCAGAAATTTGAGACATAGCCTTGTCTATGTTAGATTTATCAATCTTAGCAGCTGCATCATGAACTAGAGACGCCATGATAGGTATAGAAAACAATGGATATGAATACATAGAACCCAAAACGGTACTCCATGAAATTATATATAACGCCATTTTAATACCATATGGCAGCCCACTAATGAGGAAGAAAACATCAATTAGGGTTGAAATAGCGGCGATTAGTATGCAAATTGAGTATGAGATTATTATGTGATTTCTCTTGAGAATTTTTTTCCAAAAGAAGTACCATGCAAATTTACCGAACAGAGAAATGAAAATATAGATATAAAATTCTACAGATTCAAACTGCATAACGTAAGTTTGAAAAGGGAAAACTAATAGTCCAGAGATTTTTCCACCTACTCCAATAAAAAAACTTGCAACAACCAGCTTAAAGTAATTTCTATCTCTTAATGGAATAGACATTCTCGTAAAAGCTTTACTAATAGAAGTCCTTTCTATAACTTCATTGGAATTGTTTTCATGGAAGCTTTCATCCACAGATATGAAAACTAACAAAATTGCTATTACTCCAAAAATCGTAAATGAAATTCCTATTATTGGGATATAAAATAAAATAATTTTTCCTGAAGACTCCCACCATTTCACATTTGCGGGATCCTCTAGAAAACTTTGCACTATTAATGGTAGAAGTAAAGCAATGATAGATGCTATAATTTGAAATGCTGCTCTTATTGCAGCGACCTTTTCCCTATTTTTCAAAGTTTGGGATTGCTCAGGAAGCATTGATAAATATACGTTAAAAATTAGAGATCTGGAAATTGATCTTACAAAAGTTACAATCCAAAAGTATGTCGCTGTAGGTAAATAAAGCGAATTATCCTGCGGGCAATTTTGTGGGAACCAAATAAGAATAGATGCAATAACCCATACAGGCAACCCGTAAAGAAGAAAAGGCCGCCGTTTTCCAAGTTTACCAGGTTTTTTATTATCAATAATGACACCAAAAATAATACCAGAAACTGCTCCAATTATTAATTGAGCTGTAACTCCTACAGCTACAAATAACGCATTTAAATTTACTGTATAAACATAATATTGGAATAAAAATACCCCCGTAAACATATTGGGTAAAGTAAACCCCAAATCTCCAAAAGTATATCCAAATAATCGCTTTCCGTTTAATTCGCGACGGGTTGTTAATTCACTCATGATAATGTTGTATTCAGTGGTTATGAAAATGTAAAGAAATTGAAATAGTTTTTGATCTTTGGTTCCAGCATTAACGAAATTACGAACAAAAAAGTAGGTTTAAGAAACAAGAATGCTATCACGCTTCAGTAGCAATTTTGGGTGATCCACAGCAATTTTTATATTTTTTACCGCTTCCACATATACATGGTTCATTTCTGCCAAATTTAGGAATTTTAATTGGAGAGAATCCATCTATATTATTTTCTTTCTTAAATTTTTCAGCAATAATTTTAAAACGAGGGAGTGTTCTTGTATAAAAAATTTTCCAACCTCGACATAGGTTACTTAATTGCCTAGAATTTTCTGGAGCTCCATAACGAAGTTTTTGGCAATCTCCATGACATAACTTAAGATAGGGGCATAGGCTGCACACTTCATTCCAATTTGATTTTTGAGTTCCAAAATTATGATAGGTTTGAGAATTATAAAGTTCGTCCCATGAATTATTATTAATGTTTCCTAGTAAAAGATTGCCTTGAACAAAGAAATCACACGGATACACCCCACCATCATGTTCTACCACAAAATATTGGACACAGTTATCTTGCATGTAGCAGACATTATAACGGTCATATACTAAATATTCCATAATGGAATCGAATAATCTAATGGAAACCTTATTAACATCCTGCTTAACCCATTCATTAAATAACTCTGTTAGAAATAGACCCCAATCTTTTCCTGTTATTGAATATGATTTGAGGCTACCATCCGTATCAATCTCTACACAGGGAATATACTGATGGAAAAAGAAGCCATTATCGCGATGATAGTGATAAATTTCTTTAGCTTTTTTTACGGTCTGGTTATTTATTAACGTTAATATATTAAACTCTACACCATATTGCTTGAGATGTTCTATACCACGCATCACCAGTGCATGAGTCGGCTTCTGACCAAGGGTTTTCCTATAGTAATCATGAAGGTATGTCGGTCCATCCAAGCTTACTCCAAGGAGAAATTTATATTCTCCAAAAAACTTAGCAAATTCTTTTGTAATCATTGTTGCGTTAGTTTGAAGCCCATTACTAATTGAAGATCCCGGTGGAGCGTATTTCAATTGGAATTCTGCGACTTTTTTAAAAAAATCAAGGCCCATTAAAGTAGGTTCTCCACCTTGCCATCCAAAAGCATATTGTTTGTTCTGATCCGTACTCATATAAGTTTTTATCATGATTTCTAATGTTTGATAAGACATTCTAGGGGTTAAACTCTCATTTTCCAAATGATCTATATAAAAACAGTAATCACATCTTAGGTTACAGTCTGCTGAAGCGGGCTTGATTAATAAGGAAAAGGGTTTCATGATGTCCTTCTATTATTATAAATTAATGCGGATTAAGAATTTTTTCAATTAAATCTTTAAGTCTAAATTAGAAATGTTATGTAAATTTTCTTCCTGGAACCTGATCGGTTAATTTTTTAATAGCACCCTTCAATTTGTTAAAGGCTTTGATCTAATCCTTTCGGTTCCGTCTTAATTCTTGTCATATTTCTAGAGACGATAGGAATAACCGTTTTTTCTTCATGTTCGACGGATTTATAGATTTCTGTTAATTTTTTTTCTTGATTTTTTACTAATTTATTGCCACATTTACTACAGTACAAATAATCATAAGAAAATATTGCTCCGCATACATTACAAACAAGTCTATCATTAGAAATTGAGGTTTCTTCATTGTGTAAATATTTGATAACCGATTCAGGTTTTGTAAGATAATCCTCTATATTTAAACAGGTGGAAAATCTTCGTCTGAGAGTATAAAATCAGTGGTATCTTCAATTTTTTTCAATTTAACATTACCGTTTTCATCTTTTTCACCTATGAGTTTTAAGAACTCGGGTTCCTCTTCGCCTTCATTTAAAGGGATTACAGCATACATAAGACCAACTTGACCTCGAATTTCTTGACTTTGCTTTGCTCCAATAAATTTAGACCTTACATTGCTCTCGCTTCCTTTCCAAAGATAAATTTTGCGATATTCGTCTGCAATAATGATATAACAAGCCTTTGGATTGAGCAAATCCTTTATAGGACCCATTAATTTCCCTTCTTTTATTTGGATTTGATCTAATCCTTTCGGTTCCGTCTTAATTCTTGTCATATTTCTAGAGACGATAGGAATAACCGTTTTTTCTTCATGTTCGACGGATTTATAGATTTCTGTTAATTTTTTTTCTTGATTTTTTAC
>Ga0209978_10001013_pt1 | contig 11375 bp, 12 predicted proteins | sample BentaG_FD_182805 | JGI IMG/M metagenome (GOLD analysis project Ga0209978, IMG submission 182805) | Deep subsurface microbial communities from South Atlantic Ocean to uncover new lineages of life (NeLLi) - Benguela_00093 metaG (SPAdes)... | ecosystem: Environmental > Aquatic > Marine > Oceanic >...
GGCGGTCACCCCAGGTAAAATCATTCTTGAGTCGGTTATTGAAGTTTAATCTAGTGAGTTTGGCTGGTCTGGGACTAAATATGGGAGTGCTCTGGCTGCTCACCGAGGTCTTTGGAATATATTACCTCCTATCTAACCTCTGTGGAATAGCAGTGGCTACTCTATGGAATTACCTGGTCAACACCTGGTGGACATGGAAATAGTAAAACAACTACTTCATCGACTAAGCAAGTGGGAATACACCGGGCTTTGCTTGTTAGTGCTCGTCATACTGGCACTACACTTCAGCTTCATTATGCAGCCCGATGAGCTTGTCTTTGATGAGCAACACTATGTTACTGAGGCTAGGTCTATTCTTCAAGGTGGCGACGATCTACATTGGGAACATCCTCCCCTGGGCAAACTGTTTATAGTATTCGGTATGTTCCTCTTTGGTGATAACCCCATGGGCTGGCGATTTTTCCCTATCTTATTTGGAGCTATCTGTATCGTACTCTTCTATCTGGTCTGCCGCCGGCTAACCATGTCTAGGAAGGTATCATTCCTGGCTACCTTTCTGCTGGCTCTAGACAACCTGAGTTTCATCCAAGCCAGCATAGCTATGCTTGATGTCTATAGTCTGGCCTTTATGCTTCTCTCCTTTTGGCTCTATCTTAAGGGGCGATATCTACTCTCTGGGGTATCAGTAGGGCTGAGCGCTCTAGCTAAGCTTAGCGGTGTTCTGGCACTACCGGTCATCTTGCTACATTGGCTGCTGACCAAACGGGCAGGCCCAACACAGTTTGTAGTCTCAATGCTTTCGGCTTATGCCTCTTTCTTGCTTTTGATGCCTTTATTTGATTTTGTTGTTTCGAGGCAGCTGCTTAATCCTATCGGTCGGCTATATACTATGTTGACCATGGGCAGCAATCTGACCTTTGCCAATATCACTGCCAGTAATGCCAGCCGTCCTTGGGACTGGATATTACGTCCAGAGATTATGGCCTATTGGTATGAGCCTCACTATATTGGGGCCATTAGCTTCACTATTTGGGCATTAATCATCCCGGCTGTGCTCTACATGGTCTTCCGGGCAGTCAAGGGTAGCTCGGCTGGACTTTTTGGCGTATCATGGTTCGTCAGCACCTACCTGTTCTGGATACCAGTGAGCCTAATCACTGATAGAATCAGTTATGTATACTACTTTTATCCCACGGTAGGAGCGATATGCATCGGTCTGGGATTGGGGTTGTCGCAGCTTCTAGGCGTATGGGAGGCAAGGAGAGGCGGTAAGCTCAGATGGGTAGCGATGCTGACCGTATCGGGTTATCTACTGCTTCATGTAGGCGTTTTTGTCATCCTGTCACCATTATCCACGTGGTGGACAGTGACATTCCCTGAGTAGCTGAAGATTGTAAATTTTTGGATAAGTCAGTATAGTGAAGTCAACCTATGGAGATAGAAGTTCTCTTGGTGGGAATAGAAATTAGCTAAGAGCATCATTTTCGTATTGGACCTTGGGAGATTGGCCTAATCCTGGTGATTATCTTAATCGTCTTTGGTGTGGGGAAACTGCCACAGGTTGGTGGGGCTATTGGCAAGGGGATGTGAGCCTTTCGTAGAGGACAGCGTGGCGAAGACAAAGGGGAAGAAGAAGTTCCAGAACCGAAAAGGAAGGTCACCAAGAAGGTAGCCAAGGGCAGCACAAAGTAAGCAGAAAGCTAATAGTCCTAGAGCTTTAGGCAGAAGGTCATTGTTTGTCGGCAGCAGTCGAATCGGCTCTGCGTTTGGTCTTGAAGTTAGTTAGCAGTGAGGCAAGGGGAATGGGTTTTCTTGACATTGGAGTGGCGGAAATATTACTCATCCTTGTCGTTGCCCTGATAATATGGGGGCCGCGAAGGATACCAGAAATTGCCAGGACACTAGGTAGAATGGTACATAATTTAAAGAAAGCGTCCTTCGACCTCACCAAAGAGGTGACTAAAGAGATAGACGCAGAGGAAAAAGGCAGTCCGCTTGAGCCAAGAGAAAACAGGGGCGATAACACTAAGGAATCATCCGATGTAGGTGTAGTGGGTCTGCGGCATAGAGGCAGCCAGCCCAGAGTCAGGTAAGGCATTAGCCATAAAATGAACCATCAACAGGCGTAATCCCTACTTCCATGGCTCCTCAATCCAGCATCAACCGCACCTGCCGCGCATTTAACACTGCTTTATCCTGGTGGCAGTTATTGAACAGCACATGGAGCTGTCGGGACATCGAGGCTAGCTCCTTAATTCTGGGCACCCACTCCTGGAGCTCTTCCTGACTATAGAGATAGTTGAACCGTTCAGCAGCGCTTATGCCTTTTGCCTCCCACATCTTACGGTTCCTGCCATGGAATCTCACCAGCGCAAGGTCAGAAGTGGCGGCAACCACTGGCGGGATGCTTGATTTGAACCCCTGGGGTTCATCAACGCAGACAAAAGACAGGTCATTATCCCGCAAGAAGCTCAGTGTCTGCTCCCGATTCTTGTCGCTTAGCCATGAACTGTGGCGGAATTCAATAGCAATCCGGTATTGTGGTAGTCTTTCCCGGCAGGACAGGATATAGTCACTTTGCTGTTCACTCCGATGGAACCACGGGGGAAACTGGCAGAGCACCACGCCTAGTTTACTGGCGCTGTCCAGAGGTAGTAGGGCGCCTTCAAAGCGACTCCAGAGTTCACTGACCAGCTCTACGGGCATATCCCGTTGGTATATATTTGCCTTTTGCTTAGCATCTAAAGGTAGTGCCTGCCTAATGTCTCCGGGAAGAGCTGTCAGTGGTGTTGGGTGCTGGGTGAAGAGCCTGAATGCTTTAACGTCGAAGACAAACTTCTCCCCGGTTCTTGCCACCCATAGTTGACTCGTCCTCTCGCTAGGCAGAGCATAGTAGGAGCTATCAACCTCAACCAGCCCAAAATGGCTGGCATAGTACTGGAGGCGTGCTTCAGCAGAGCGGGCCCAGGTGGGGTAGAAACGGCCGCTTTCAATCAGTGTTGGGTCGGTCCAGGAGCAAGTGCCAATGAGGGTTTCACCCATAACTTTTGTCAGTACCTCCTCTATCAATTTTAGCACCATAACCCTGGTGAGCCAACCTCGTACTGAACGAGTACAAGCACTTGACACGGCTAATAATATATGGTATTATTTGGTTCAATAATTGCAATCAGTTGCAGTATGCATGATTTTAAACCACAAGACCTGTAAATTAACAGGTCTTAATTAACGATGCTAAATGCAATTATTTGCAACTAATTAGTTGTTACCATCATGTTGAATTGAAAGATTTGCCAGAAAAGAGGTTTCTAGATGCACATTCCAGATGGTTTTCTCAATATCGGTACAGTGGCAGCCACTTTCGTGGTATCAGCCGGCGGTGTTGGTAACGCGGTAAGGGTGGCTAATAAGAAGCTGGGGGAAAAGCACGTGCCGTTGATGGGCATACTGGCGGCTTTTATCTTTGCCGCTCAGATGCTCAATTTCCCAGTAGCCGGAGGCACCTCAGGACATCTTATTGGAGCGGCTCTGGCAGCTATTCTGCTCGGTCCGTGGGCAGCAGTGCTCATAATGAGCTGTGTACTTATTGCCCAGAGCCTCATCTTTCAGGATGGTGGGCTACTAGCTCTGGGGGCAAACATCTTTAATATGGGCATTGTTGCCAGCTTCAGTGGCTACTACCTCTACCGTTTGTTCGTCTCAATGCGAGGTGAGAACAGGAGGAGTCAACTAATTGGCGGCTTTGTTGGTGCCTGGGGCTCAGTGTTCCTGGCATCAATTGTCTGTGCCATTGAATTGGCAGTTTCTGGTACATCGCCCATCCAGGTGGCTCTACCAGCCATGGCTGGCGTCCATGCCCTCATCGGCATTGGCGAGGGGTTGATTACTGGGGCGGTGCTCAGTCTAGTACTGGCGACCAGAGCTGACCTATTACAATTGCAGAAGGTTTAGACGGAGGAATAATGATGAAGACAAAATGGTGGCTAATCGCATTACTGGTTTGTCTAGCTGTAGCCAGTTTTTCACCTTTAGCCTCATCTTCACCTGATGGACTGGAGCGGGTGGCTGAGGATAAGGGGTTCATTGACGTAGGGAAGGAGGCACCCTATCAGATTATTGCCGACTACGTCTTTCCCGGGATAGAGAATGAGGCGCTGGCAACGATACTGGCTGGGTGGATTGGAACATTGATTCTATTCGGTATGGCATACGGTGTGGCTTGGCTATTAAAATCAAGAAAGCGGGAACCAGTCAAATAATGTTTTCTTATTCTTAAAGGCGGCGGCAGTGAAGCACAGTTTTCTTGACCAGTATAGTGACCGGGATAGCTTTATTCACCGGCTTGACCCGCGCACTAAATTAATCACCGCCCTAGTCTTTATCTTGGCGGTAATTACTACTCCACCAACTAGGTGGCAGGTGTTTGTCTTATACCTATTTCTCATTGCCACCTTGATTCTCCTCTCCAGGGTACCAATCTTGTATGTGTTGAAGCGATCGCTGGTAATTATACCTTTCGTGGTATTGGTTACTATCTCCATCCCCTTCGTTAAGGAGGGGGAGGTAGTAGGCAGCTATAACATATGGCTATGGCAGGTGTCAGTTACCTACAGCGGTCTGCAAGTCTTCTGGAATATCCTAGGCAAGGCTTGGCTATCTGTTCTCAGCCTAATCTTGTTAACCTCAACCACCAAATTCACCAGCCTCCTCAAGGGCTTGGAGCAACTACGAATGCCTAGGGTGATGGTGATGCTGCTATCCTTTATGTATCGTTATATCTTTGTGCTGGTTGATGAGGTGATGCGTATGAAGCAGGCGAGGGACAGTCGCAACTTTGGTGGTAGGCGATTGTGGCAGATTCGGACTATAGGGAATATGATAGGCACACTGTTCATTCGTAGTTATGAGCGGGGTGAGCGGGTTTACGTTGCTATGCTGGCTCGCGGTTTTGATGGGCAAATCCGAACACTAAACCAGCTGAACTTCAGGCAAACAGATGCCTACTTTGGAATAAGCTTCAGCTTAGTTCTTATCTTGGCTAGCCTAATTAACCTACTGTATTAAGTTGCTTGAGGAGGAGGCTTGAAAGAGATTATAAAGGTTGATAACCTCTCTTTCTGTTACCCTGATGGTCAGCAGGCACTAACTAATATTAATCTGACTATATATCACGGGGAGTCAGTGGCATTGATTGGACCCAATGGCGCTGGCAAATCTACGTTATTACTCCATCTAAATGGTATTCTGCGTAGTGATGGGGTGGTGAAGGTCTTCAGTAAACCGGTTGACGATAAAAACCTGAGATGGGTCAGGAGTAAAGTAGGACTGGTCTTCCAGAATCCAGACGACCAGTTATTTTCACCTACTGTCTTTGACGATGTCGCCTTTGGTCCAATTAATATGGGTTATTCTGAGGCTGAGGTTCAACAATGTGTAACCAGAGCCCTTGATTGGGTAGGGATGACTGACTATGAGCAGCGCTCCCCTCATCACCTTAGTGTTGGTGAGAAGAAACGCATTGCTATTGCTACTGTCCTGTCTATGAATCCGGAAATCCTGGTGATTGATGAGCCAACGGGCAATCTTGACCCTGGTAGCAAATGGTCATTAATTGAACTGCTGAGGGGATTTTCAGTAACCAAGATAATCGCCACTCATGACCTAGAATTGGTAAAAGCTTTATGCCAACGGGTTATTGTGTTTGATGATGGTCATATAGTTGCTGATGATACTACCGACCACATTCTAGCTAATAAATCTCTGCTTGTCGCCCATAGGCTGGCTCCTGCCAAGGTAGCTTAACCTACTTCTCCAGCTTGCTGGTGATGTACCCAAGAGGTGATACCGTTCTGTGGAAAAGTCACCGTGAATTGCTGTCCTAACTAGGGTTCTTACTGGCGGCACTTCTCACAGAGACCAAAAATAGCCATGTGCCTCAACTCAGCGCTGAAGTTGAACGCCTGAAGCAAAACAGCCTGAAGAGGAAATAGCACTGATTCACCGACGTCAATTATAGCACCGCACTTTCGGCAGACCAGGTGATGATGGTGTCCCTTGCTTTCAGAGTGATACCTAACACGACCTTCCCCAAGGTCTATTTCATATATCAGGCCAAGCCGCTTCAATAATTCCAGTGTGCGATATACTGTAGAGATGTTAACCCGGGGATATTTGGCCGTCACCTGAGCATAAATTTCCTCGGCGCTAATATGGCGATTGCTATCTTCAATAACCGAGAGAATCATTACTCGCTGAGGCGTCACGCGATAGCCTTGCTCACTTAATTTTCCTATTATACCGTTAGTCTGCTTCATTTAACTGGCTCCTTTGTCAGGTCTGCAGTTGAACCTATGAAAACTATAGCAAAACTTGGCAGCTACGGCAACGTCTGGTAGCTACTTACAAATTTTTGCTATAATAGCTATAATAAACAAAACTGCTAAAAGGGGAGAAGTAAGTTTATGACTACTAAGAGTTTATTCCGAGTAGCCAGCATCATCTTGGTTATGGTAACACTTCTTTCAACTTCATGTGCTGGTGCCGCGCCAAAGCCTAAAACCTACTCAGCACCACCGCCGATGACCATTGATACCAGTAAGCAATATACTGCTACCATTGAAACAGAAAAGGGGAACTTAGTGCTGGAGCTATTCGCCAGCGATGTTCCAATAACGGTCAACAACTTTGTCTTCCTCGCCCGTGAAGAGTTTTACGATGGCAGTACATTCTACCGGGTAATACCAGGCTTTATGGCTCAGGGAGGAGACCCTACTGGAACCGGGACGGGTAGCCCTGGTTACTCCTTTGCTGACGAATTCACCGAGCATACCCATGTTGCCGGTGCTCTATCAATGGCTAATACCGGCCCCAATACCAATAGCTGCCACTTTTTCATTACTTATACCCCCCAGCACCACCTTGATGGTAAGCACTCGGTATTTGGTCAGCTAGTAGAGGGAATGGATGTCCTGGAAAGAATTGAGCCCGGTGATGCCATCATACGAATAACCATAGAGGAAAGATAACTGACCTTGGCTAGATTGGTATGCCCAGCATCCCGAATAACTCCCCAACTCCTGTAACCAACAGCCAGGTGCGGAGGTAGGTTCGCTGTTAATGTGTCTAGGAACCGGTTTACATTCAGCCTCATATCTCAACATCAACGGCATTCTCACCTTAGAGGGTGAGCTAGTTCAGATAGATAGTGACACTTGGTATCACCATGACAATATCAAAGTGCAGTTGTAGACTTTAATGGGAGAGAGAAAATGAGTTTTTTAAGTCAAACCGACCCCGAAATTAGTCATGCTATTACTGTGGAGGCAAAACGGCAAAGGGAAACGATAAACCTCATTGCCTCCGAAAACTATGCAAGCCAGGCTGTGCTTGAGGCTCAAGGTTCACTGCTAACGGATAAATATGCTGAGGGTTATCCCCAGCGGCGCTATTATGGTGGCTGTGAAAATATGGACATGGTGGAAAATTTGGCTATTCAGCGGGCCAAGGAGCTATTTCGCGCTGACCATGCTAATGTCCAGCCGCACAGTGGGGCTCAGGCAAATATGGCAGCATATTATGCCTTGCTTGACTGCGGAGATACGGTTATGGGTATGAGTCTGGCTCACGGTGGTCATCTTACTCATGGTAGCAAGGTGAACTTCTCCGGTAAGTTGTATAATTTCATATCTTACGGAGTTAATCAGCAAACAGAAAGAATTGACTATCAAGAGCTAGAAAGGCTCACCCGAAAGCACAAACCCAAGCTGATTGTGGCTGGGGCTACTGCTTATCCCCGGATTATTGATTTTGAGTGTTTTCGGCACATCGCTGACCTGGTGGGAGCAAGACTTATGGTCGACATGGCTCATATAGCCGGTATGATAGCTGTAGGTTTGCACCCTACCCCGGTGCCCTACGCTGATGTGGTAACCTCAACAACGCATAAGACGCTACGCGGTCCGCGAGGTGGTTTCATTTTGTGTCGGGGTGAGCTGGCTTCAGCAATAGATGCAGCTGTTTTTCCTGAGATGCAAGGTGGTCCCCTGATGCATGCTATTGCTGCCAAAGCAGTTGGTTTCTATGAGGCTATGCAACCTAGCTTCTTGGATTACCAACGTGCCATATTGGATAACGCACTTGTTCTAGCCAGTGAACTGCGAAGATTAGGATTACGTATTGTATCAGGGGGGACAGACAACCACATGGTCTTAGTTGACCTTACTGAGACAGGGGTCAGCGGTAAAGAGGCTGAGGAAGCTTTAGGGGTGGTAGGTATTGTGGTCAATCGGAATACTATCCCGTTTGACCCTAGCCCGCCTCGAATAACCAGCGGAATCAGGCTAGGCACACCAGCGGTAACCACGCGTGGCTTTGGTAGCGAGGAAATGAAACAAATTGCCTCACTAATTGTACAGGTAGTTACTAATATTGGTAACCTGGATGTTCAAAATCAGGTAAGGCAGGAGGTCGCCCAGATGTGCCACCGCTTCCCGAGACTAGAGATTGATGATTGATGGTGGGGTTACTAGATATTCTAAGCAGCTCTCCTTCTCATCCAGAAGAAAACACCCAATCCGACTACTACCACGCCAGCTATGATTCCACCAACTAGAGGCCAGTTACAAGAATCACCAGGAGGTAGACAGATTGACAATAGATGTAGACCATGAGGACGCTGTTCTGAGAACTTTCATACTATTCGTGCAGACTGCACGGGCAGTACTGAAGTATGCCGACACTCATTTGTACCGAAAAGCACATCTCTCGACAATCAGGTTAATAGCGCTGCGAGCCCTAGCCAGTAATAACGGGGTCATGACACCCTCCGAGATAGCCGAGTGGACACAGACAGAGCGGCACAATATCACGGCGTTAATCGGCCGAATGAGGCAAGATGGACTCGTCACAGCCGAGCGCAATAGCAGTAACAAGAGACTCGTGAATATCACCCTGACGGACAAGGGACGGGAGACTCTGAACCGAGCTATGCCAGTGGCGAAAGAGATTGTTGACCAAGTGATGTTGTCAATTGATGAAGGTGATGCTGCTCTGCTGGAAAAGTATCTACGAACCTTGAGGCAAAATGCATACGATGGCTTGGCAAATGTTGCCAAGCATTCTCAACCTTAGCCTGTGTAGAGCAATTGTACGGTCACCTGCCCAATCAACAATCAGCCAACTTGTGCTCTTGTAACTACTCGGCCAGTAACCTTTTCGCAGAATGAGCTTCCCTACCGAGAGGTTAGCCAAGAGCATCACTACACTCAGCATGGTCTCGCTATGGGAATCTGGCCTGCCCCGGATTTACCTGCTTAATCAATTTAGTCCTATGGTTATCGTAGATGATTATTTCCCTCGCATTGTGTTTTGCTTTATATTTGTGAAAAGTTAACGCTCCAATTAAAATAGAAGGCAACAAGGTTAACCGGACGGTGAATGATTATCCAAAATAGGTTCTTCTACGGTTACTGGATTGTTCTGGCGGGGATGGTCACCCTGACTCTTACTGCCGGATTTGCTTTCTTTGGCTTTAGCGTTTTCAACAAGCCCATCGCCGATGACTTTGGCTGGAGTCGTGGCGAGGTAACCGCTGCCTTTTCTGTTTTTATAATCACCGCGGCTATCCTCTCACCCATTGTCGGACGACTTACTGATAAGCGAGGGCCACGTCAGGTCTTGTTTCTTGGGACAATCGTGATGTCACTAGGCCTGTTTCTACTCAGCAGGACATCAGCTATCTGGAACTACTATTTGCTGCATCTGTGCCTTGGTATCGGGCATGTGCTCCTGGGAACCATTCCCCTAAGCATTATTCTTTCCAATTGGTTTTACCGGTTGCGTGGCACCATGCAGGGGCTAGCTTTCACTGGCATCGGATTGGGAGGGATAGTACTAGCAGCCCCCATCGGAAATTATCTCATCCCGAATCTTGGTTGGCGTAACGCCTATCTGGTAATAGCACTCTTTTTATTATTCACCATGCTACTCTTGCTATTTTTCGTTGTTAAGGACCACCCACGACAGAAAGGTCTGCATCCTTACGGGCAGGAGGCAACTGAGGTAGCGGATGACCACGGTTCTAAAACAAGAGAGACAAGCGGCCTCAACCGTAAGGAGGCAATGGGGACACCTACCTTCTGGATAATCGCCCTCACCTCCATGGTTTACGGCATGAGTCTTACCGCTGCTCTGCAGAATCAGGTCAGTATATTGACTGGGCAGGGCTTTACGGCTACCAATGCCGTAGCTGCTATTGGTATTGTTGGGCTCGGTAGCGCGACGGGTAAGTTCATCTTTGGCTACCTCTGTGACCGCATTAATCCCAAATACGCTGCTGCTATTTCATACGCCTTAACCGCTTCTTCACTCATCATCATGATACAGGCACGCTCTATGGCTCACCTGTGGCTCTTTGCGGTAATCCACGGACTGGGACATGGTGGTTGGGCCCCCAACCTAGCAATGCTGGCAGTGAACTATTTTGGTCTAAAGCACTATGGTGCCGTGTTAGGAGCTATGCATCTACTCTACATGGCGGGGTTAGCAATCGGACCAATGATAGCCGGTTTTGCCTATGACCAGACTGGAAGTTACCATCTGGTACTGGTAGTATTTGCTGTACTGTGCTTTGTTTCTGTACCCCTCATTGCCGTTATCAGAAAACCAAAAATCGTCTCTGACTGAAAACTGTTGTTTTAATAGAATCACGGGTAACAAACCAATGAAATAGTACGTTGTTTAGTTTGGAATCGACTCTAGATGAAAGTTCCTTTAGTTAGTAGGTCTAAATCCTGCTTGGTCGGTCAAGGGCACACCGTAATTCTCTAGCAAAATCCGCCACGTCTACCATCGACTCGTCAGCTTCCATATGCTGAATTATCCGGCTACCCACAATCACCCCGTCAGCTATCCGGGCTACCCGGCTTGCCTGCTCTGGGGTAGATATCCCGAATCCTATACAGAGTGGCTGGGTGGCTACTTTCCTCACCCTAGTTACAAATGTCTCTAAGCCCGAGGGCAGGTTATCTCTGACGCCAGTAACCCCGGTTACTGAGACCAGGTATACAAACCCCTGTGACTTCTCAGCAACCAGCCTGATACGCTCTTCAGTACTGGTCGGAGCCAGGAGATAAATGAGGTCGAGGCTTTGCCTTTGGGTAATAGCCTCCAGCTCTGAGCCTTCCTCTGGAGGTAAGTCAGGGATGATTAAACCATCAATACCAGACCTATTACAGGTAACACAGAATTCTTCAAGGCCATAACTAAGCACTGGATTAAAATAAGTCATGAAGATTAAGGGTATTTCAACTATTTGACTCAACTGCCTGGCCACCTCAAAGCAAAGGTTAGGGGTGACTCCATTCTGTAAAGCCTGA
>Ga0209978_10001014_pt1 | contig 11374 bp, 12 predicted proteins | sample BentaG_FD_182805 | JGI IMG/M metagenome (GOLD analysis project Ga0209978, IMG submission 182805) | Deep subsurface microbial communities from South Atlantic Ocean to uncover new lineages of life (NeLLi) - Benguela_00093 metaG (SPAdes)... | ecosystem: Environmental > Aquatic > Marine > Oceanic >...
GATGTAACAAGTGTAAAATTGAAGTTAACGTAGATTAGAGAATAAAAAATAAGAAAAATAAAATTTGTTAAGATCTATTATTTTTATTGCTCCTGACAAGCATTTTAAAAGTATCTTCTTCTAAATTGTTGAACATCTTTAATTCATCATCCAAGAATTCGCTCAACGCAGTTCTAATCGCCTCGCTTCGACTAGGATAAACCCCTAAATCATTTAAGGTTTGAATTGCTTCAAGATACTTCTCAGGCAAGTTTATTGTGATTATCTTCACTATTTACAACCCTTAATCTTTTTATAATAGAAAATTGAACAACTAATTTTTTGATTAATTATCTTATTTCGTCGGATGGTTTATAAATTAAGAGTATTAATCCCTTAATGGTATTAACTCCTTGATTTTTAACGAATAACTAATATTAAATCATTAATAGAAAAGAAGAAGTTGTAATCTCATTCAAATCGGCTTATTTAAAGATTTAACGTGTAGAACTAAAGAAAACGACGATTTATAAAGTTCAGCATGGCTAATTTCTTTAATATTTTTTAAGAAAGTTAGACTATAATCTGCTTCCCGCTCTATATAGTTAATATCTCTTGTTTTTCTATCTTTATCTAAATACACATCAACTTGCATCACATTTTCATCTAATTTTTTGGGTAGTTGGGGAGTCATATTGAAGGTGAATATTAAATCTGGTTTTGATGCATCTTCTGCGTCGATTACAAATAATACATTTGGTTGAGTATAGGAAATAAACGATTCTAAATTGTGGAATAAATCGTCGATCTTAATTTTAAGCTCTGAATCTTCCAAAATGCTGCAATCGCTAATTTTTGGAAATAGGAATTTCTCTTTTCCTCTAAATGCAAGATCGATCTCACTTAAATTTAAATAATTCTTAAAAATTTCGTCGCTTTTTTCCAAAACAAATTTGTCTGTAATTGGATCAGACTTAGCATATAATATAAGAGAGCTTGATGACATTAAATTGATTTTTTGATAATAAATATTGTAATCAGGGCTGTAAGGTAAATTTATAATGTCCTTATTACCACCTAATCCAAGCTGAGCCATGATATTCATTGGAACTTGACTTGTTAAGGTTAACAATAGAAAAGAGCGAAAATCTTCGAGCTCAAGGAAATTAGTAAAACCTTTAAAATATTCACCAACGATTTTTATTTTACCAACTAATGCTTCGGACATATCCAAATTCATCTGAGAATTGTAATAAATCAATAAAGCATCAATTATAATTAAATCTAATTATGATATTTTAAAATGAAGTCGCGAAAGGAATCTTTTACTTCTCGAGTTATGTGATGTTCTATCTCGCAAGTAACTTTCTCAACAATTTCGTCATCGTCAATTTTTAAAATATCTTTAAAAAAAGTCCGGAGTAATGAATGTGTCTCCTCTAATTGTAGTGCATATTTTTTTCCCTTATCAGTCAACCTAATTGATTTTCTGGGCTCCCAATTTATAAGTCGTTTTTTCTTTAATTTTTCAAGCATTCCAGATACTGAAGCTGGCTCAACTTGTAGATTTTCAGCAATCTCCTTATTTGTTACCCATCCTTGTTTTGTTTTCTTTGAAATATTAAAGATAGTGTCTAAGTATCTCTGATAGCTCTCAGGTATTTCTGAAATTTCGGGCTTTTCTTTATTCTTGGACATTTTAATTATGAATGATTATTGCTTTTACATGATGGATAACATAATTTATTCTTAAAAATGTTTTTAAAATAATTTGAAAATTGAACTTTGTAATTAGACTTAATATGTATGTAGAGTTGATAATAGTAATAGTACTAATCCAAATCTAATTAATACCTCTCTTTTGTATGATGGTGAATAAAAAAAAAAAGAATTTTCCTGGACTGTTAATTTTAGTTGTAGGTAACTCTGGATCTGGTAAAGATTCGATAATGAAAGGAGTAAAAGAAAGATTTCCTTCTGATTTAAAAAGTCTTCATCTTACTCAAAGATATATAACAAGACCATACTCAGACACTGAAGATAGTATTGATGTTAAACCAGAAGACTTCAAAAAATTGTCGTTGCAAGGAGAATTTGTGTTAGAATGGCATATATATGGTCTTGATTATGGTGTACCCATAGAAATTGATGATTGGCTGAAAAAAGGTCATCCTGTCCTCGTCAATGTAAGTAGGTCAATTGTAAAAAAAGCACGTAGTATTTACCAAAACATCTTAGTTGTATTTATAGATGTTCCTTTTGAAATTACGCTCAAAAGAGTAAAAGAACGCGCAAGAGAAAGCGGAAAAAGATTAGAAGAGAGAATTCTAAGGGCTAAACAAAATCAAGATATTCCTGATGCTGATTTTATAGTTGATAATTCTGGAGATTTAGAAGATGCAATTAACAATTTTTTAAACTATCTTCTAACTGCTGTTAAAACAAAAGGAAAATAATAAAACGCATAAAATTTTTTTAATAGGTAAAATTATATCACTTACTTCTAAGTAATTTTACAATGGCCCGGGTTGTATAGTGGTTAGTATTGGGGACCGCTTGAGAATACACTTCTCATGCACCCAATGTGAATCCCTAGAAGTACCAGAAGTTCTCTGAACTGGGGAAAGGGGGGTTCAATTCCCCCTCCGGGCCCTCTTATATTTAATATAGCAAATTATTTCCTTAAACAAAAAATTTTTATATTTTATAAGTTCAATTTATTTACTTTAGGGTGATTTTTATGACTTATAAAGTAGAAAATTAATCTCTTTTAATATATTTTCAAATACAATTTAACGATAAACTTTAGGTTTACTTTATGGTTGATTTAGATCCAGATAAACTTCGGAATATACCTGGATGGGAAAATGCTCCGATTCATATATGCATGGATGCTGATTGTCGAGGACTGACTTTTTGTTGTAAACCAGGACATTCTCTTACATTTGGCTATAAATGTAGTAGAGACGAAGCTTTAGAAGATATAGGACTGAGCCCCGAAGATTTTATGAAAATTAAGGAAGAATTCTCAAAAGAAAATGAGTGGGATTCTGATATCGTGTGTTTTGGATCAATTTCATATTGTTGTATGAGAAAAGGAGGATGCTCAAGGAGAGATCCAGCCCTACATATGAGATACCCAGATAAATCCAGAGAAGAATTTATGAAAATTTATTACGAAAAAAAAAAAGAGTTAGCAAAAAAAATCTTAGAATTCGTAAGCAACAACGGAAGGAAAGAAAAGGTTGAGCCCTATCTAGACCTATTCTAAAATAATAATTTATAAAACAAAAATACTCTTCTACTTTAATTTATTTTAAGAGGGATATTACTTCAGAATGATTGTTTCAATTACACATGAACACGATCTTGATGGAATTGGCTCACAAGCCATAATTAAACGTCATCTTGATCTATCACCAGAAATCCATCAAACAGAAATAATCTACAATTTCGCTACTTATGTTGATTTCGTTGAAAAGATTCAAGAAATTTTAGATGCAGATAAAATTCCTTCGCAGTTAATAATCTCTGATATAGGTTTTAATGACACTTTTGAAGGATTATTTTCTTATTTTGAGACTACGAAAACGCAAGGGTGCAAAATTTCGTGGTTCGATCATCACATTGTAGATGATTTGATTAAAGAAAAATTGAGGAGTTTAATTCATACATATATAAACGACCCCGAAAGATGTGCGGCGGAAATTGTTAAAGATTATTATTTACCAAACGATATCATATCGAATAACATCGCTAAATTTGCCAGAGACACAGATTTCAGAACTGAACTATTCGAGATAGCTTCAAATATGCAATCAATTATCAGTTTTAATAGAGGAGCTCATAACGATCAAAAAAAACACAAAGTAGTCAAACTTTTATCCCAGGGTGATTTTGAAAATAAATGGTTTAGTTCCCAATTAGGATCTTTAAAAAAATGGCTCGAAGAAGAATCATCGTTTGCCTTAGAACATGCGACAATTATTTCTCTAGAATCATTTGGAGATGTCGTTATCTCTTGGGCTAAGTTAGGGGGAGGTAAAATTACGAAGGTGGTAAGACAAAAATTTCCTCATGCGAAAGCCTTTATTGGTATCGACTCAAGACATAACGAGATTATAATTCACAGCGATTTCCTTAATTGTCGAGAGTTTGCTAAGGAATTTGAAGGAGGAGGACATAAAGATAGAGCAGGTTTTAAATACGCGCATATTTTCGATAAACCTAATGTATTAACCCAATCTTTTCTTGATGAAATAAAAAAAAATATTCTTAAACAGATTTAACAAACTAATTATTTTTATATTATATAAATATCTTTTAAAAATATTAATTAAAACCTGATGAATAAGTTAGTAATAGCTCTATGACTAAAATCATCTTTATATCTGCTTTTCCGCCAATGATACATGGAATAGGATCTTATACCAAGTATTTAGCCGATGCTTTGTATAAAAAGGGTTGTGAGTGTGGAATAATAAGTTTTGATCCTTATGCTTGTGAATTTCCCATAATGAAAGAGAAAAAAGTAGAATGCAAATATCCCGTTCTGTATACTATCACTAGTAATAATAAATATAAATTCAATCTGATCATTGACAGTTTAACTAACTTATATAAAAATGGGGATAATTATGTTGTTTGGATACAACAAGGTGATAGTTTTTGGAGAAATCGTCTAGAATTTGTTAAGATGTTGAAATTTTTCAAGAAAAAGAAAGTTAAAAACATAATTGTTACACATCATACTCTTAATTTTCAGAGCCCTGAAACCAGATATGGTCTTAAAAAATGGCAATTTGAATTACTTAAAAACGAATTACCTTATATAGACGTGAATACAGTGTTCACAAATGGGGTTTATATGGCAATTACTAAAGCATTCCCGGAGTATAAAGAAAAAATTGTTTTAATTAGGCATGGTGTCCCGTCATATCCTCAAATAAGTCAGAAGAATGCTAAAAAAGAAATTTTAAGGTGGCTTGAGAGTGAAAATGAATTAAAAAAAGATTGGCAAAAAAGTGTAGAAGATTTAAATTCAAAGATTTTTGAAAAGAATGCTATTACATTTGGAGATGTAGGTTTCATAGACAATAGAAAACTCTCAACTGATATCTATCTTACTATAAAACTTCTTCAAAAAAAATTCCCGGATAAGAATATTATTGGTTTGTATATCGGAACTCTAAGCTTTCTATCTAAACAAAAAATTAGTTACCTACAAAGACTTAAAAATTTACACAATCCTGAGAATAACTTCTACTTCTTTGAAACCTATGTGCCTGAGAGATTATTTGCGAAATCACTAAGGGCTTTAAACATAGTTCATATGTGGCAAGAAGATTGCAGGCAGAGTGGAAAATTAGCACACGCTATTGGTATTGGTGCCATAGTCATTGGTAGAAAACTCGAGGGTGTAGGTGAAACTCTTAAAATGTGTGATTATCCTGCGCTTAACAATTACAAAGACTTTCTAAATGAAATAGAGCAAGTTACTGCCGATTCGGAGTCTAAAGATTTAATGAAGAAAAGTGCTGGCAAGTATGCTAGGACTTATAATTGGGAGAACCAGGCCTTAAAACATATAGAACTTGTAGAATCTTTAATTTCAGGAAGTAAATTACCTCTTTTAGATGGATGGGAGTGATTGGATGAAATATGAATTGAGAAATTTTCCTCTTAAAAGAAAAGAATTTGATGAAAAATTGAGTTTTGCTGAAAAAAATCTCTTCAGTTTGGGGTTAAAAGACGTAGCAGAAGAGATTGGTGGAGAGAATGCAAAGTGGTTCATAGCTAATATACATTCTATTCAAGAAAAATTAGGCTATGAAAAACAAGCGATGGTTGTCGGAGCACCTGGTTTCACTTTCCAAACATCTTCTGACAAATTTCGTAGAGGAATTCCTGAAGGAGCAAGGTTCACATGGGGAGATAATACGTATGATTTTATTCCAGCAGACTTAGATATAGATTTTTGTGGTATGTTAGTTGGTATGGTAGAAGATGATTTAAGTCTTGAGAGAATTTTGAACATCTTATATGAAATGAGAGAAAAAAAATATGAAATTGATAATATAGAGATAGAAAAATCTTATTTTTGGCCAGGAAGTCATTTCTTGAAAGTATATGATGTTAAAAACTATAAAGACCTAGACTTGCCGAAAAATATTGCGGTTTTACACACATCTTCAAATAAAATGCGGAATCAATTAAAAGAACTAGTTCGAGAGAGAGCTGAAAAAATAGAAACATCCTTTGGTATAACACGTGTTTTGCGAGGAAAATATGCGAAGAAATATGAGAAATATTGCAAGTATGCAAGCGACTTTTCTAAAAGAAAACGACAAATTCTCTTTGAAGAGATTTTTGATGGTGAGATAATAGCAAACCATAATCACTGTGATTTAAAGGGACTTAATGAAGCAATTATTGGCTGTGATGTCGTTGACGAGGGAGAAATTTCTGTGATATCATTTACTAATAGAGCTTATTTAGTTAAAGGTAAAAAGAATCTTTCTTCAGAAAAAATCGAAGAATGTTTCGGTTCAAGATCAATTGAAGAATGGGCATATAAATACCTTTTAAACCTTAATATGGTTTCTCATGGAGGGGGTCATGAATTACCTGGAGTAGATCGTCTTGAAAAAGTCATTTTTTTTCCTAAGGGAAGAATATTTTTTTTAAAGTGTGGTTCTAGGACCGAGGTATATGAAGACTTGTGGAATTTCCCTCGCGGTTACAGAGTAGAAGGTATTTTGGAGAGAACCCAATCTCTTGGATTAGCAAGTCATTATGCAACTCTTCAATTAAATTATACTATCAAAGTGGATTTCTGAGATCAAAAAATATATTCAATGTCATTAAATCAAGTTGATAATTTCTTAACTATAGATTTCTTTTTTCTGTTATAATTTCTATAAAATTCTACTTTTTCTTAAATTAGTGATTAATTCTTTTCTTTCGTTTAAATAAATACTTATTTTATGAAAAAATTTTTAATTAAAGTTGATTTATATTTTTAATTATAGTAAATAAATTAAATATCCCAAATGTTTCGTGAATTTGTAATTCACCATTAATTATATTCATAATCTTAAAGCATTCTAATTCATTGATCATATAACTTAAAGGGTTAATTAATTTTATTAATATTTTTGTATAGTAATGTAAACCAATTCTAAATAAAATAATAAAGGTTTTAGTTACACCGAACAAGTTTAAAAAGGAGGAATAGCAAAATGGAGGGATTAATCCTTGCAGCGGGTTGTTCTAGTCGATTTAATTCAATGGATAACGCATTTAAAAAATATTTTTTAAAAGTAAATAATTCGAATATTCTAAGTTATATTATTACTGGAATGATTAAAACTGGAATTAGCAAAATCACTATTATAGCTAGTAAAATTTCAAATAAATCAAAATATAAACAATTTCTCTTAAATTCCATAGGAAAACTAGGAATTGATTTTAAAAATTTTAAATTAAATATCATTGAAAATAAAATTCCAAAAAGGGAAAACGGTTATAGTCTTTTTTTAGGTTTAAATGCGATCTCCTCTGAATATACATTATTATCAATGGCAGACCACATTTTCTCAGAAAACATTTTTTCTCAATTGTTAATGAATTATCACAAATCTGATATTCTCTTAGCTACAGATCCCATACATTTAAAAGACCCTTATAAATTAGAAGACGCTACTAAAATATACGGACTTAATTCTTTTATTACAAAGATTGGTAAAGAGATACCTAGGTATAATCGATTAGATATGGGAGCTTTTATATTAAGGACGAAAGTTATTCGTAATCTTTGTCAGGAAATAAATTTAAATACTTATAAATTTGGAGTAACAAATGTTGTTCTTTTAGCTATCGAATCAGGACTTAATGTAAGTTATTCTGATTTTCCAAATGTCTTTTGGCTAGATGTAGATAATTCTTCTATATATCATCAATTAAAAGAATTTTTTCGCGAATCTTCTAATTTACATCCTTTTGGTTTAAACATCAAAAACGTACCTTTTATAAGGAAAAAAGAAAAAACATGAAGGAGACGAAAGTGCAACAGAATTATATTCAAAATATGGGAAAAAATCAAAATATAGATAATATAATGGGTATTATTTTTTTACCAAAAAATCCATTATTTTTCAAAAATCAACCTTTTTACATAAAAAAATTATGTGGAGTTTCAATTTTAGAAAGAAATATTAATATTTTAATTAAAAATGGAATAAGAGATATATTTATTTTATCAGAAAGTTCAGTAGATTTTAATAATGAAATGAATATTGATAGTAAGAAGTTTGCAAGAATCATAAAGATTAGCTATCTTCATCATGTTAAAGAACATTTTAATCGAAAGATATTAATTAATTCTATGAAATTCATTGCCGTTGTTTTAGATGGTGGAGTTTTAATCGATGATAGAATTGTTTCTTCATTATTAAATTATGGAGAAGATATTATATTCATAAAAGGTAATAGTATTCATTCAAACCATACGGATAAAAATCGATCTAATATTTTAGGAGGTAAAATCAACCTTAGATCCAACGAATATCTTTTTGAAAAAAAGATAGGTTCTTTTCATAACTTTTTCAATTCTTTAATATTTAATAAAACAATCTATCATTCCTCAGATGAGATTTCTACCTATAAACCAGATATGAGAAGAGATGTACCTCTTTATATTTATTCATTTCGTGATTATCAAGATTTTAAGTCCGTTAAAAAGTTTCTTGTAAAAAGAACTCAAAAGGGAACATTGGACTTAATTGCATGGTATTTTAATAGACATTTTGAAAATATTTTTGTTTATATATTTGCTGATACTAAAATAACCGCCAATCATATAACGATACTTGTAAATATATTAGGATATTTTGTCTTATTCTTATTTTTAATACAATATTGGTGGATTGGTCTTTTTCTATTAATTTTAGTAAATATTCTTGATGGAGTAGATGGTAAACTAGCTCGTTTAAAAAACCAGGAGAGTACAGTTGGTCATATTGAACATTCATTTGATCAATTATATGAACAGGCAATATATGTAGGTATAGGTCTTGCCTCGTACTTTATAATTGATCTATTTTTTGTCATTATAGTATTAATTATAATGCTGCTTTCTGATTCATTCAATCGGCATTGTTCAATGCAGTATAAAGAAGTAATGAAAATAACATTGGCAGATAGTAGTAAATTTGATCAATTATTTAGAAAATTTGATGGAAGAAGAAACATCTATACTCTTCATATCTTAATTTTTGGAATTTTTGGTCATTTTAAATTTGTTATTTTTTCAATTTGTATTCACGCAATCATCACGAGTATAATTTATTCTATTCAAGCAATTAAACATATGAAAAAAGTGGATAACTTGAATATAAATAAAATTACAAAAACCTTTGAAGAGGGATATTTCAATGCGTAAAATTAAAATTGCAATTGCTGGACTTGGTAATTGTGCTTGTTCACTAATTCAAGGTCTTGAATACTATAAAAGTAAGAAGCAAGACAATTGTATTGGTTTAATGCATTGGGATATAGGAGATTATAAGCCAGGAGATATTGAGGTTGTTGCCGCATTTGACATAGATCAAAGAAAAGTGGGAAAGGATGTTGCAGAAGCCATTTTTCAGTTACCTAATTGTACTAAGATATTTTGCAGAGAAATTCCAAAGACCAATGTTATCGTTAAAATGGGAAGAGTTTTAGATAGTATTGCTGAGCATATGAAAGATTATGATGATAATTATACTTTTGTGTTATCTTCTCAAAAAGAATCTACAAAGGAAGAATTAATTCAAGAACTTAAAAAATCTAAAGCGGATATGTTTGTAAATTATTTACCAGTTGGTTCTGAAAAAGCTGCTAAATTTTACGCTGAATGTGCTTTAGAAGCTGAAGTGGGTTTTATAAATTGTATTCCTGTCTTCATTGCTAGTGATCCTGAGTGGAGCATCAAATTCGAAAAGAAAGGAATCCCAATAATCGGAGATGATATCAAATCTCAGATGGGTTCTACTATAATTCACCGTGTTTTAACTAATCTCTTCAAAAAGAGAGGAGTAAAGCTAATGCGAACATACCAACTCAATACAGGAGGAAATACAGACTTTCTTAATATGCTTGATAGAAGTAGGTTAATCTCCAAAAAAATATCTAAGACTGAAGCTGTTCAATCACAAACTGCAGTTCATTTAAGCAATGAAAATATTCACATAGGACCAAGTGATTGGGTTCCTTGGCAAAAAGATAATAAACTCAGTTTTATCCGAATGGAAGGTAATATTTTTGGAGATATTCCCATGAATCTCGAACTACGCCTTTCAGTTGAGGATTCAGCAAATTCTGCAGGGATTGTAATAGATGCTATAAGATGCTGTAAATTAGCACTTGATAGAAATGAAGGTGGGGTTTTATATTATCCTTCTGCATACTTTACAAAACACCCTCCAATACAATACACCGATGATGAGGCATATCGCTTAACAGAAGAGTTCATCAATGGAAACATGGATACCGCTAGACACTCAATTAAAAAAGCGGTTAAATCAAATGAACAAGGGATTAAAAACTAATAACAAATAAATCTTTTTTTTTTCTATTATAATACTTTTATTTTTTTTCCTTAATTCTTTGATTTTGATCTTTTTGAACCATAAAATTCTTTGGAAATGCTTCATTACTAAATGTAGTTATTATGGGACACTCAAGTCAACAAATATTTTTGAGCTTCTAAAGAATTGGATGAGCTCTTTAAAAAAATTGGCAAGGTGGTGACTTAGTTGAAACCCTCCCATCTCATAATTCTTTTCGCTGCCTTTATATATGCTGAAATATCATTATCGGCAATATCAAATAAAATGTAAAGAAATTTTCCATTTTTTGGGACCCATTCCAAAAAATTAAATGATTTTAATTAGAGAAAATATGTAATAAATTGGCAAGCACCAAAAGAAAGACAATTATGTAAACGAGAGCAAAAAAATATGGGTGAGCTCTTAGATTCAATTAGAGTTTTTTTCCAATTAAAAAAATATAATTGATCCTCCAGCGCTCACAAATCTCTTAGCGGCAATTTCAGCCGAATCAACAGTGAGATCCACCTCAAATTCATCAGGCTCTGTGTGTATCACCAATTCTGCCTTACTCTCGGGAATTCGTAAACCAACACTAGTTTCTATGCGCCAAATAAGTTCATGACCAAGGGAGTCTCTATAAAACCTAAGGCAAGATTCAAGATTAGTAACGGGGATCCTAATGCAATCTACTTTTCGAATTAAGCTCTTTTTTTCTGATTCATCAACCATTTTATTATCTTATTGAAAAATTATAATAGATATAAATATAATATTGTGATATGAATTAGAATAGTATTATT
>Ga0209978_10001015_pt1 | contig 11373 bp, 13 predicted proteins | sample BentaG_FD_182805 | JGI IMG/M metagenome (GOLD analysis project Ga0209978, IMG submission 182805) | Deep subsurface microbial communities from South Atlantic Ocean to uncover new lineages of life (NeLLi) - Benguela_00093 metaG (SPAdes)... | ecosystem: Environmental > Aquatic > Marine > Oceanic >...
CGCATATTCCGCTGTAATATGCTTGAAAATATTGTATCCCATAATCGTTCCAAAGATGTGACGTACACGTGCACGCGTTTCAGCCTCATTACCATCCCTTTTAGCAACTTCTTCTATCATCTTTCGTGCATCTAACATGGCTTTCCGGGTCTCTTTATCTAACTTTTGCTTAGCCATAGTTTACCCTCCTATGATTCTTTAGTTTCTAGGCTTTCTTAGATTTCTTTCACCATACTTACCTCCTCCACACTTATTTTATCACGGGAAGTTTGAAGGGGCGAAGCCCCTTCAAAACCTCTACCTCCCCCTTTCCTTTTAAGGAGAGGGGGATAAAGGGGGTGAGGTAGTAAATAACATTACACCCACCTTGTCCTCTTGCTTCGGCTCTTGGCTGAGCTGGGGGTGGGCAGGTGCTCCTCTACCAATGACGACTCCACCAGTTGCCAGAAATTCTCTCTATCGGCGGTGGTTACCACCGCCTGTTCGTGGGCTTCGGATAGTGCCACCGGGTATCCCTGCCCCCGCTGGCACTGGTCTAAAACCAGGCTATGAGCCAGATTGAGCAAACTCTCGTCCCTGGCTACCCACTGCGGAATCTCAACACGGGCTATTTCATCATCCACCCTGAGGTAGAAGAAATAGACCCAGTGCTCTCCATAGCGCTTACGCACTACCGACGATTGGCTGATAAACAGCGCTGACCTCTCCCCTTGACCTAATAAATTGGCAAACAATTCCCTATCCTGAACACCAGCCACCTTATCACAGTCCCTTTTTTCACAGTCCTGGCAATGGCGGTCAGTGTCAAGAGGGTCATTGGGGCAAAGGGCCACCCGCAGGGCATTAACGACATCGGTGCTGCGGGGGAAACTAATATAGCTGGCCAGGGCCAGTCTCTTGTCCTTATTGAGCTTTTTCAACTGGTTAAGGTAGTTCAAAAAGCCGTTATCCAGCAGTGCCTCGGTGACAAATTCGGGGTAAGCCTCCAGCCCCCAGAGAATAAGCGAGCCATCAAGCAATGCCACGGTTGAGCTGCCCGCCGGCAGTTCAGCCGCCAGCTCAGCCAACCGCTGACACTCGTCCACACTACGCTTGATACCTAAAAGGGCACCTTCTACCAGTTGCTCTCGACCCCTGACCCCGGCTGGAGCAATAACCAGGTCTTCATCTCCGGCATAGAGGCGGGGAAAGCTATCAAGGACAGCATTGGGATTGGCACCGTAATGGAGAACGATACTACCTATGTTTATCAAATAGCACCTTGTTGTCCGGTGGCGGTCAACATCAATATGAGAACCATCGGTAGCGATGACGGTGAATTCGGCAGGAAGGGGCAGTGATTTACAGTGCTGGCCAAGTCCATCCTTCACTTGTGAAGGGCCGGCCACCAGCCAGGTAGTCTTACTGGCTGCAATCTTCTTTCTTAAATAATCGATGTCGGTAGTTTTACTACAGAGAACATCCAGGGCATAGTCCAGGCGCTTTCGCTTTTCCTCACCACCAGCCTTCAGCCGGGCGACCATCCCCCCAACCTGTGAAGCCACCTTGGTTAAATCTAACGACACCTCTCCTGCCCCTGACTCTCTGTTTTACTATCTCAGGATGCCCCTTACAATAACATCCACCGCCTCGTTCTCATCCAGCCCTCTTGCCATCAGTGTCTCTATCTGTCTCCTGTCTATACTACCGATAGCTGCCTCATGAGTTACCTTGGCCTTCTCATTAGTTACCACGACAATAGGTATTGCCTTGGCTACTGCCTGTTGGCCGTTAACCAGCTCAATACAATCAACATGCCCCCGGGCATAAGGGGCATTGCCATAGGTTTCACCTATAACCTCGGCTGTGGCTCTATCTGTCAGCACCACTCTGGTCTTTATCAGGCTTCGGGCGCCATTAGCATCCAGGTTCACTCTTTCGGCTATCTTGATAATATCATCCTTCTTGCCATAGACCTTGGCTATTAGCTCAGTTACGCTCCTGGCGCCAGAAAAAACCTCATAATCAAAGTCCAGTTTGCCAACACAGCCCTCAACCAGGCTGAAGGTGTTTTCATACAAAGCCTTCTCACCCAGGGTAATCTTGGCTTTAGGAATCACCTCAATCCCACCAAAATCGCCGTGATAGTGAGTCTCTCCATAGTTAAAGCTGGCATTATCGCCAATAGTTATCACCGCATCCATCTTGTGGATTATGTGAACGGCATTAGGGAAAATGCAGTGAGCAATTACGCTGACTTCAGCCCCGCTCCCCACCTCCACCTGCAACTCAATCTCCTGTAAGCCTTCCTCGGGCAAAATGCCGAAACACAGGTGAACAGGGTGCTTTACTTTAATACCCTCTTCCACCAACAGTTCAGCCATAATGCCGTTTTCTTTAGGCTCATATCTCAGTCTAACGCCCGGGACTCCATCAGCACTGAGCACCCGGTTCTCATGAACAACCAGCTTGGCCACATCCTTATTTAGTAAAGCACTCCGGTCGCCCCCAGCCTTTTCATAGGCATCAACCATTACCTCATATTCTTTCTCAACCGAGTAAGTAGTCATAACTTTTCACCTTCGTCGGCTGGCTCACCAATACGTTCGTATATTGGCTCATTAATATGGGGGCATGCCCGGCAGTTATCCTTGAACCACAGGCTCATTTCCTCCGGTGCTCCCGTCATTAGTATTTTGCCGGCACACAGCACGGACACCCTATGGGCTATTTCCACCGTTTGCTCACTATGGGTAATCAACAGAACCGATGCCCCCTGCTTATTCATTTCCACTATGCTATTGAGAATAGAGGGTAATGACACAATATCTATGCCAGAATCGGGCTCATCCAATATAGCTAATTTGGGTTGCATAGCCAGCACCGATGCTAGCTCTATCCTTTTCCTCTCACCACCACTCAGGGTGCTATCAACATCTCTATCCAAATAACGTTCTGGCTCCATGCCTACCATCCACAAGCAACGTTTAACCTGCTCAATCCCGATGTTATGGCCACTGAGCTTGAGGTAGTCCCTCACCCTCAGCCCTTCAATCCTGGCTGGCTCTTGCCAGGTCAGGCTCATCCCCTTCTTGGCTCGCTGAGAAACAGACAGGTCAGCAATATCCTGGCCTTCAAAAATCACCCTTCCCCCGGTAGGCTGGTAATTATTTACCCCCATTATGAGATAAGCCAGAGTGGTCTTACCGGTTCCGTTCTCGCCCAATATGCCATGTATTTCACCCTTATTAATATGCAGGCTTAAGTCTTCGATTATCGGCTTACCATTCAACCTCAACTGGAGATTTTCAATTGCCAGCATTCTATCACCTCCCAACTCAATACGCTTATTCAGAAAAAGTATAATTCATTAAGGTCATGAACTCAAGTAATACCCAGAGATTTTCATTATTAACCTCATTAACCTCACCCCCTTTATCCCCCTCTCCTTACCAAGGAGAGGGGGAAGATATATAAGAAGAGGGGCTAACGCCCCTCTTTGACTCTCCTTTGATAAATGACCTCAATACTAACCTGGAGGCATTAAGGAAACTGGTATGCTACAATGACTATGCAAATCTTGGCTTTAGAAAGGTGCTTTGATGCTCGCATTCCTGCTTAGCCTGGCCGTAATCTCATTATCCGGGGTAATGATGCCAGGGCCAATGTTTGCCGTCACCGTAGCCAAAAGCTATAAATCCCGGTTTGCCGGCATACAGATAGCCCTGGGGCATGCCATAGTAGAAATCCCCCTGATGCTGCTCATCTACTTTGGTTTTGCCCGATTCTTTCAGCATGAGCTGGTGCAGTTCATCCTGAGTGTGGTTGGTGGGGCTATCTTAATCTTGCTTGGTATAGGTATGTTCAGAGCCAGGGCTAGAGTAATAGGAATGGGCAAGGACTTACCCTATAACTCGGTTGTTGCCGGAGTAGTTACCAGCGCCCTCAATCCATTTTTTATTCTGTGGTGGGCAACTATAGGCAGCATGCTTATCATGAACTCACTGGAATTCGGCATCACCGGCTTTGCCTTGCTTATTCCTATTCACTGGCTATGTGACCTGGTCTGGCTTTCATTTGTTTCAATTCTGGTCTATAAAACTCAGGCGCTCTGGGGAAGGAAATTTCAGCAAGGGCTGTTCATTGCCTGCAGTCTGTTACTCATCGGCTTTGGGGGCTGGTTCCTGGTATCCGGTGTCCAGTTAGGTTTTTAGGTTGCTCCATTAGGTATCAGTCTTTTGCTGGCCAAGTGTCACATCTATGCGCAGGCTACAGGAGGAGACCAGGCACTGGTCGCACTCCGTGCTACAGGGTTCAACATGAATAGTTACATTAGAATTAGGTAATCTATTTTCTATATCCTGTTCCAAGTGGTCGCACATCTGGTGTGCTTCTTCCACACTGGCATTCTTGGGCAGCATAAGGTGAAGGTCAATGAAACGCTGGCTTCCTGCCTTACGAGTACGTACTTCGTGGAAACCAACTAGCTGGCCGCTGTGCTCCGTAATGCAAGAGATTAGCTCATCCTCTTCCGCTTTGGGTAACCTGACATCCACCAGCTCACCAAATGACTTCCTCATTACGTCATAGGCTGCCTTTAGAATTAATAGGGCTACCCCCAGGGCAATAATAGGGTCAAGAACACTAAGCCCGGTAAAGCGTATAACCACCAACGCCACCAGCACTCCGGCAGCAGAATAGACATCGGCAGCAATATTGCGAGCCGATGCCTCTAGTGCTATTGAGTCCGTAGCCCGTGATACCTTATGCAGGTGACGGGAAAGGAAGATGCTGACTATTATGGAAAACAGCATAACCCCTATTCCAGCTTCAGTCAGCTCTACCGTAGTGCCCACTATTATCCGGCGCACTGCCGAATAGATTATCAAACCACCAGCAGCAAAAATCAGCACCGCCTGCACTATAGCGGCGATACCTTCTACTTTACCGTGGCCGAAGGGGTGTTCCTCATCAGCCGGCATGCTAGCCACTCTAATAGCAAAGAAGATGACGACTATGGCAAACAGGTCAAGGAAGCTATCCACTGCCTGGGCCGTGATGCTGATGCTCCCGGTTATGACCGCCACTACTACCTTGAATACAATCAGCACAATTACGACGACAAGAGAGAGCTTAGCTGCCCCACTTCTGGTAGAAAACATTGCCCATCACCTCTCCCCGGCCTTACCCCGTCTGCCCTTCTTCCAGACTACCAGCAACTGAGGAGCAATACAGAGTGAGCTATAGGTTCCGGCAATAATACCAATCAGTAGAACTACAGCGAAATTCTGAATCGATGGCCCAACAAAGAGCAACAGGGCTCCTACCATAAATAGCGTGGTTAAGCTCGTATTCAATGAGCGACTCAGGGTCTCGACCAGGCTATTATTAACCACCACCTCGAAGCCAGACTTTGCATCCTTGGTCAAATTCTCGCGTATTCTATCAAAAACGACCACAGTGTTATTCACACTATAACCAATAACCGCCAAAATGCCGGTAACGAACATCAAATTGATTTCCCAGTCCAATAGGCCACCGAGAATAGAAAAAGCCCCCACTGCCACCAGGGTATCATGAACCAGGGCTACTATGGCGCAGGTGCCATAATGGAAAGGGTTCGGCATCCTATGAAATGCCCAGGTGATATAAAGTAGTATGCCGATGGCGGCTATAGCTACAGCAATAGCTGCGTTCTGTGCTGTCTCGGCAGCTACCATGGGCGAAACGATATCGAACTCCCTAACTTCAAGAGTGCCAAACCTGGCCGCTAGCCCGGCCTCCAATTCAGTCTTCGCCCCACCGCTCAACTCTGGTAAACGGATTAAGAATTCATCCTCTCCGACGCTTTGAATAATGACATTGGCATAGCCTAAACTGGCCAGTTCCTTTCTCAATCCAGCCTGGTCTACTTCCTGCTCAAAGCCAACCGTCATCATCGAGCCGCTACTAAATTCAATCCCGGCTTTGAGGCCAAAGGTCGCCAGAGAGGTAACACCAATAAGTATTACCACACCGGAGATAAGAAAGAACCACAACCTTTTGCCGACAATATCAAACATCATTTCCTTCCCAGGTGAGGGCTAAATAGCCGGGTCCGCTGTGCCAGGGGAGTGCCCACGAATAGACGCAGCAAGGTCCGGGTAACTACAATAGCCGTAAACATACTTACCGCCACACCGATAAAAAGGGTCAGGGCAAAGCCCATTACCGGGGCGCTGGCGACAATACTACCGCCTAACCAGTAGAGAATGCCACAGACAATAAAGGTGGTTACATTGCTATCCCTGATAGCAGTCCAGGCACGATTAAAGCCAGCCTCAATAGCTGCTCCCAGTGTCCGCCCGGCTCTAATTTCTTCCTTCATTCGCTCAAAGATAAGCACATTGGCATCCACCGCCATACCTATAGACAGGATAAAGCCACCCAGTCCAGCCAGGGTAAGGGTGACCGGTATCAACTTAAATAGTGCCATTACCAGGGTACCATAGAAAACCAAAGCCAGGCTGGCTAAAACTCCAGATAGGCGGTAGTAAAAAATCATAAACAACATAACTATTACTATCCCAATCAGCCCTGCCTTGACACTCATATCAACGAAATCAGAACCCAGTATCGGCGATACAGTCTGGTCATAGATTATTTCAAGGGGCACTGGTAATCGGCCGGCATTCAACTGCTGAGATAAACTAGTAACCTCATTCAAGCTCAATCCTGTAATTACACCCCTATCTACAATTACCGCCTGAACAGTGGGGGCAATAGGTCTACCATCCTCTCCCAGTAGAGCATTATCGCCCTCAAATATACCCAGAGGCTTCTTTATCAGACGGCTGGTAATTTCTTTAGATAGTTGGGCCCCTTCTTCATCCCATTCAAAGTGTAGCTCTATTCTGCCGAAATCCCCCGGTGCTATATAGGTGTTTTCCCTAAAGTAGCGGCTGGTCAGCACCTTTTCCTCACCGTCAATGATTGCCGTAGCCGGCTTCCATCTGCCCAGTTCATTCTCCCACTTCGCCTCTTCGTCCTCGGCGGCCAGTTCCCCAAACTCCAGTATGGCTACACGCGAGAGCCTCTCCTTTTCCTTATCAGTAATACTGAGCCCGGGCAGTTCCACCACAATTCGGTCGCTGCCCTGTCTCTGGATAAGTGGCTCGGTTACCCCCATTGGGTTAATTCGGTTGCCGAGAATTTCCTTTACCCCATCCATAGCACCATCTCTCTCACCTGGCTCTAACGAAGACAGGTCAGCCCGATAAACGATATGAATGCCACCCTGCAAATCCAACCCCAGGCGTATTCCCCGCTTACCCAGGAGCCCCTCTTCAACAGGCAAAACTACGCACGCAGCCAGGGCAAAAATTATCAATGCTACTATGAAAACCTGTGTATTTCTTCTAGGCATACTTTTCCCTTACTCTCTCAATATAATCTAGTGCCTCCTGTCTGGTAGTCAGCTCCCCTGAGGCTTGCGCTTCACGCACTGCCTCCAGAATTTCTCCAATTTTAGGTCCCGGGCTCATAGCAAAGGTTTTGATTAAATCATGTCCGTCAACCAGCTTGGGTGGGCGAACTATACCCTCCTCGTGAAAACGCTGGGAGAGCACATACTCTACCACCTGAATGTGCTCTTGCCAGTGAGATAGAATTAGGTGTGGACCTCTAGTAGCCAAATGGTCAGCCAGGCTCAAGAAGAGTATATCAATGCCAGCCTCTCCGGTATCACGAAAGTATCGGTAAATAGCCCGACGAGAGGGAAGCTCATCATGACTCATCTGGCCGGGCCGAAGGTGATGCCTTACCACAGTCTCTACCAGCTTTACCTCTTTGGCACTAAATCTCAGCCTTTCCAGTATATTAGCCGCTATAGCCGCCCCCTCCTTGGCATGCCCCAAGAAACGTAGCCGACCACCAGCATCAATAGCTTTAGTTTGAGGCTTGGCAACGTCATGGAGGAGCGCCGCCAGTTTGAGTAGTAACCTTCTGGTGCTACCGCTGTTAACCTCCCGGTCAAAGTGCTGAGCCAGCACTGCTGACCACGGAGCGGCAGCCAGAACCTCGCCACTGGCATATTCCCAGGCCCCCTGCCTGAGCAGAAAGTCAACAGCAATCACCGTCTTAAGAGAGTGGTCAAAAACATTCCAGGAGTGCTCTTTGGGCTGTTCAACCCCCTTTGTCCCGGCCAGTTCTGGAAACACAGCCGTTAGTAAGCCCAGTTCATCAAGGTAGGGTAGAAATTGTCCAGCATCAGGGATAGCCAGCAGCCGTAGTAGCTCTTCTCTTACTCGCTCACCAGCTATACTACTTATAAGATAAGCGTAACGCCGAATTAGAGCCTCAGTCTTCTTATCAATACTAAAACCAAGCTCGGCAGCCAAACGCACCGCCCGTAGTAAGCGTACCGCATCCGATTCAAAAGCCGTCTCAGCAACTACCCGAATCACCCTCTGGCTAAGGTCACCCCGGCCGTTAAAAGGGTCTATTAGTTGAATATCAGAAAAGCCCTTCCCGAACTGGCTAAGGTCAATTGCCATGGCATCTATAGTGAAATCACGCCGTGCCAGGTCCTGCTTGATGTTGCCTTTAAATGTGGAGAAATCAAGCTCCCATTGAGCCTCGGTTGAGGGTGCTCCCTTATCAACCAGAACCACCCTGCCCACCCTATTTACCCTATCCAACAGGACATACTTACCGCTAAGAGCATTAGCTACCTTGGGGGCAACTTCCAGGGCGTCAGAGGCTACAGCAAAGTCAATATCAGCCGTATCTCGCCCCAGCAGCACATCACGCACCAACCCACCAACGATATAAGACTCAATATCTTGCTCGGCGAGAAAATTGCCTACCTTGGTCAATAGTAACCAGACCTTGGACTCAAGCAAACTGCTGAAAGAGTCCTTCAAGCCTGCTTCAGCAAAGCCCATTCTCACCACCTTTGCCTTTAATCTCAATTAGCCTCAAACCTTTCCACCCACTCCCATCACCTAAAGCTAAACTATACTCCCAGTTAGCCAATTTATCAAGAGATGCTTTATAAAGCAATTCATCCATACTACTTGACAAATGGCACATTTATTGCTATCATAATGCCAACTGTCACCATGGAGGCACAAGTATGATAGTGAAGACAAGGATTTTCATACTCTGCAGCGGCAACTACCGGAACCTGTCTGAGTTAGCACAGGCTATGGGGATATCGGTAAGCCAGGTTTACCGGGTGCGGGAAGGCAAGCGCCAGATTAACCAAAAGTTTATTGTCGGGGCAATAAAAGCCTTCCCCAATTGCAAGCTTGATGACCTGTTTTATCTTGTCCCTGATTCGCCAACTGTCCACAATAACCACCATCATCCTTCAGCAACACATTCCACAGATAAACCAGCCACCGAAGAGAAACAAACCAAGAAGAACACACGGCATGCGCTGAAGGTGTAGCGGTAGTAAATAAGGTCCTGAGCTACCTGACAAGTTCACGCAACTAGACCGTTGCCAAAACTCCGAAGGGCTTTTTCGGTGGAATCTACAAAGAGCCCTTCTCAAAAGCGAAAGCCTCACTAGTAAAAAAGCCCCATCACCCTTCCCTTGTTTTTGTTAAACTAGGTGTGATATACTACGAACCGCTACTGTGCAAGCGAGGGAGGATGATAGTTGCTGGCTAACTATGGCTATATCGGCTTATTCCTCATAGTTGCTATCCTTTTCACTGTTTCCACCCTTCTCCTCCCCGTCACCCTTAGATTCCTTAAAATCGTTCCTAAGAAGCCCAGTCCTGTCAAGAGCTCCGCCTTTGAATGCGGCATGGAGACTATTGGCAAGACGTGGGTTCAATTTAATTTCCGCTATTATTTTTATGCCCTCGTATTTATAGTTCTTGATGTCCTGATTGTTTTCCTGTACCCCTGGGCGGTTAACCTCAGAGAGCTAGGGTATGCCGGTCTTATCGGGGTACTTGTTTTAATTTCCATTATTGCTGTTGGCTATATCTATGCCTGGAGGAAGAAGGTTCTGGAATGGAAGTAGACATGACTCCAAGACATATCTATTCTGATGCGGAGTTGGACAGGACAGAAGGTGAGGCTATTGAGGCGCTAAAGCGGAGCAGTCAGCAGCCTATTCCTGACCCTGATAGGTGGTTGGACGAGGAACTGCGCCACAATATCTTACTGACTTCACTGGATACTATACTTAACTGGGCACGGCGCTCTTCGCTGTGGCCAGCAATTTGTTTCCCAGCCTGCTGCGCCTTTGAGCTGATTGCTGCCAACGCTTCTCGCTTTGACCTCTCCCGCTTTGGTATGGAAATTCTGCGTGCCTCACCCCGTCAGGCTGACCTGATGATTACCGCTGGAACCCTGACCTGGAAGATGGCACCCCAGGTAAAGCGAATTTATGAGCAGATGGCTGAGCCGAAATGGGTGATTGCTATGGGCGCTTGCGGTATCAGTGGCGGTATTTTCCGTTCCTCTTATAATGTGGTCCCGGGATATAATCGTATAATCCCGGTTGATGTCTATGTGCCCGGATGCCCACCCCGTCCTGAAGCCTTGATTCATGGGATAAGAATGCTGCACCACAAGATATCTAAAAGAAGCATTACAGAAGGATAGCAGGAGATGACACTAGCTCTTTCCGGTCAAGAAGTAGTGGCTAAACTGGAACAACAATTTCCAGGCAGTGTTATTGAATCAAGTGAAAATAACCTTTTGGTTAAGAGTGAATCCATCTTTGATGTAGCTGAGTACCTCAAGAGCAGCCCAGAGCTTGACTTTGATTACCTTAACTATATTGCTGCTGTGGACTATTATGACTACTTTGAGCTGGTCTATCAGTTCACATCGATGAAGCACAACCACAGTCTGGTATTAAAGACCCGATGTTATGACCGGGAAAATCCGGTTGTCCCATCGGTGGTTAGACTGTGGCGAGGGGCTGATTTTCAGGAGCGGGAAATTTACGACCTTATGGGGATAAGTTTCGAGGGACACCCAAATTTGAAACGCATTGTTCTCTGGCAAGGATTTGAGGGACACCCGTTGCGCAAGGATTATCTATAAAGCATTGAAGAACGCAGTTGTTCAACGGAGGTTAAAGCTGTTTACGGCGACCTAATGGGTTCAGGAGATTAAAAAGGTGGCAATTAAAACCGAACCCTTCGTTCTCAATATAGGCCCGGTGCATCCGAGCACCCATGGAGTGTTCCGCATGAGGGCAACCCTTGACGGGGAAGTCATTATGGACCTGGAACCAGTTTTCGGCTACCTGCACCGTGGCCTTGAGAAGCTGGCTGAGGAGCGAACCTATACCGGGATTATCCCGCTGACCGACCGGCTAGACTATCTAGCCTCAATGAGTAATAACCTGGCTTATGTCCTGGCCGTGGAAAAACTGGCCGGGAT
>Ga0209978_10001016_pt1 | contig 11361 bp, 9 predicted proteins | sample BentaG_FD_182805 | JGI IMG/M metagenome (GOLD analysis project Ga0209978, IMG submission 182805) | Deep subsurface microbial communities from South Atlantic Ocean to uncover new lineages of life (NeLLi) - Benguela_00093 metaG (SPAdes)... | ecosystem: Environmental > Aquatic > Marine > Oceanic >...
CCTTCCTTGGTATCGGCATTGTTAAGCGGCTCACCCTCAGTGCTCATCATAGTTATTAAGTCGGGAACCATTATCACCGGCTTCTCATCCTGCCAGGCAATCATGTTCTCATTCTGGGAGTCAATAACGAATGCCTTGCCTTTGTAGCCAGCAATACCCTCAATGGTTGTCTTGCCGAAGTCAAACCCCTCTGCGGTTCTCATCTCAATCTTCCGGATGTTACCCCGGAAAAGTTCTTTCCCTCCGGTAACGGTTACCACCTCTTTCACCGCGTCCTTACCACTGGCTCTGGCTTCTCTTATTGCCTTACCTATTTTTTCAACCTTTGATATCGCGTAGGGCACCAGACACTTTTTTATAGTTGCTATATCAGCTACCCAGGTGGCAAACGCTGCCAGCATCCCGAAGGAGACGGCAGCAGTTCTGGCTATCATCTCGGCGGCAGCAGTATCAAGTGGGTCGGCTAAATAGGCGACGATAATATCGCCTGCTTTGTTGGCGAGTACTAGCGGGCTGGCGGGTACTTTGTAAATGGGATAAAGGGCGGTAGCCAGTTCGGGACAGGCGCGTCCATTGCCGTCGGCATCAACCACAGCCACATTCTTCTGTGAGGCTACATAAAGTGGGGTAATGGTATTAAGACCACCTGTTTCACCTGACATCAGGTAGTCTATTTTAACTCCACCGACGGCGGTCATATTCTTTATTGCTTCATAGGCAAATATAGCCTCAGGCCCAAACCCCCTTTCTGAAATAACCTTGGGGGCTCCTATTCCAGCCACCACCACGGTATTGGCGCTCTCAGGCAAGTCAGCCGGGTCAAGTAGCGTTACCTCGTTCTCCATTTCTTTTATCAGCTTTAATCCATCTTTCGGTGAGCCGCCACCACCACTACCAAGCAGCGTTGACCCCCAGGTGATGTCTTCCATTTCGGCTTTACCTAATAATCTTTTTGCCATCTTTTACCTCCTAAATCAGATGTTTACCATCTTTAATTACGGTTTTACCGTCAATTACCAGGGTTGGGTTTTTTATAATTCCATCCAGGTGCACCGGGGCTTTTACCTTGCCGCCAATGGTGCTGTTATCACCTATGGCGACATGAACGGTTCCCATCACCTTTTCGTCTTCAAGCGGGCTTCCGGATGGTATTGCCTTCTCATTGGTTCCAATTCCTAGCTCAGCGACATTCTTTGCCTCCTTTCCCTTACCCTGTAGCAATTCAGAGAGTGCTTTAGCTTCAGCTTCACCACTTATCTCGGTAACATAACCATCCTTTACCACCAGCCTTATCGGTGTCTTTATTACCCCCACGCCTGCCATTGACCCATCCACCATGGCTACGCCAGAGGTCTTGCCCTCAATCGGGGCTATGAATGCTTCACCAGCAGGCAGGTTGCCCATAGCACCTTTCTCATGCAGGATTCCAGTATCGGCTATTGCCTCTCTCCCAGCTATGGAGAAGGTCAAATCCGTTCCCGCCGGTGTAGTCAGTCGCGCCTCGCTTCCTTGAGAGAGCAAATTGCGGAACTTTAGGCTCCGTTCTTCTATCTTGATATAATCAGCCGACATCGTCCGAGACATTAGTTCTTCGGTTATCGTCGGCATGCTGGCAATCCTGACCCCGCTCTTGGTTGCCTCCAATCTGGCTTCGGTGTGGGATAGAGACTTGGAGGTTGGTGCAATTACAACATCGGCGCTTTTCATCGCTTCGGCTACCAGACGAGGCGGCTCAGAGCCGTGTGACTCCCGTTCCACTATTTCAACCAACACTGCCTCTGCCCCTAAGCTTTTGGCTGCGTCAAACAGAGCCTTTCCAATGAAGCGACATTTTTCGTCAACGATTATTAGCACCTCTTCCGCCTTTTTGACCTCCAGGCAGTCTTCTACTACAATCCTTGTTGCTTCTTTCATTCTATAGACCTCCGGTATGCTTAACTTTTAGTCTCTTGCCTGCCAACAGCAAAACACTTGCCATCCAAAGCAACTAGACCCTCTATCACTTCTTTTTTTAAAGGCGGGATGCCACGATTATATTGTTTTAAGTTTAACCCCCCCCCTGCAACCTAAGGTTAAACTCCTCCTGAGACTTTGTCAATAATCAAAAAGGAAGTCGGTTGGGGCAGGAGAAAGGGGTTGTTATTACGTCAGAACCCGTGGGGAAAAATTTTGGTAATTTGGGGGTATTCTAGTTGAACCTAAATAGGTCTCTGAACAGGCAACATCCTGTATTGAATTCTCCTAGCTATTCAATACGTTTTTCAATATGAAATACCGTTATTCTCAGATGTAATAATGGTGATTCTAACAGGCAATAGTTGAAGAACCCTGACCTGGTGCTACAGGAATTGGAAAGACAGAAGAGAGAGAACAAATCAGCCCCATCCAAGCTGAGGAAATTCTGATAGAGCATAGCATCGATATGGTTAAGAAAACGGCTAGACAATGCCGATTATGAGCTTAAGCAGTTGGCTCTTGATGCCTTGGATGTCACAGCCATTCTTCAACCAGACGGCACAATTCAGCTAAACGGCTCTATCCCTATGGATGTTGAATTGACTGGTGCAAAGTGGCCAGTTTAGCCAACCATACCCAGAAATATACCGGCGGCAGTAGCTGTGCCGATAACTCCGGCAATATTAGGCCCCATGGCATGCATCAGCAGGAAGTTTCTGGGGTTAGCCTCCTGCCCCATTTTTTGCACCACCCTGGCTGACATAGGTACTGCTGAGACGCCGGCAGCACCTATCATTGGATTAATCTTCTCCTTAGAAAAAAGGTTCATCAATTTAGCTAGAACCACACCAAAGCCGGTAGAGGCAGCAAAAGCAGCACAGCCCAGGGCAAATACCAGCAGACTCTCCACCTTGAGAAAGGTCCCAGCACTCATAAAGCTACCGACAGATAAACCAAGGAGAATGGTGAGGATATTCATAAAGGCATTGGCAGCAGTATCAGCCAGCCTTTCAGTAACCCTGCTCTCCTTGAGCAGATTACCCAGCATAAACATGCCAATAAGAGGAGCTGATTTAGGCACCAACAAAATAATAACAAACGCGCCAATTAGCGGAAAGAGGATTTTCTCTGTCTTAGATACCGGCCTTAACTGGGGCTTCATATATATAGCACGCTCTTTCTTAGTAGTGAGCAGTTTTATTACCGGTGGCTGGATAATAGGCACTAGCGCCATATAGGTATAGGCAGCTACCGCAGTAGCCCCGATGAAATGGGGGGCAAGTCTATTGGTTAGATAGATAGTAGTCGGCCCATCGGCACCACCGATGATGCCGATAGAGGCGGCTTCTTCAATACCAATCTTGACAACATCAGGAAAAGCGCTCCCTATGAGCAGGGCAATGAAAAAAGCAAAGTAAACACCGAATTGGGCTCCAGCACCAAGGATTAAAGTCTTGGGGTTAGCGATAAGTGGGCCAAAGTCGGTCATTGCCCCCAAACCAAGAAAAATGAAGCAGGGTATTATCTCAGTGGCTATTCCATAACGGAATATCCTGGCAACTAGCCCAATCGGCTCACCCTCAAGAACATATGACTCCACCACCTTGCCTTCAACCATGGTCTCCATCAAACCGGCCAGGGGCAAATTAGCTAGAATGACACCAAAGCCAATAGGCACCAGCAACAGGGGCTCCATCTTTTTGGCAATGCCCAAGTATAAGAGCACCAGACCAATAACAAGCATTACCCCAGAGCCCCAAGTAAGTTCACTAAAGCCAGTTTGGAAAAAGCCTAGCATCTTTCCCTTTTAGTATTCAATAATAGCTACTAAACCACCAGCCTCAACCACCTGTCCCTGAGAAAGGTTTATCTCAGCAATTGTCCCTCCAACTGGGGCCAGTATTGGATTCTCCATCTTCATTGACTCTAAGAGACAAATTACATCCCCTTCCTGAACCACACTCCCCTGGCTGACATTTACACTGGTTATCTTCCCCGTAATGGGAAACTCCACTCTTTCTTGCGCCAATTCTCAGCCTCCCTCCTTCTTGCTGTTACTAGTTTCAGTCTGACCGGCGCTGATTTTACGAATCAATAATCCAGCTAGCCAGATGGCTAGAGCCAGAATAACCAATACCACAAAAACAAAGCCGAACCCAAAACCGCCAATCCGTCCGGCAAGACCCCAATCTACTGCCATTTCTTTATTTCACTTCCTTTTTTGGGCGAAATAAAAGAGCGGTTCTGGCATCTAGCTCACCTTCTCCGCCCTTCATACAAGAGGTTAGACAAACCACCAAAATTTAGGCTTCATCATCGCCCACCAATGCCCCGGCAGGTGCCGGGTGGATGACAATCTCTTCGCCCTCACAGTCAACTATAATAGTATCCCCCGCCTGGAACCGGCCACGAAGCAAATCTTCAGACAGCTTGTTTTCCAACATATCCTGAATCACCCGGCGTAAAGGCCGAGCCCCAAAGACCTCATCGTAACCCTTTTCACCCAGGAGGTTCTTGGCTGCCTCGGTTACCTCTAACTTTATCTTCTTGTCAGTCAGTTCCTCAGTTACCATAGCCAGCATCAAATCAACTATCTTCCTGAGGTGCTCCTTGGTCAAGGAATGAAAGACAACCACACCATCAATACGATTGAGAAACTCAGGACGGAAGCTCTTCTTTAATTCATTAAGCAGATTTTCCTTCATCCTGTCATAACTCTGCTGTCGGCTCTTCTCATCATCACCACGAGCGGCGAACCCAATTGTAGTGCCTTTTCTGATAAGTTCAGCCCCAATGTTGCTGGTCATAATAATGATGCTGTTGCGAAAATCAACCCGACGTCCCTTCGCATCAGTCAGGTGACCATCATCAAATATCTGGAGTAACAGGTTAAATACATCAGGGTGAGCCTTTTCAATTTCATCAAGCAGGATAAGGCAATATGACTTGCGCCTCACTGCCTCAGTTAATTGTCCCCCTTCCTCATAGCCAACATACCCCGGTGGTGCCCCAACCAGTCGGGATACGGCGAACTTCTCCATAAACTCAGACATATCAAGCCTGATTAGAGATTCTTCACTACCAAACATAAACTCAGCCAGGGCTCTGGCTAGCTCTGTCTTGCCAACACCGGTTGGCCCCAGAAAGATAAAGTTACCTATAGGATGCCTGGGGTCCTTAAGCCCGGCTCGGGCTCGCCTCACTGCTTTAGCCACCATACCAATGGCCTCATCCTGACCAATAATGCGATGATGCAGTGCCTCCTCCATATTAAGGAGACGACTGGTTTCATCAGTAGTCAACTGCACTACCGGTATCCCGGCCCACATGCTAACTACCTGGGCAATATCCTCCTCAGTCACTACCGCTTTCTCCTGCCCCTGCTCATTATGCCACTCTTCTTCCAGCTTCTTGATTTTTTCCTGAATTTGAACCTCACGGTCACGCAGTTCAGCAGCACGCTCATATTGTGAGGAGGCAAGTGCTTCCTCCTTATCTTTACGCACACTCTCCTCAGCCTGCTTAGCCTCCTTCAAACTGACAGGTACCGTCCTACTTCTAATCCTGACCCTGGATGCTGCTTCATCAACCAGGTCAATAGCCTTGTCAGGCAAATAGCGGTCAGGTATATATCTGGCAGCAAATGATGCTGCTGAATTCAATGCTTCATCGCTTATAATCAGGTGATGATGCTCCTCATAGCGTTCTTTGATGCCACGCAGAATAGCCAGGGTCTCTTCTACAGAGGGTTCCTCCACCAGGACAGGCTGGAAGCGCCTCTCCAGAGCAGCATCTCTCTCAACATACTTGCGGTAATCATCAAGGGTAGTGGCACCGATGCACTGTATTTCCCCCCGTGCCAGTGAAGGTTTAAGAATATTAGCGGCATCAACCGCCCCCTCAGCGGCACCGGCACCAACCAGGGTATGAAACTCATCAATAAAGAGCACGCAGTTCCCTGACGTCTTTATCTCCTCGATTATCTTCTTTAGCCGCTCTTCAAACTCACCCCGGTATTTTGTTCCGGCGACTAATAAGCCTACATCCAGCGTCATTACCCGTTTACCCTCTAACGTTTCCGGAACATCACCGGCAGCAATACGGTGAGCTAAACCTTCAACCACTGCCGTTTTGCCCACTCCCGGTTCACCGATAAGAGCCGGATTATTTTTTGTCCGCCGGCTGAGAATCTGGGTTATCCGTTCAATCTCCTTTTCTCGGCCAATAATAGGGTCAAGCTTACCAGCACGGGCAGCCGCAGTCAGGTCCACACCAAGCTGGTCCAAAATAGGGGTGCGGCTTGTGCTCCGGCCCACCCTGGAACGGGGGGCACCCTGACTAACAACCCGGGTGGCTTCAGCACGTGCCTGCTCAAGAGTAACCCCGAGGCTACTTAGCACCCCCGCAGCCACTCCCTCACCTTCATGCAGTAACCCTAGCATAAGATGCTCAGTACCAATATAATTATGGCCAAGGTGACGGGCTTCATCTATAGCCAGCTCAATTACCCTCTTGGCTCGTGGAGTAAGACCAATTTCACCAGTACCAGGCTTCTGCCCACGCCCAATGATAAATTCTACCGCTGAGCGCACCTTACTCAGGCTGATACCCAACTTAACCAGAATCTTGGCGGCTGCTCCCTCCTCCTCCCGCACCAAACCAAGCAAAATATGCTCGGTGTCAACATAATTGTGCTTGAAACGCTGCGCTTCATCTTGAGCTAAGGCAAGAACCCTGCGAGCTCGCTCCGAAAATCTTTCAAATTTACTGGGCATCTTCCTCTCCCTGTCTCAAAAGCCACTCTACATTATAAAACAACCAAAACCAAAGGTCAAAAGCTGGGGAATAATGCTTTCCCCCTGCTTTTAATGATAACACAGCCGAGATGAAAACCAATAAATGGTATCCAGTGCCTCCTGGCAGTGGCCTATTTTCCACAAAGGGTCACCCCTTCAGTATCGTCTGCGCTGGGGCGTTTCACTTCCGTGTTCGGGACGGGAACGGGTGGTTCCACCTCGCTCTAACCACCAGAAGGCACTAATATTATAGCACACCAGCTAGCAAAAAGGAACAGGGAAATTTATCTACCCCATCCCCCTTTGTCCCCCTTACCAGCGGGAAGCACTAAGCACGAAATCCGAAATACTAAACAACGCAATTCGTGCCCGTTTAGGATTTCGATATTAGGATTTAGTATTTGCTCAGGAGGGGGAAGAAAAAGAAAGAGGGGCTTCCGCCCCTCTTAGACAGCCCCGGGGAGGCGATGGAAAATAGATTTAGTTCACTGGCTGTTGTATACTGGTAGACAAGGAGGCTACGGCATGGAACAGACATTTGAAGCCACCATAGAGAAGCGCCATAAATGGTACATCGGATGGGTAGATGCCGTCCCCGGAGCTTTCAGTCAGGGCAGGACGATTAAAGAGGTGGAGGAAAACCTGAAGGAAGCGGTGCAGCTAATACTGGAAAGCCAGCGGGAACTGAGAGATAAAGGGAAAGGCGGGGAAACCCTGAAGAGGAAAATCCAGGTTCAAGTGTAGATGAAGCGCCGTGACCTCATCAGCCATCTGACCAGAGAAGGCTGTGTTCTCCATCGCCAAGGTGCCAAACATTCTCTTTTCTTTAATCCAGAAAACGGGCACATGGCTACCGTCCCCAGGCACAGGGAAATAGAAATCCTCCTGGCAAGAAAAATATGCCGTCAACTGGATATCCCATTACCCAGGTCCGGAGCTTAGCTGACACCCCCCCTTATCCCCCACTACCTCTTGATATTTTTATCTGCCTCACCCCCTTTATCCCCCTTCCTAGAGGAAACACTAAGCTCGAAATCCGAAATACTAAACAACTTAATTCGTGCCCGTTTAGGATTTCGATATCAGGATTTAGTATTTGCTTAGGAGAGGGAAGAAAAAGAAAAAGGGGCAAAAGCCCCTCTTGGACGCCTCTGCTTAATTTCTTTCATGTTGAAAATTGCATACAGTGGTAAAATATATGAAAAGGCTAGGTGTCGTCCTTATAGAATAAATATGCATTTGCTAAACTGAAAAGAGGTGAAAGAATGATAAACACTCTAATCGTTATACTATTTTGTCTTGCTTCTATCACAGTATGCTTCTTTTCAAGGATGTGGGGTTGGATAATACTTGCGGTACCTTTTGTGTATTTACTTAGCCAAGCGTTCCTTGTTAAATTCATCTATAAGTGGAAACATATACCCGAATTATCTACCGAAGCAAATAGGTTATTTCAGAAATATGGGCACTATTATGCAATGCCGTTCGCAGGTAGAGATTTTAGTAGTGCATCTTCAGCTGTGGGTCTTACTGGAATGATTATCTCAATCATTGGGCTATTCTTTCAATTTTGGTGGGGCATTTTACTTGGTCTAATGAGTTTGTGGATTGGTAATCGTTTAGGGAAATTTTACAATCCATCTATGTTTTTAGAATTATTGAGCGATAGTGAAGTACAAGCACACGAGGAGATAATGTCCTTCCTTAAGAAAAAGATAGTCTGAGTATCAGGCGGTCTTGTGACGGGACTTGCCAAGCATTTGCAAAACTGGAAAGGGGGGATGGGTTAGAGGTAATCTCCATTATAAATCAGGGGGATTAAAAGGGGCGGAGCCCCTTTAGAAAAAATAATTCCCTCTCCCCTTGATGAAGGGGAGAGGGACACAGGGTGAGGGGTTACCTACTAAGATAAAAAGAGGGATTTGAAGCCCCTCTTAGACGCCTCTTCAAATAGGGAATCTGTGTTAAGGCAGCGTTCGTCTCAGCCTTGCCCTTTCTTGCCTGCTAGACCGAAATTCCCCAGATGCTCTTGAGAGCTTCTTCACGATTCGACCTAACCCATATTGCCGCTTTGAAAGTGATGTCCAAACCGTTCTCCCAAGAGCCGTGCTTGAACGTCACAACTGACACTTCACTCACCTCTAAGCCTGCCTTCAAGACCAGCTGTTTTAGTGTTTCGATTTGGCTATGTTCTATCTTTTGGACTGCATCTGCCATACTTGGGTCTATTCTTCCGCCAAATCTCAGACTGACTAGGGAAAGAATTGAGGAGAGTGAGATTCTGAACGTGAGGATGGGTTCTGTCATTGTTCCTGCCATATATACCATATCTAACTCATCTATCATCTTTGAACAATAACAACTCCAGTGATTTAGTAGAGAACCTCCCACTGTCCCGAACCAACTTCTCAAATCAGCTCTTGTATCAGCTATGCAGATGACTTTGCCTATGGTCTCACGGGAAAGAGGCTCCTTCGCTCCACCAAAAAGTCGGGTAATTTTTGGTGGCATGTCGGGTTTAATGTGAGGAAACACTTCCCACCAGATTTGCTCATTTTTGGCTATGTGCGGGGGCAGTTGCCCATCCCAATTGCTTATTGGAACAGGAGTATTCTGCATAGTTCACCTACTATTCATTCCCTTGCATTCTACCATCCCCCTAACAATATAGAAAGAGGGGGATAGGTCACCTGTAAGCAATAAGCAGCAGACGCCCCGAGGGTGGGCTTGGGTGGGAAAAGATGCCCAGGGGGAGTGGTGGGAGACTGGCAGAAAACAAAAAGAGGAGTTTTTTATACCCCTCTCTTAAATCTGGCTAATATCAACTCTGAAGCAGGTCAAGCCCTATTGCCTCAGTCATTCCGGGGTGAGCTTCCCGGAGAGGGGCTTCCGCCCCTCTTTGACACCCTGTATAAAAAATATCGACGAATCGCAGTAGACACTGTAAACATCAGCTACACTTGAGTCGGATTAGGTCTTTCGAGTCACTGTGGATCGTCGTCCCAGACAACATAAACCGTCTTGCCACAGCCACGACAAATCAACTCAATGTGGTAGGCCCCGGCTCTGTAGAGATCTTCCTGTGCGTAGAAAGCGACCTCCTTGCCGTGCGCTGGCCAAGACGGTACTCTTGTAATCTCCACACCACAGTGCGGACATCTGAATGCCATACAACGAACCTTGTACTTAGGGCCTGCGGTATACGATTTACTGAGAATTTCCTCAACCTGATTTTCAAACCCGAGTCGTCGCAAGCACTCCTTTAAGGACCACCATCCCGGCTCCTTCCTAACCGCCTCAAGCAAGGGCTCTGCGGGAATCATGTATTGCCCGCGCTCGGCAATAACCCGAAGTGATTCAGCTGCATTCTCCCTGACTTGCTTTGAGTCATCGCTAAGAGCGTCAATGAGTGCATTTATGGCAGTATCACAAGGATGGCGATAAAGGTCGACCGCTGCCTTGGCACGCACTGCTTCATTGTCTGATCGAATCATTTCCACCAACTCGTGTACAGCCTTGTCCACACCTTCCTCACGCTTACCGAACATTCTACTCAAGAATCCCATAGCTACTTCCTTCCAGGCTTGATGCCCCATTAGACTACAGTTCTGGGTAGTACGTCAAACGCGGATTTCGGTCAAATCGGCCACCGATAACCGAGGCGGCTGCCATAGTTGCGCTCATACTGCTGGCGCGGCAAAAACTCTGTTACTTTCTCCTCCAGAGCTACGACTAGCACCGATCTTCCCCCTTCCCTTTATGAATAGTTAAGGGAAGGGGGTCAGGGGGATAGGTCACCTGTAAGCAATAAGCAGCAGACGCCCCGCTTTGGGGGTGGGGGGTATCTCCTCAGGTATAAGCAGCAGACGCCCCGAGGGTGGGCTTGGGTGGGAAAAGATAGCACGGGGAGTGGTGGGAGGCGGGAAATAGCTCACCCGAATTTTCTAAAAAGAAACAACACCCCGCAGAGCACCCGGAGAGCTAACAGCCTCTCGAACCTCCCATTCTGGAAGCCTTCACTCTTGAACCGTCAACAACGCTTTGACAAATAAGTATCCATCTTTACATAACACGAAAAACAATTCCCCAAAGCTAACTAGCCTCGAATTGTTTCCCCCAAATTAGAATTACTAACTTGAGGCTAAAAAAGTCCAAATCAAATAAAACAAAGAGAGGGGCTTTTCACCCCTCTCCTTATATTTATCTAATACCAATCCTGAAACAGGCCAAGCCCTCGACCATTAGTACGGTTAAGCTAAGAATATTACTACCCTTACACCTACCGCCTATCAAACAAGTAGTCTACTTGCGGTCTTACCCTCGGTGATAAATCACCGAGGCAGGAGATCTCATCTTGGGGTAGGCTTCACACTTAGATGCTTTCAGCGCTTATCCTTGCCAGACTTAGCTACCCAGCAATGCCCCTGGCGGGACAACTGGTACACCAGAGGTCTGTCCCCCTCAGTCCTCTCGTACTAGAGGGAGCTCCCCTCAAATCTCCGGACGCCCACGACGGATAGAGACCGACCTGTCTCACGACGGTCTGAACCCAGCTCGCGTACCGCTTTAATGGGCGAACAGCCCAACCCTTGGGACCTGCTTCAGCCCC
>Ga0209978_10001017_pt1 | contig 11360 bp, 5 predicted proteins | sample BentaG_FD_182805 | JGI IMG/M metagenome (GOLD analysis project Ga0209978, IMG submission 182805) | Deep subsurface microbial communities from South Atlantic Ocean to uncover new lineages of life (NeLLi) - Benguela_00093 metaG (SPAdes)... | ecosystem: Environmental > Aquatic > Marine > Oceanic >...
AGCCACGCCTTTCTCAAGCATTATGTGTGGACGATTGATTTCAATGAACGAATATATATCTTCTCAGCCCAGGCTCAGGAGTAAAAGGAACGATATTTCAAACTCTTTCTCGCCTTCTTATTAAAGGAGCAAATGGCGTTAAATTAATTATTTCACGCCGCTTCGCTTATCTCAGTGGTCCAGCTTCAAAATTACACTAATATTACATTTTTTGATGAGCACTTTATCTTATTGCTGACTTTTTTTCTGTTTTTTTTCGTCTCTATTTCTTGGCAATTGATTTTGCCGTTTTGAGTATGATATGGTTATTTCAGGACGTCAGTCGGTGGAGACTGCGGAAAATTGTGATGGATTTGTGGCGAGCACTAAAAGGAAATTCCTATCGTAAAAATTGAGAAAATTGCTTCAGCTCCCAGACACAAATCTCTATACCTGCCTCAATTTTTTATTATGATATAGGCTCCTTACCCCCAGAAGTAGAACGAGCTGTCTGGGTGCCCAAGCAGGCAAAAAGCAGGAATGATAATAGAGAAGGGAAAATGAGCAAAAACAACAAACTCCAATCCCCAGGAGACTATACCTACGATGCCTTTATAAGTTATAGGCATCTGGAGCGAGATAGAAAATGGGCTAAATGGCTGTTTGAAGCCCTGGAAACATACAAGGTGCCAAAAGTACTCCAAGAAAGCGGTCTTCCCTCAAGAATAAAAAGGATTTTCCGTGATGAAGATGAACTGCCTACATCGACAGACCTGGGCAAGGACATATATGAGGCTCTCATCCATTCACGCTTTTTGATTGTCATCTGTTCTTCTGAAACTCCTGAATCGTTGTGGGTTGACAAAGAGATATCAACATTCCGCGAACTCGGGAGAGACAATCAAATAGTTGCTTTGCTTATCGAAGGAGAGCCTGCCACCTCCTTTCCTCCTTCCCTTCGCTATAAACGCAAAAAGGTTGTTCAACCGGATGGCAGTGTGAAGGAAGTGACTGAAGAAGTGGAGCCGCTGGCAGCGGATGTCCGTCCACGCCGTGACGAATCGATGAAAAAGCTGAAAGCGATGGCTCTTTTGCGCATCCTCGCCTGCTTACTGGGCTGCAGCTTCGACGACTTACGCCAGCGCGAGCATGGACGGCAGATGAGAAAGAGACGCCGGCTGATTGCAGCTGTGGCAACACCCTCTCTAGCACTCATGATCGGAGGGATTTCATGGTGGGATTTTACGAGATTAAAAGTCAATTATTTTAACGAAGTCGCTTACAGATGGGGAGTGCCGGAAGGAATCGGGAAGATCAATAAAAAAGCATACTCCCTTAGGCAATGCAGCTATCGTTTCGAGTCTCGAAGAGGGAAGATCAGAGCTTCCCAACGGGTAAACAGCGCGGGCATGCTCCAGGATAATGATGATGGTGAGTCGGAATGGTTAATCGAGTATGATGTGGCTGGCAGGATAGAACAACTAGTGTGCAAGAACTATAATGACAAAATAACGATGATAAAGGAGTATAAATACAACTTGGAAGACAGAGATAATAAAAATCCTGAGACTGTATTTGTGGATTTCAAGAGTGGCTACCAGAGCCAGCCCTATCATCGAGGTTTTGGGCAAACTATAACGGGAGCTCCAGGAGGAAAAAAGTCCGAGATCACCCGTTATCTGATAGAATTCAATCCTAATGGTTTTGCTGAGAGAATCCATTACCAGAATCAATACGGGATGACCAAGAGAGATGCGAACGGCAGTTACGGAAAGACCTATGAATACAACACTCTAGGGCTAGTAAGTTGTGAAAGCGAGATGGATTATGACCAGAAGCCGAAAATTTGTAAAAGTGGAGTAACAACAATACGCTACAAGCGGGATAAAGATGGGAATATTATTGAAGAGCTATACCTAAACGAGAATGGGGAGCCTATCGTTTTTCAAGAGGTAGGATGGGCTAAGAAAATTACAGGATATGACGAGTGGGGAAATCAAGTTGAAGAAGCTTACTTTGGCATTAATGGTGAACCAATATTTAATAAAGACGGTTATGCCAAGTGGAGTCCCAAATATGATGAAAAGGGAAATATAATTGAAGAATCCTTCTTCGGTGTTAATGGTGAACCTGTGCTTAACAGTTATGGTGTTGCCAAGTGGACATCCAAATATGACGAGAAGGGAAATATGATTGAAGAAGCTTACTTTGGAATTAACAATGAACCTGTGCTCTGCAAGTATGGCTATGGTATGTGGACATCCAAATATGACGAGAGGGGAAATCGGATTGAAGGAGCCTTCTTCGGGATTGATGGCAAACCAGTCCTTGACAATGATGGTGTTGCCAAGTGGACATTAAAATTTGATGAGAAGGGAAATGAAATTGAAGGAGCCTATTTTGGTGTTAATGGTGAACCTGTGCTAGACAAAGATGGTTTTGCTAAGTTTACCTACAGATATGATGAGATGGGAAATCGGATTGAAGCAGCCCTCTTTGGTGTTAATGGTGAACCTGTGCTTCACGAAGTTGGTGTTGCCAAGTGGACATCCAAATATGACGAGAGAGAAAATGAAATCGAAAGAATCTTCATCGGTGTTGATGGAAAATCCATAATGTTGGCATATGGCTACGCTGGCTGGACTGTTAAATATGATGATAGGGGAAATTCTGTTGGGGTATCCTATTTTGGCGTACAGGGTGAACCAGTGATTTGTATTTGGGGATATGCTGAAACGACATTTAAGTACGATGAGAAGGGAAATCAAGTAGAAACAGCTTATTTCGATGTTGATAGTAGATCGATGATTCGTGAAGATGGTGTTGCTAAGTATAAATATAAATATGACGAAAAGGGAAATATAGTTGAAATTGCCTGTTTTGGTATCAAGGGTGAGTCCGTCCTTGATAGCGATGGTGTATCAAAATATACATCCAAATTTGATGAAAGGGGAAACGAAATCGAAACCGCTTTCTTCGGTGTCGACAGCAAACCAGTGCTTCACATAAATGGTTATGCAAAATATACATTTAAATATGATGAAAGGGGAAATAGGATTGAGGAAGCCTACTTTGGCATAAGGGACGAACCTGTACTTCATAAAGATGGCTATGCAGTATTGCGTACAATATATAACGAAGCCGGTAAAGCTATTAAGTATGAGCGGTACGGCCTGAAAGGGGAGCTTTTGGAAACGATTCCAGCAGATCAAGATTAATTTGGGGCTAGTTCTAAATATCAAATGATATGCATAGAACTGGATTAACGCCAGGCCGAGGAGACCATGGTGCAGGAGAAAAAAGATTAGCGTGTGGTAGTCCGATTTTATGAATTAGATCCTTAAGCTTAAACCCTCTAAGACAATAAGCGAATTCGACCTATCTAAAAAACGCTGGAATTAAGGTTTTTCCATGTTACTGCACGAAGGACTCATCAATGTGTGGGTCATGGATCTCATATCACGAGAATAATTAGCCTAAAAGCCTTTTCCCATTATTCCTCGATCTCTAGAAGAATCATAAGCACATAAAATTTCTATCCTTGAAGTTGTATAGGCGTTGATGAATTCTGTAATTCTCAGTATAGAAATGTCTGGAGAAAAGTTATCTAAGGTTTAAGCTTAAAAAATGCCGCCTAATTAATTATTTCGCGGCATTTATATCCAAATCTTAAGCCTTTTTATAAAATGACCATAAATGTTTCATTACCTATCTTTTGTGAATTCTGTTACTGCTTTGGCCGATATTGGAAGGGATTAATTTTTCGCTTCTGGAAAGGTAATTCTATCCCTTATTCTTTTAAAAATATAAGAAAGCATAATTAAGCCGAAACCAGCAAACCTGGAAGAAGGAAAAAATTTGCTTCTTTGTGAAAATTTGTCTATCTTACACTGGATGATGAAAAGAATCATTCACTTTTGAGGAGGTAAGAAAATGAACACGATTGAAAAGGCATTGATGCACGCATTATTTTTGCACCTGCATCACAACATTGACAAGGCAATTGACTTTGAGGCAATCGAAGCATTGAACGAACAGGTCAACAAGATTTTTCCTAATGCTCTGGTAGTGGCTCCAGGAGATGACGCCGCTGTCTTCAGATTTCCTGATACAGATGGAACATTTGTGGCCAAGATGGAAAGCCATTGTTCTCCGTGCGTGCCAAGACCTTATGATGCTGCTGCAACCGGAGCTGGCGGAGCAATGCGCGATGTTCTCGCCATGGGCGCAAGACCAATTTTTCTCTTGAATTTTATCGGTACGCGACCTCTGCATGAAAAGGTGATTGTTGGTCCTTGTGGATTCGATGGAAAATGCACCTGCGGAAAATGCATCGAAATGACGAGCAAAGAAAGGGTTGATTTGATGGTCAAAGGCTTGAGGGACATGTGCCAAGCCATGGACGTCTTCATTATTGGTGGTGGGTTTTCAACCTCATTTTCAGACATTGTTCCAGCAGTTGTGGTTTCTGTGATAGGCAAATTGGTGACTCCAAAGCCGTTGACAAAACCAGCCAAATCAGCGGGAGACAAAATCATTCTCATCGGCGAAACCAGTAATGACGGAAATGACACTCTGTACAGAGCAGGGCTTGTTGAAGAGATGAGACCCGCCGTAGCTCTTTTTGAAGAAGAGAGGCTGATCATGGAAGCAACCCTGGCTGCTTTTGGCACTGGCAAGCTTAAGGCCTGCTCTGATTTGGGAGCAGCCGGTATTGGCGCAGCCGTGTGTGAATCAGCAAGGTATGGAGGCTTTGGAGCATCCGTGGATTTATCCAACATTCCTGTCAAGGTTGACGATATCAAGCCAGAAGAAATCATGATATGCGAAACCCAGGGAAGGATGGTCATCCAGATGGAAGAAAAAGATTTTGAGCAAGTGTTAACAGCCATCCGATCCAGAGGAGCAAAAGCAGAAGTGATCGGAGAGATTAATGATGATGACAAACAGGTATTCGAATACAAGGGCAAGACCATAGCGGTTATTCCAAACCGTCCTTCAGAAGCTGATTTAGCAGAACTGGAGAAAGGGGCCTGACATGTCAGAAGAAAAGCCAAAATCTGAGTATGCAAAGGCCGGGGTTGATTACACAAAGATCGAGCCTTTCAAGATGGCTATGGTTCGTGCAGGGAAGCAGACGCTGAAATTTCCGGAAAAAAGAGGTGTTTATATCGAAGAAGAAAGTTTAGGAACACATGGAGTCGTTTTTGGATATCGTGGAGCCAAGCCTCCCCTCTGGTGCAAGACTCAGGAAGGCCTGGGCAACAAAAACTGGATTGCTGAATGGATGTATCAGCATGCAGGAACCGGAAGAACTTACTATGAAGGCATTGGTATTGATACAGCCTTGATGGCTGCCAATGATGTGATTTGTCAGGGAGCCCTTCCTGTAGTTTATACAGATGAGGTCGCGGCTGGCGACAGCGAATGGTTCATGGATGAAAAGCGCAGCAATGACCTGGCCGAAAGTTTCTATAAAGCATGTGAGATGTGCGGAATGGCATTACCAGCCGGCGAATCTCCTGCACTCCGCTATTTAATCAAGGCTGAACTGCCAGTGAAGAGCGCTCCTTCTTTGTCAGGATGCGTAACAGGAATTATTGCTCCTGCAGATAGAATGGTCACAGGAGAAAAGCTTGCCGTCGGAGACCACATAATTGGCGCGACATCATCCGGGCTCCACTCCAACGGGATTTCTTTGGTGATCAAGCGGGCACTGACTCTTAAAGACAAGTTCCTCCATCAACTTCCAAATGGAAGCACCTTAGGAGAGGAGGCGCTTATCCCCACCCGCTCTTATGTTAGGCTTGTCGAAGCACTGCTAGAAAACAACATTGAGATACACTCTTTACTTGGAGGCACAGGCGGAGGGATTTCGAAGATTGCCTATGACCAGAGATCCTTCACCTATCGAGTCAAAAAATGGGTGGAGGAAATCCCGCCACTTTTCCTGCTTATGCTGGAACTGGGAGTAAGTCTGGAAGACTGTCTCACAACGTTCAACTGGGGAATTGGATTCTACATCTTTGTGCCTGAAAAAGAAGTTGACCGGACAATCGAAACAGGCAAGAATGTGGGATATGATCTCTTGGACCTTGGCCAGGTGGAAGAAGGAGAGCGCTGCGTGATTTTTGAGCCAGAAGGAATAACACTTCCATCAATCGAATAAGGAAAGGGAACTATGGGAATAAAGTGTCCTAAGTGTCAATTTGAGAATCTCGACGATACCATTTTCTGCGGAAAATGCGGCACCAAGTTTTCTTCCTCAGAAGAGGTGGAAGTTACCAAAACCCTTGAAACACCCAAAGAGGAAATAACCACAGGGGGTGTCTTTGCTGGAAGATATCAGATCATCGAAGAGCTGGGTAAAGGCGGAATGGGAAGGGTTTATAAGGTAAACGACACAGAGATAAAGGAGAAGGTAGCCTTAAAGCTCCTCAAGCCTGAAATTGTCACTGATGAGAAGACCATTGACCGATTCAGGAATGAGATAAAGTTAGCCCGCAAGATTGCCCATAAGAATGTTGGCCGAATGTTCGATCTTGGCAAGGCTGAAGGAACCTATTTTATCACCATGGAATATGTTCCTGGCCAGGATTTAAAAGGCCTGATCAGACAAACAGGCAAACTGGCCATAGAAACAACCCTGTCCATTGCCAAACAGGTATGTGAAGGATTAGAAGAAGCTCATAAGCTCGGTGTGGTTCACCGAGACTTAAAGCCCAACAACATCATGATCGATAAAGACGGAAATGTCCGGATCATGGATTTTGGGATAGCCCGTTCCCTTAAAACCAAGGGCATAACAGGTTCAGGAGTGATGATCGGCACGCCCGAGTACATGAGCCCTGAGCAAGCAGAAGCAAAAGATGTTGATCACCGCTCTGATATCTATTCTCTGGGAGTCGTCCTTTATGAGATGGTCACCGGACAGTTGCCCTTCGAAGGAGATACTCCCTTAAGCATAGCCATGAAGCATAAGAGCGAGGATTTCACAGCTCCAAAGCTTCTGAATTCGCAGATCCCTGACGATTTAAATAATTTGATCCTCAAATGCCTAGAAAAGGCTAAAGCGGATAGATATCAGACTGTTGAAGAATTATCTAAAGATATAAGCGGGATTGAGAAAAAAATTCCTCTGACACAAAGAGTTGTACCAAAAAAGAAACCTATCACATCCAAGGAGATAACAGTAAAATTTAAGCTAAAAAAAGCCTTCATCTCAGCTATCATCATAATCGGTTTATTAGCCATTGTAGCTTATTTCCTCTTCCGTCCAGCCCGCACAGATATAGACATCACAATCGGAACAACAAAACAGATTACCTATGAACCAGGCCTGGAAATAGACCCCAATGTTTCTCCAGATGGAAAGATGGTGGCCTTTTCTTCAGGCCCAATAGGAAGTACACGCATTGCTGTGCGCCAGGCTTCAGGAGGGCGTCCTATCGAGATCACGAGGGATTTTCCAGGCATTCAACGCTGGCCCAGATGGTCTCCTGACGGTGCTCAAATAATTTTTTTTTCTAGAGGTGGAATCTATGTCGTGCCAGCTTTTGGGGGAGTACCAAGGCAAATTATAAGCAGCACTCCAGATGGATCAGCATACAGCCCTGTATGGTCTCCGGATGGGAAAAGGATTGCTTATGTGCAGAACAATGCAATTCACATACACCATATGGAAACCGGAAGATCAGAAAAAATTTCTGATGTGAAGGATGCCCACTGCCTGAGCTGGTCTCCTGACGGATCTCAGATTGCCTATGTCTCGGGAAATTTACCTTTTTTATTCAGTGCCTTTGATCTCCCTGAATCGTCGTTTTCAATAATCGGGAATAAGGCCCCGAGTTCAATCCACATTCTCTTGCTGTCAAAAAAGAATAACGTGCAGGTAATATCAGATAATTATTTAAATATGAGCCCAGTCTGGACTCCTGACGGAAAACATCTTTTGTTTGTTTCAAACCGGGGAGGAGCTCGAGATATTTATGTCATTCCTCTAAGCTCCTCAGGAAAACCAAAAGCTTCACCAGCACGTTTAACAACAGGATTGGATGCTCATACCATCAGTATCTCTCAGGACGGACAGAAACTTGCCTATTCGGCTTTTAACTACGAAGCAAATATCTGGACGATAAAAATCCCGGAAAAGAATCCGCTTCCTTCATCAGAAGCAACCCCAATCACTCAGGGAAATCAGATAGTAGAATCCGTACAGATCTCTCACGATGGTCTCTGGCTGGCATATGACTCCGATCTTTCCGGAAACACAGAATTATATAAAATGCCGACTGCTGGAGGGGACTCTATCCAACTCACTTCACATCCAAATGAAGATTTTGTCCCGACCTGGTCTCATGATGACGAATTGATCGTTTTTCACTCTTTCAGGGAAGGGACCAGGGACATATTCTGCATGGATAAAGATGGAGGAGCCGTTCAGCAGTTGACGGATGACCGCTCTCATGAATTCGGGCCGAGCTTTTCCCCGGATGACTCAAAGATAGCATTTATGTCTGACAGGACCGGCCGCTATGAAGTGTATGTTTTATCGAGAAATGATACGGGTTGGGGAGAACCGGAAAAGGTAACAACTGATGGAGGTACTCTTCCCAGATGGTCTCCTGTTGCGAATTTTATTGCTTACATTTCAGAAGACAGCTTAAAGGTCTTTTCTTATGACGAAGGAAAGACAAGGATACTTGTCGGCCCGCGACTCATCCCAGGGTCCATAAGACCAGCAAGTATTGCCTGGTCTCCAGACGGGAAAATAGTCTATTTTCTAGCCCAGGGTGAACAGAGGATCGGAGGCATATGGTCTGTACCTGTTAAGGGCGGAGAACCTGAGCTTAAGATCATCAGTGATGACCCGCGCCTCAAGCTCGGATTGTCTAACTTCTGTGCGGATTATGAGAGTTTTTATTTCTCATTCCGCATAGTCGAGAGCAATGTGTGGGTCATGGATCTCGTATCACGAGAATAATTAGCCTAAAATCCTCCGATTTTAACCATCGGCTCGCCCTTGCTCATGGGCGGGGTGGCAATGATATACATGACTATACCGTCGTGGGGGGCCAAAGCCTTCTGAATGATGTTCCCGAAGAAATCGGTCAGGTAGCCAAGCAATTCACCTTTCTGGACATGGCTTCCTCCCCTGCTCAGCGGATAGAATATTCCCTCGTGTTCTGATCTGATATAGGTGGTTTTTCTAATCCAAACCGGATCGAATATCAGCTCCGGCTGGCCCTCGATCATTTTTAGATGTTTCAGAATATTGGAACAACCATTGAGGATGGCCGCGATATCCTCTTCATCGGTCCTTCCCAGCTTTCCGCATTCCACCGTAATTGCGGGCTTACCCATAAATAGCGACGCAGTTGCGCACAGAGATGCCGGCTGCTCCTCAGGCCTGGCAGTCACCTTAATGATAACCTTAAACCCGAAATTCAAGGCCAAGTCCATGGTTTTTCTGTCCAATTCGGGATTGCCTGTTTCCGTATAATAAAGATATGTCATAAGATCCTCATTGCCGTCGCCGCAGTGAAGATCAAGATGGTAATCACACTGCCTTAGCACTTCGTTTGTGATCAGATAAGCAATCCTCTCGGTCATAGTACCGTCAATTTTACCCGGAAAAACCCGGTTCTGGTTCTTCCAATCATAGGGATTATAGTAGATAGTCCGCTTCAGGAAAGAGGGTATATTCACCACGTGCACTATGATTACGGCCCCGCTTATTTTAGCAGGTTCGAGCTGCCTCCTGAGCCTCTGCAGAGCCAGAATAGGAGGATATTCGTACCCGTGTATGCCGGCGGTCAATGCCAGAACCGGACCTTCCTTATTCCCATTCACAACTGTTATCGGTATCTGAATTTCAGGCCCATCCGGTCCGGCTGGAACGTTTATAAAGCCCGATTTCATCTCTCCCGGAGAAGAAGTTACTCCTCCCACTTTCAGTTTATTCTGGCAAAGCACCGGATTTGCAGTCAGAAGGGAAAAAACAAACAATAAGACAACAAGGAAAATTTTTTTGGCTATCATGTGACTCCTCCCTCTAAAATTATTGGCTCTGGCAAGGCCCAAGGCATAGTCATTATATCTGTACTTAACAGGATGGAGGAAAACATCTTAAACTCTTTTTACTTAGAAATCAAAAGAGTAAAAGCTGAAGCACCATGTTTATATATTTCGATATGTGATATTTTTATCGCCAGAGTGATTTTCAAACCATTCGAATAATAATCAAAGTCAGATTTTGGCGGCTTAGCGCTTTGCGGAATGTTTTCTTAAGTGTTGAATCAAAGTCGTCCGGGCCAGAAGTATACACATATTCGACACCACAGGCCCGAGCAATTTGTTCAATGTCTAAAGCCGGCGCTTTTCGTCCCATGGCATCTTTCCCTACACCGGGATTAGTTTGGAATCCCGAGGCGGCAGTGGTTTTATTATCCAGGACGACCATCAGGATTTTGCTTTGGTTATAGACCGCGTTACAAATGGCAGGAAGAGATGTATGGAAGAACGAAGAGTCGCCAAATAGAGCCACAGCACGCTCATCAATCCCAGCTTTGCTCAAACCATCGGCTACACTGACCGCAGAGCCGAGGGCGTGCTTCGCATCAAGCCGGTCTGCCACCGTAACCAGGCAGCCAGGATCTCCGATAAGCACTGGTTTTTGCCCTAAACTCTCCGCTGCCTCCTCTAGCTTGTCAAGGATTTTATCATAATCACAGCCTGCACAGTAATTCTCCATTTTAGGCTTTTCATCGGCTTCTTTTTCTTTCAGGTATTTTCGCTTGGGGACAAACTCCGGGATAAATTCAGCCAGGGCATGCTGAATCTGCCAGCGAAATAATTCGCCTTCCCGGCTTAAATGGTTACTCTGTTTTCCATATATCTTAGCAGGGCAACCAATATCATGGGCAATAGCCTTGATACGGGTTTCCACATAAGGCTCGGTCTCTTCAACTACCAGGACTTGATGACAATTCAGCAGGAACTTTGCAATGATTTTTCTGGGTAAAGGATAAAGGACACCCAACTTAAGCAAGCGGAATTCTCCAGGATGTTTGTCACCAACAACATCGAGGAGTTTCCTATGAGCAAATCCGGCACTTACAATCCCTTTCACACCTGTACCAGTAACCTTGTTGTATGATGCGCTGTCAGCCCAGGTGCTCATGGTTTTAATTTTTTTGTGCAGATCCCTGTGTTTTTCCACCGCATTAATGGGGACTGGGACAAACCTCCAAGGCTCTCTGACAAGACCGAGATTGGCTTCATGGTAACGCTCGTCAGAAACAGGGACCGATTCCTTCTGCTGGGTGAAGCTTCGAGTCTCCCGAATAATCACTGCAGTATTAAACCTTTCTGAAATATTA
>Ga0209978_10001018_pt1 | contig 11349 bp, 9 predicted proteins | sample BentaG_FD_182805 | JGI IMG/M metagenome (GOLD analysis project Ga0209978, IMG submission 182805) | Deep subsurface microbial communities from South Atlantic Ocean to uncover new lineages of life (NeLLi) - Benguela_00093 metaG (SPAdes)... | ecosystem: Environmental > Aquatic > Marine > Oceanic >...
ACAGCATGCAAGCGTTAACATAAGTTAAGATGGTCTATACAGGTTAACACAAGAAAGAGACAGGCTTAGGCTCTTTTCAGTGGTGATTTCGAGAGATTGTTTGAGATTCCACTGTGCACCGGGTAGGTCAGGGGCCTTGCGGCCCCTTTCCCCCCTAAGAACCGTACGTGATAGTTTCCCATCATACGGCTCAAGCCTCTCAAAAGGCAGCCCTTAGGGAGCTGCCCGGCTGTTTGATCTCCTAAGCGGCCTGCATTACTCGCAACTCACGAGCAGACATAGCCGCTAACAGTTTGCTCCCCCTTTTGTTTCTTCTATACCAAAAGTATTTTGCATACTCCGGCAAGTAAGGGTTTGCATCGGCCTTTATCTTAATGTATCTTCTGATACCAATGGCGTGCAACTTTATAACCTCGTAAACCGTTGTTTTACCTGAGGCAGTCTTGGCACGAACGGCGAACCGGTGTTTTCGTCCGGTAGCTGACCAGTAACGTTTAATCAGCGAACCTTTCGATTTGTTCTGGTGACGCCGTCTAACCATACGCCACAGTTGTTCAAAAACATAGGTATCTATTCGACCGAAGGCATCCGATGCCACCACGTGGCGGTGGTAGTTTCCCCAACCTCGAAGCGTTTCATTCAGCTTCTTGATCAGAACCGGCATCGGTGCGCTGACGTGTTTCCGGATTAACGTTCCCACTTTCCTGACCAGGGCGAGAACTCCCTCGACTGACGGCGTGATGTGCAGCACACGACCGTGCTTTCGGAAAGTCTGTCCGAGGAACGTAAAACCTTTCATAATATAGGTAATCACGGTCTTTTCCTTTGACAGGATAAGACCACGCCCCACAAGAAAATCTTCTACCGCCGGTTTAATCTGCTTTTCCAACAGGCGTTTTGATTTGCCTGTGATGATAAAATCATCAGCATAGCGGACGAAGTTGACACGGGATCGGCGAGGGACTGCACAACGAACGGCTTCTTCCAACCCGTCCAGCGTCATGTTTGAAAGCGTGGGACTGATTATCCCACCTTGCGGAGTACCTTTTCGTGAAGGGTATGTGATGCCGTTTTCTACATACCCCGCTTTCAGCCACTTACGAAGAACAACTTTGTCCATTACAATATTGCGAAGCATCCATTCATGCGAGATATTATCAAAGCAACCTTTAATATCACCTTCCAGCACCCATGTCGCCGAATTCGGTTTTGACAGGGCGTTAAAGGCCGCCTGAATGGCATCGGCACATGACCGGCCTTCACGAAAGCCGTAAGAGTTCCTGTCGGCTGTCGTTTCCGCAACCGGTGCCAGCGATAATTTATACAATGCTTGCATCGCCCGATCATACATCGTCGGGATTGATAATGGGCGTTTCTCGCCGTTCTTCTTGGGGATATAAATCCTTCTGAGTGGTTGAGGTTTGTAGCCACGTCTGCGCAGGCTGTGAACAGCCCGCCATTTGGCTCGGGCGCCTTGCCAAAGAACGCCGTCAGTGCCAGGGGTCTTTTTCCCCTTGTTGGAGGTCACCCGTTTCACAGCCAATACCTTGGCGTAGAACGAGCGGGTCAGCAGATATTGGAGGGCTTTCACCCTGTTCCATCTCTGCTCCTTCACAGCCTTTGCGGTACGCACCTGCAGCCTTCTGACCTGACGCCTTGCATATTTCCAATCTATGGATTTCCATTTCTTTGCGTCGTCGATGAGTGCACCAGCTCTATTGGCTGTCTTTTGCTTTCCCATCTCCAAAGGTTCTCCAGGTTCTCTCGCAATGAGACACCTTCTGGACGTCAGCACGCTTTCGCCGGGGCTGTTGCCTTTCGGCTTTTGCGTTGAACCATATTTTAGATTCTATTCCCGATATTACATCGGGACATTTGCTTCTTCCAGATTCTTTCTCCCGCCTCACCATCAGCACGCCTTACGGTAACGCCTGCCTGATGTTGCATCAGGCGATGTGACGGGGTTGATACGTTCTGTATAATCGACCGTTGTAGACAACTTAGGCGGAACCTGGACGCCGATGGAAATATGGGTCCCGTACAGGCACGTTAGAGACCTGCAACCTCTCCATATGCACAAACACAGGGAAGCACATCATCGACCTATTAATCCCGGTAGGTCTGTCGCTCGCTTGACGACGCGTGCGGTTCTTTGATTACTCTCGCCATATTGTCCTGACCCTAGCCCTTAACCGAGCAGGATTCTCGGAGGGGAGTCTGCCTCACGGTTTCCTCCCAATTCGGTACGTTGTCGGACGAGCTTCACACCCACTGCACAGCGCACAGCACGCATGCCGTCCTAGGGTACTGGCGGGGACACGCCAGGTGATTTCCAGTATGGATTAACCTCCTGTAATCACATTCGATTATACAACTTCGTATCGCAACCAACGATAGAAATCACCTGCCTCTAGGAATAAAAAAAAAGGGGGGGGTTCCAAAACGATTAAATCATTTCTCTACTTTGGAGACGTCATCAGAAACGGATAAACGATTTACAGTAGAAGTATTTATACCAAGAAAGCGGTCAACATCCGCACCGGTGTAACCTATGTTGTTTACAGCTATCTGACAGACTATTCTGCCCGACTTCACGAATGGCCGCTTTTGTATTGATGCCATTTATCAAATCGTTTTGGAACCAACGTCCCATTTTACGGCGCTGTTTCGCGTCAGGTTGAAACTCTTTGTTAGGCCTTATTAAGAGAATTGCAAACAGTTTGGTCTCGCGTTTTTCCGGACATTTAATTGATGAATGCCTAATTTGCTCAGCCTTTGTAATGGTGAAAGATGGTGACCGGCAGTATCAGTTCGGGGTGGGCGGCGGACAGTTTAGGCAGGACCAGACGGATGCGTGATCGGTAGCCGGAGAGTTTCTCCAGTAGCGGTCGCAGGTCGTCCACTTTGTCCCAGCGGAGCTTGTTCAAATCCAGGACCAATCGGCTCTTGCTCCGCGCCAGAGAATCCTGGATTCGCTGCGCCAGTCCTTCTGCATTAGCAGCCGAGAGAACGCCCTCCAGTCGCAGCCACACCTGCTTCTTCGCATGCTGGAGGTCGACCTGGATGGAAAGTTCCGGGATTGAGATTTTGTGCGGGATTTCCTCCCAGAGATGAAACGCGCTCCATCTCTTGCCGGGCAGACGGTAGGTCGTCCGCACCAGCTTGGGATGCTGGAAAAGTTCGAGTTTGAGCGTCAACCCCGTCCATAACGCACCGCCCACGGCCAGCACGGACTTGAACCGCTCCGCCAGCGTGGGACATCCCAGCTCCGCGTGGATGCGTCGCTGCAAATCGCGGATCCAGCGGCGGACCGTTGCATTCGGTCCGAACAGTCTTCCCGCGAGAAACACGGGATAGACATTCCGCAGTTCCCTGGCGTAAGACTTCGCCTTCTCGCGCAGAAAGGGATTCGACGAGTTCTTGAGCTTCTGGTATCCGAGCAGCCGCGCCTCCTGGACCCGGATGATGCTCGGGCCGAGCCTTTGAAAATCCTGTTTGAAACACCACTGCTGAATCTTCTCGATCTGGTCGGGCGACAACGTCGGGTGTTTGATCATCGTGGTGAAGCCGTCCGACCGCCGATAGAAAAGCTCGGGGTCTTTGATGTACACCTCGTGCAACAAGTTTTCCTTGATGATCCGTTCGTAAAACGGTGTGCTGGGCACAGGTCCATAAATCAGGAACTGAGACAGCGCAGGCTTGAGCTTCATCAGCCTGTCCAGTTCTTCCGCCACCACATCCTCGGTCTGGTAATCAAACCCGATGATCATCGAGGTCAGCACCTTGATGCCGTGCTCGCGAAATTCCGTGAGGATTTCCTCGATCGGCCTGCCCTGCTGCTTGGCGTAACCCGAACGCGTACCCTCGTAGCCGATCCAGAGGCCATCGATCCCCATCTCCAGAATTTCTTCCACCGTGTACTGGCTGATCGCCTTGACGCTGCTGAAGACGAAAGTCGACAGGGTCTTGCCGCCTTTCAGCACGCACTCGCGGTACGCCATCGCCCGCTTCTTATTGAGCAGGAAGTCCTCGTCTATAATGAGGAACACCAGGTTCGGATCCATATCCAAGTACCGCTCCACGACGGCGTAGATGTCCTTGCCCTCGGGCAGCAGCCTGATGTGTTTGCGCTTGAAGAAGTGCGAGGTGCAGCAGAAGTCGCAGCCATTGGGGCAACCGAGCCCCGCGAAAATCTTCCCCGTTCCTCCCGACACGGGTAGCGAAAACACCTTCAGCCGGCTCGCGATCAGCGGGTGCTTGTACGGCATCGAGATCTCGGGTTCGCCCAATACCCTGCGGAAGAACGCTACGCCTTCCTCGCGGCAGATGAAGTCGGCGTAAGGCTTGAGCACGTCGTCGCTCAGGACCGTCCCGTAGCCGCCAAGGACGATCTTGCTTTGGGGCGCGTACCGGCGGATCAAGGCGACCATTTCCTTCATCTTGTGAAGCACGGCTATCAGAAAGGAGATGCCCACGTAGTCGTAGCCCTTCTTGAGTTCGCGGATGAACTCCCGCTTCGACGGGTACTGCAACACCACGGTGGGCGCGTCCAGGTTCTCCGCGATGTATTCGATGGAATAGTGGCTGTTTACCGTCCGCGGACTGAAGATCCCCTGAGCGCGCGTCACCTGGCCGTACAGCAGCTCATACCCCACCGAGGGGGCATCGCCGGACTTTGGTCCCAGGGGACGACACACGCTAGTTAGCAGAACTTTTTTTCTCATGGGCTGAGCCTCATTGGATACGGCTTCAGCAGCACGTTCTCGTGAAATTTTGGTCTTGAAGGTTTCCATTTCTTGTACTCCTTATTTGGCCTAACATGTATTATACCGCCTATTGGCGGCAATATAAAACTGAGTCCACAAACCTCATGTTGAGAATATACAAGAAATAAGATATGTTACTCAACGGTTGGGCAATATTGAGATGCGAAAATACTGAAAGAGGGTCATCGGTATGAAGCTGCTGGATCAGGTCCGATATGTTATCCCTAGAAAACATTATTCTATTCGCACTGAACAATATGTGAACTGAATACGCCAGTGTATCTTATTTCACAAGAAACATCACCCAAAAGATATGAACAGTACAAATAACCTTGCGACATAGCCGCAGGGAAATTCGAAACCTGAATATTGCTCACCACCCCAGTTAAATAGGCTCCGCATTTAACGGGGCGGGCAGAGGACACCCCAGTGAAATATTTGACAGTGAAATGGATCAAGATAATCAGGTTGTGGATTTTGGCCCGGCTATGGAGCAAAGAAGCATTGCCACGATTGAGATTTCACGGGGCAGCAGAGGGACTTTTATTTTCGCCCGATCTTCCCACTCTTGATCGGGCGAAACAACTCAGCCCTCCGGGCAGTTGTCTTATGATTAATGGCAAATATGGCGACTCGGTATTGCGTCTATCCTCTTGCGCCAGGGGTGGGAAGTGAGTACGAAATCCGCTGGATACTATATGGCTGGCTCCAGTTGCGGTCAGGAGTTGCTCTTAATTTCCTATTGCTTCTTGAATCTTCGAATAAAGCGATTCCGTAACAGGGGTTGAAACGCCGAGTTCTTTACCGAGCCTGATGATGGTGCCGCCGAATAGGTCTCCCTCGTTGCGTTTGCTCTTTGCCTCAATGTCCCTCTGATACGAGGTTTTGGTCTCATGGGGAAAATTGTTTCCCGTCTGCAGAGAGTCGGTCACAATTGAGTCTGCCAGCCTTACTCCTTTTTTCTTTGCAACTGCTGCTATCTCTTCCATCACGTTCTGCGTCATCTCCTTTGCCTCTGGGTCTGCAAGAACCTGGCCGATTGTTTTGGCAGTATAGGCGGTAACGAGGCCATAGCCTGCGATAAAAACAAATTTTTGCCACAGTGCAGGGGAGGCGTCGTCGTTCCAAGTGAAGTTTATGCTCGCATGCTCAAATAAGTCGATTACCCCCTTGGGGTCGAAGTCGGGGAAGCTTGGATCCTTGCCGCAGATCAAAAGCCCTGGACCTCCAAGCTGCGTAACCACGCCAGGCTTTTCTATATGCGTGCCCACATACGCGCACCCGGGAAGCACAATTCCGGCCTTGAGGTGATTTCTGATTCTCCCGTAAATATCAACACCGTTGAGCAGGGGTATTACCAGGGTGCTATTACCAATGTTCTTTTTAATTGTGAGCGTTGCCTCGTCCAGGTCATAGCTCTTGACGCACATAAGATATAGATCTGGTTGAGGGATGTCAGCGATATTGTCGGTGGCCAAGGTTGGCTTGCATATGAGCCCCTTCGCTTCAGGGGTGTTTAAGATGAGACCGCTCCTTTTGATCTCCTCCAGATGCTTCCCCCGGGCAATGAAAAAGACTTTTTTGCCGGTATCTTTTTCTTGAGCTATCGCGTGGGCAATTTTGCCGCCGAAGACGCCGCCGACACCGCCGAGGCCGAAGATGCAGATATTTTTTATTTGGTATTGCGTTTGAGGATTCATGGTGCCTCCTTTGGATTTTTTTGTCTCTCGCCCGCTCCCCTTCGACTTCGCTCAGGGTCGCTCGAGCTCTCAGAGTGCGCAGAGAAGTGCTTCTCTTTGTTATGCGGGTGAATCCGCGTGAGCGAGATAGACTCTTTTCCTCACAGAACGAGCAAGGAGTGCCCAAGTGAAAACATACGTTGGATTTCGCGGAGAGGGCAGCACGTGATAATCCACAGCACCTGGATACGTACTCAGCGGCTCTGAGGACTCTGCGAGAGAAAAAGTGGCCCCCCGCCAGGCATAATGGTTCAACACGAGGAATTTTAAACTATCCGGAGCGTGCCTTAGCTCGCCTTCACCTTGTTGAGGATGCCGGTTAACTGGGCGACGTGCTTGCGCTCTTCTTCGATTATCTGCTCAATTTTATCTCGCCCATACTTTGGCGGTACCATGCTTTTGAGGCCGAGGTAGAATAGGATAGAGTCTTTTTCGAGACCGAGAGCTATGTTGACTATATCCTCCAGGGTTTCATTCCCGGTGAGGGCATCTGCAGCGGATGGGCTGCCTTCGCCACCAAGTGAGTCGGCCATTGACGCTAAATACAGGGCCAATTCGCCATGGGGGTCGAAAACCTTTCCGCCCTTATCTTCTTCTTTCAATGTCTTGCGCATTTCAGTGAAGGTTTCCTGGTGTTTATCTTCCATCGCGGCCAGACTTTCAAAAAAATCCCGATTTTTCTCATCTGATTGCAGGCCTGCAGTCTTCCGATAGAAGGCGGCACCGTTGCTTTCGATGCGAATTGCCATCTCAAGCACTTCATCTGCGTTAAATCCTATGGCCATCGTGTGCCCTCCTTTCTGAGTAACTACTCAGGTATCTTGCCACAAAGGCACCAAGACCCGCCCGCCTCGCCTGAGCGAGAGCGATGGCGGGCAGGCACCAAGATTATAGAATTATTCGTAGGTGTTCATAGGTTCAGGGTTCACCGTTCAGGGTTATATTTCTTTTGTTAAGCTTGCTCGTAGGACTTTTCAGATTTTTGTTGAACCCTGAACCTCTGAGCCCGTGAACGGTTACAGGCTTTTTAATTTGCCTGAGGCGCATTAATGCGTGGCACATTGAAATTAATGAGCCTTAGGCTCATTAATGAGAAAACTCCGTTATTGAACTTAGTTCGCTTCGCTCACAATTGGAATGTTGGAACAATGGAAAATTGGAATATTGGGTTCTGGGAAACTGCGGCAGTGGCCTATTGACAAAACCCTATTGACAAGGAAGTTAATAAAATGAGAGAATTCCATGTAAGATCATCATTCCAGTATTCCCTGGCCCAGACCCCTGGCCCAGACCTGGCATGTCAAGATGCGGTGATGGAAAGTGAGGCATTCGTAAGCAGTGAAGACAGTTGGATATCCACATCCCGTCGCGCCAGGGCAGGCTGGCATGCAAAGCATGAGTATAAAGAGCTTATTTACGAAATACTGTAACGCCCAGAGTGTATTCCAACAATGTCGCGCCAGGGCAGGCCATTATTCCAGGTGCGAGGCAATACGCAACAGCCTCAAAAAACTCCTTTAATTTTAATATGTTGTAGAAATTCCGAGACGTTGATTTATGTTCATCCTCTCTTTGGGTCTTTGTGCCTTTGTGGCTGAATAGTTACCTTTCTGAAAAAGAAATCATAACTAAAAGACAAGCACCTTAATCTCTAATGCTGGCATTACCCTTAGATGATCCGGGCAAAGTACGGCTATCAGTTCACGGGTGTACGCGAGTATTGAGCTTTTACTCTCTCCCAAAACATGCGAGGAGAGACGATTTCCAGGTTTTCGACTGTGCCTAATTCGAGAAGTTCCTTATCCCCCGTAACAAAGAGATCGGCCTTGCCGTTCACTGCTGAAGACAAGATGAGCACATCATTCTTGTCGAGAATCTTAATATCGGGCAGGTTGATGGGGGTTGAAACATGTGCATCCTGTTGAAGGACTTTAATGAATTCGGTAATCACATCGTCGGGGACACCGAACTTTTCTCGAAGAACCCGCTCCAGTTCGGTAAGTAGAAGCGCAGAAATAACTAACTGGTGGGAAGTCAATACCTCTCTGAACACATCAGCACAAAGGCCCCTAGTAGCCGTTGCGCTTACCAAAACATTCGTGTCAAGAAACACCTTCATGATACCTGGGAGAAAACATCCTCATCGGTCAAAAACCCCCGAGCCTCAGCGAAAGGCATAATTCTTTTCCTCAACTCCTCGAACTGTTGCAGACGAAGTTGGCGGCGCAAAGCCTCACGAGCGATTTCGCTCCGGTTTCTCCCAGACCGCTTGCTGGCCTTAGACAGCAAATCATTAAGATCCTTGTCCAGTCGGATTGTCAATGTTGCTATTTTCATGTCTGACAATGTAATACGTTTTTAACCAGTTGTCAAGCGGTACTAATGCTAAATTTTGGCCAACAATTGAGTATGTAAACACAATTCACTGCAGCTCAATGTTCCAAACCTTCTGCTGTGAAAACGTACCCCATGCCGCTCGGCTTCCTTTTGCTTTCTTTTGAGCGGATAATAAGGGATGTTCAATTCTTAGCGTGCCTTGGAAAGGTTTATCTCTTTGATGATATAGTTTGCAATGCCCTTGGGTACCTCTTCGTTAATAACCAAGTAGTCGAGCAGTTTGAAGTATTGAAACTGGTTATCCAAAGATACCAGGGAGGCAAACCGATCATCGTGTGGTAGGCCAAGATTTTTGATTGTGTCAGGCGTTAACACAATCTGCTGTGTACTCTCAGGGTCTTCTGCAGGGACGAGAAGAATTGAAATGTAGTCTAAACTGGCCAGTTGAGCTCCTTTGCAGGCATAGACTTTCTTTATGAGCATGCTTCCAATGGTTTTAAAGCGAGTATTGGAATCAACCCCCAACCCGGTCTTTTGGTTAATCTCAACAGATTTTACGACCCAACTTTCTCCATCGGCACCATAGGTAATGGTACTGACTGTTTCGGTTTCGTCTGTCTTTTTGAACTCGCCCTTTAGAAACGCCTCGACTGATATGCTTGCATCAAGACCCAGGTACTTGATAACTTTTTTGGCTAATCTTCCAGCCAAGACGCTGGTGGGGTCAATTGACACACCGGCCTTTGTCTGCAGGTAGCCGTGCACTTCGGTAAACAACTTTTCCCGATCTCGCGTTATGTTTTTCTCGCTACAGGCCGTGGATAGTTCATCTTGAAGCGTATCCTTAAACTGGTAGTCGGTTAAAAAATTCCTGAGCCGGGTAATGTAGCCAAGCTCTTCTATATCCCTCCCATTCCTGTACCTTGGAATATAGCCTTCTTGTGGGCCTAAGGCAGGCGCAAATGCCATCCTAACCCTGTATTTGTCGTGCAGTACGTGGAGGATTTCTCCCGCGTTTCGGGCATACAGTGCAAACCACCCAGGTCCTTCATCCAGTTTTGAGGATTTATTCCAGATATCAGGAAATGTTTGCAATTCCCTGCAAAAGGGCGTCCTCCTATTGATTACAAAATTGAATTCGGCAAGGGCGGAGTCGGTAAACCGAATCGAATCCTTGAGAATGAGCGCTTGAATACCATCCTGTGTCCTTACCAACTGATAGGGCTTCTTTGGTCTGCCTGAGAACGGTGCCGTACCCACTAGCACGTCTTCTGAGCTTATACTGTATATGGGGGTCATACCGGGGATATAGAGGAAGATCTGTCTTTTGTCTTCGGGGTTCAGCGCAAAGGTGCCTTCTCGCAGATACCCGTCATAGGCGCTTGCATGAGAGAACGACACAAGGAAAACGAAAAGTATTGCCCAAAGGCAAAATACATAAAACCGGCAGCAGTTGTGAAAGGTGATAGACTTTTGAGTAATGCTCTTTTTCTTCATAAATTACTCCTTTCCCTGTAGCTTGCAAATCGCGGTGATCTCTTGGTCAGGTTTTCAGTCAAAGGCCGCGGGGCGGTTAATGTCCTGCAGATGGGCCTGCACATCCGCGAGATGTCGCTCGTTGGTGCGGAGCCTGGAAAGGGGAGGCAGATCGTTGAAGCTGAAAAACTCGACAGCTTCGGTTTCATCGCTGGGGCAGGCCTCGCCGCCGGTTATCTCACAAAGAAAAACGATTTTGTAGGCATGGAAAAACTCCATGGGAGTAGGGCCCCTGTTGGCGTCGTATACACCGACCACCTTTTGGGGTACAACTTCGAAGCCACTCTCTTCCCGCACCTCACGAATTACCATGTCGGAGGGAAGTTCTCCCACATCAGCCCAGCCTCCTGGCATACACCAGCACTGGTCGGTGCGCTCCTGAACAAGGAGAATCTTTGCATCCCGGACGGCTGCGCCTCGGACATCTATTTTTGCTGTTGCGTAGCCGGGTTGCGCGAGAAAGTTCTGGAGCACGGGTTCCTTAGGAAGCCTGGTGTGAGTATGAACGATTTCGGCAGCGATTTCCATCAGGCGCCGGTACCGTTTGGTTTCGTAGTCTGTGCTTGCATAGGTCAGCCCGGTTTGGCTCAACGACTGGATCTCGCGTGCCCATTCCAGCCAGCGCGGTGTATTGGTTTTCGTCATAGATTCATCTTTTTCCGTTGATTGATGTCTCTCGCCCGCTCCCCTTCGACTTGGCTCAGGGTCGCTCGAGCCCACTGAGGCCTCAGAGAAGGTCTTCATAGCTGGCCTGATTTCCCCTTCTCAGGAAATCAGGCCAAAACCAGCCCCTGGGGGCGGTTCCTCTGTAGGTGAAGCATACTTAACCGGGGTCAAAAAAACAGGCTAAAGAGCAAGCCCCTGTCGGGGGAGCTGTAACGTTATTGGGCCGACGGCGCAGGCAGAATAATGACTTCTCTGTGGACTCTGCCTGCCCCGTTAAATGCTTGCCCTGTGGAATCCTTCTTTGT
>Ga0209978_10001019_pt1 | contig 11343 bp, 10 predicted proteins | sample BentaG_FD_182805 | JGI IMG/M metagenome (GOLD analysis project Ga0209978, IMG submission 182805) | Deep subsurface microbial communities from South Atlantic Ocean to uncover new lineages of life (NeLLi) - Benguela_00093 metaG (SPAdes)... | ecosystem: Environmental > Aquatic > Marine > Oceanic >...
TATCAACCGGAGGTGAAGGACCTGTGTGTTGATAAAGGTTCGAAGGGGGATATCCGGTTCCGGGATTACGATGTGGTGGGCATTGGCACCGATACAGCCCGCTACTATAGCGCCCTCAGGATCGCGAGAGCAGCTAAGAGGGAGGGGTGTATCGTAATCATGGGAGGACCACATCCCTGTTTTGTGGATGAGGAGGTGTTGGCGACCGGCCAGGTCGATTTCGTGGTTCATGGAGAGGGGGAAATCACCCTCCATGAACTCCTCGTGGAATTGCAAAAGGAGAGGGGACAATTCTCCGGCGTAAAGGGGATCAGCTTCGCCCAGAATGGCCAAATCATGAGGACCCCTCGAAGGGAGTTCATCGCAGACCTCGACCAGCTCCCCTTGCCGGCAAGGCATCTGGTGGATATGAACAATTACCGACAGACCAAGTTCGGGGATCGGGATATTACGCCCGTGATCACCAGCCGTGGATGTCCCAGTAATTGCTCGTTCTGTTCGTCCTCCACCTTCTTCGGTCGGGAGTGGAGGAGCCGCAGCGTCCCTTCGATACTCCAGGAGATCGAGGATCTGTATCGCCGATACCAATTCAATGCCATCGCCTTTGTCGATGATAATTTCACCCTCTCCCCCCAAAGGGTTATGGAGCTATCGGAGGGGATCATTCAGGGGAAGCTTGAGATCTGGTGGTGGAATCTCTCCCGGGTGGATACTATCGTCAGGAACGAGCCGATGCTCAAGAAGATGCGCAGGGCAGGAGCCAAGACCATCTACATTGGCCTGGAGAGCGCCCATAGACAAAGCCTTGAGGAGTTCGGGAAGGGGTCTGATATCGGGATGGCCGAGCGAGCGGTAGAGGTTTTGAAGCGGAATGGATTCGAGATCTTCGCCAGCTACATCTTGGGGGGACTCAGCGAAACGGCGAAGGCCGTTAACGAAACCATCCGTTGGGCCAAGCGGCTCGATACCAATGTGGCACAATTCTCCATCCTCACCCCGTACCCGGGTACCGCCCTCTATGAAAGGGTGAAGGATCGCATTTTCCGCAGACCGTGGACCTTCTTCGATGCCCAGCATCTGGTGTTCAAACACGATCACATCTCCTTCATCCGTCTCCAATGGCTACTCCTGAAGGCTAACCTCCTCTACTATTCGAGATCGCGAAAGGGAAGGATGGATGTGCTCCATCTGATCAAACGCCACAGGTTGGGGGTGGGAACCCTCATTCGTTTCATCAAGGACTACTTTATCGGGTAATTTCATGCGGGAACAAGATGTCCGCGTCTCAAGCAGATACGTCTACCTCTTGGGATTCCTTTTCGGTTCGATCCTCATCCCCCGCTCTGTCCAGAAGTCCGTCGCCATTCCCGTGGGCGACCTCTTCTATCTCCTGATGAGGCGAACCCGACGGGCGGTAGAACGGAACTTGGAGGTGATCGGCCGAGGGCGATTCAGCCCTCATGAGATCTCCAGGTTGGCCCGCAGGACCTTTCGAAACTACGGACAATATCTGCTGGATTACATGGTGATACATCGAATCACTTCCTCCAACAAGGATACGGTCATAGAGGGAGAGGTAGGGGAGGAGTACATGGCCCAGGCCCTCAAGAGGGGAAGAGGGGCCATCTGTATTACCCCTCACTTGGGCAATTGGGAGATGGGGGGCCTGTTACTGGCCTTCAGAGGGGGGACTCTCAATGTCCTCAGCTTGGATGAACCCGATGCCAAGACGAAGGCCTTCAGGGGGAGATTCAGGCATTCGAAGGGGATCAGGGAACTCTATATCAGGGGAGGAGTGGAAGATCCCTTTTCGACCATTGAGTTGGTCAAGGCCTTGCGGAATAACGAGATCGTCGCCATGCTGGGTGATCGGGAGAATTCCCCCAATACCATCGATGTGGATTTCTTCGGTCGAAGGACCCGGTTTCCCAAGGGCGTGGGTATCTTGGCCATGATGACCGGGGCGCCGGTTCTTCCCGTCTTCGTGGTGCTGGAGAAGGATCGGAAATATCGGGGGATTATTGAAAAGCCCATCTACTTCGATGGAAGCCGAAGAGGGGAACGGGATCGGGTTATTCGGGAGGGGATGGAGAAGATCGCTCGGGTATTCGAGGACTACATTGGTCGATATCCGGATCAATGGTATAATTTTTATTCCTATTGGGAATGACCGAAAATGGGTGGGATGATAAGATGGCTGAGGTAACCGAAGAGCTCATCCTTCAACTCAAGAAGCTCATCATCGAGCGGCTCAAGCTGGAGGAGGTTACGACCGAAGATATCGGAACCGACGATCCCCTTTTCGGCGAGGGGTTGGGCCTGGATTCCATTGATGCTTTGGAGCTGGTCCTGGGGCTGGAAAAAGATTATGGGGTAATCATCCCCGATGCGGAAGTGGGGCAGAAGGTCTTTCAATCCGTGAGAACCATTGCCCAGTACGTCGTCGACAACCGTGGTACGGGCTGAGAAACGGGTAAACGGATGAGGCGAGAGAGGGAGAAAATCTGTTTCTGCTTTCCCGGACAGCTCCAGGAGCGTCCTCACCTGCCCGTACATCATCCCCTTCACGGGGATGGGTTAGCCCGTGAGATTTGCGAGGAAACCCTGCGGTTCAGCGGGTTTGATGTCCTCAATTTCTCGTTTCAGGAGGGTGATTGGGAGCCGTATTACAACGTCAAACTCCAGCTCACCAGTTACGTGATCAGCCTTATCCACTACTATTGGTTGCAACGGGAGGGGATATTTCCCCATGTTATCGCTGAACACAGTATGGGAATCTATGCGGCCTTAGCCGCCTCGGAAAGCATCGATTTTCGGGAAGGGCTCCTCCTTACCAGGGATATCGGGCTTGTCATAGAAAAATGGGCAAGGGAAATAGGGGGATCCATGTGCCTCGTGCTGGGCCTGGGGATGGATCAAATCGAGGGGATTCGGGATCGGCTGGATGGGTATCGGATCTCCATCGCCAATTACAACGGCTCGAGGAATTTCGTCCTTTCCGGATTGCGGGAGGGGATCGACAGGGTCATTCCCCTATGCCTCGATATGGGGGCCGTTGCTGCCCACCGGCTGACATTTTCTGCCCCTCTCCATTGTGACCTCATGGAACCCGTTCGGGCCGAAATCCTGGGGCTGGTGGATCGCATTACGGTTAGGGAACTTAGGGTCCCGGTATTCAACCATATGACCCTTTCATTCCTCAAAAAGGAGGACATCAAGCCCTTCTTGGCCGGGGAGATATGCAGGCCGGTGTACTGGGAGGGATGTGTCAGGGAGCTCGTTCGTCGCGGGGTAACGTGGTTTATCGAGGTCGGAAATGATGACACCCTTTGTAAATTGATCCGTTGGATAGATAGGGGAATTAAAACCACGGCAACGGGGGATCCCAGCTCCATGGGGAAGTTGAGGCCCGATGAAGTTTCACGAGACGCGAGTTAAGGTTCGTTTTACCGAGGTCGACCTCTATCAAGTGGTCTGGCACGGCCACTACCTCAATTGGTTCGAGGTGAGCCGCAATGAGCTCGCCCGGCGATTCGAATTGGATCCCCTCAAGCTCATGGAGGCAGGCTTCCTCGCTCCCGTGGTTGAGCTCCATTGTCAATTCAAGGAACCCGCCAGGCCAAACGATGAAGTCGTCATTCGGACGGGGATGCAACCATCGGAACTGGCCAACCTTATCTTTACCTATGCCGTGCTTCACGCAGAGACAAAAAAGGTCCTGGCGACCGGGCGAACCATCCACGTGCTGACCGATTCCAAGGGCACCCTCTTGTATCGCATTCCCGAGGCGATCCAGGAGAGGATCGGCAGGATGATGGAATACCTGGAGGTTGAGCGATAAAAGTCAAGCCGAAGATATTTCTGGTAGACCCCCCTCATCGGCTCTTTCCCGGGCTGAGGATGTGGACCCCCTCCTTCGGCCTTTTAAACCTGGGGGCATACCTCGAAGAGGCGGGATTCCCTTGCGAAATCCTCGACTGCACGACCTTTAAGAGGCCCTGGTCCGATTTGGCACGGAGGATTTCGGAGGCCGAGCCCGATATCATCGGGGTCACTGGAGGTGCAACCTGTCTTTCGCCCGAGGCTTTTCAGACCATTGTCCTGGCCAAACGGCTCTCTCCGCGATCCGTGATCGTGGCCGGCGGGAGCCATTTCACCCTGTTGGCCAAATCCATTCTCCAAGAGGTTCCGGGACTCGACTACATCCTCATGGGGGAGGGCGAGGGGTCAATGGCTGAATTCGCCTCCCTGGTCGCCGAGGGTAATTGGGAAGGGGTGAAAGGGATCAGGGGCCTGGCCTTCTCGGAGGACGGGGAGGTGGTGGCGAACTCGATCAGGCCGCTCATCCAGGATTTGGACGACCTTCCCCTGCCCGCATACCATCTTATCGACATGCAGAGCGATGCCTACTATTGGCATGGGATGGGAAGGAGAGCCTTTGGGCTTTCAACCAGCAGGGGTTGTGGCGATTGTTGTGCATACTGTTCCGAAACGGCCTTCTGGCAGGGGTATTGGCGGGCGAGGAGCGCAAAGAGGGTTGTTGAGGAGATGGCTCATCTCAACAAGCGGTATGGGAAGACGCTGTTCGTCTTTAATGAAAATAGCTTCAATTGGAGTCGCAAAAGGGTCGAGGAATTTTTGGAGGAACTGGGGAAATCGGGCCTTACGGTTCACTTCTGGTTTCAGTCGCGGGTGAGGGATATCATCAGGGATGAGGATCTCATGCCCGAGTTCAAGCGGCTGGGGTTATACGAGGTGATGTTAGGGGTCGAGAGCGTGAACTCGGCGGTGCTGGATCGATACGAGAAGAGGCAAGACCGGGATATGGCCCAAGAGGCCATCAATATCCTGAGGGAAAACGGGATTATGGTTATGGCCAACGCGATGTTCGGGGATTGGCTCGACAGAGAGGAGACATTACGGGAAATCTTCCAATTCTTGAAAAAGCAGAGCGATTTTCTCATCTTGACCATGACAACCCCGCTGCCGGGAACCCCTTACTATGAAGAGGCTTTGAAGGCGGGGAGGATCGTGGAGACAGAGTTCGGTAAGTATGATTTCATGCATCCCATTATGGATACTCGTTACCTTTCAGCGGAAGAGGTGGAATCCCTCCAAAAGGCCTGCCTGAAAAAGTACTATACACAGCCCCGCATATTCCTGGGGGCCTTGTTGAGCAGAAATCCCTTCCAGCGGATGGCGTATCGGCTCATCATGAGGTACGTGTGGGAGAATGCCACGGGGAAGCAGTGGAGACAGCCCAACTCCCAGGATTATGATGAATTTCTGTGCTCCTTCGGGATGACTTAGTGTAGGTTCTGCAGTGTTGCAGTGCTGCAGTCATGCGGTTAGACAATGCACACTTTGATTGAAGTACGTAAGGAGCTGATGTGAAAAGGGCCCTGCTTATTTTCCCGCGGGAAAAGGGAAAGCGGGTGTCCACGGATACGTGGCGCCCCTTTCCCATGCTCGGTCTCACGGTATTGGCCTCACTCTTTCCCAAGGATTGGGATATTACCATCGTAAATGAGACCATCGAGAAGGTGAATCTGGACGGGGATGTGGATTTGGTGGGGCTGACGGCCTTGACCTGTGTTGCGGATCGGGCTTACTCCCTGGCGGATGAGTTTCGGGAGAGGGGGAGAACGGTGGTTATCGGGGGGGTACATGCGAGTCTTGTACCTCAAGAGGCAAAGGCCCATGCCGACAGCGTCTTGGTTGGCGAGGCGGAGGGAATCTTCGACCGGCTCATCTCCGACTACGAGGCGGGTTGCCTAAAGCCATTTTATCGAAGCAAAAGCTATTTCGATTTGAAAAAGGAGCCTCTGCCGAGGAGGGAACTGCTGAGCTCCAGGTATAGTCGTTTCTTTAGGAGCATTGAGACGACGAGGGGTTGCCCCAATCGGTGCGAGTTTTGCTCCGTCCCCATCATCAATGGGTTGCGATATCGGACCAGATCTATCTCCCAGATCGATAACGAACTCTCCTCCATCATCCGGAAAAGGGGGGAGTACCTCTTTCTCACCGACGATAACGTGGTTGCCAAACCGAAATTCGCCGCGGAGCTCTTCCGGGTCTTCAAGAAATATGGGGTCAAGTGGATGGCTTTTTGCACCCTTCAAATCGCCCGAAACCCGGAGCTGCTGGACCTGGCTCGAGAAAGCGGATGTATCTCCCTCTTTATCGGATTCGAATCCCTGAATCAGGATAACCTGGATGGTGCGAGGAAGACCTTTATGAACACCCACGAGCTGGTTGACCTCATCAAACGAATTCAAGATCACGGGATAGGGATTCAAGGTGCGTTTATCTTTGGGTTCGACCACGATGACAAGGATGTGTTCAAGAGGACCGTCGATTTTGTTCATGAGACCCATATTGAGCTTCCGACCTTCTCCGTCCTCACCCCTTTTCCCGGAACCCCTCTGAGGAGAAGGCTTGAGAAAGAGGGGCGGATCTTCGATAACCATTGGCCTCATTACGACATGAGTCATGTGCTGTTCAAGCCAAAGCTGATGAGCCCGGAAGAGCTCCAAGAGGGATACCTGTGGGCTCAGAAGTATTGCTGTTCCCCTCGCTCCATCTTGGGAAGGCTCCTTCGGGGACCTCGGAACCATTTTCGCTTCTTCTTGATGAGCAATTTCGTCCTGAGGGGGGCTCAAATGGAGATCGTCAACAGGCTCAGGGGTCGCCAGTTTGACGTGGGCCCATCATGAAGATTCTTTTGCTATCGGTAAACAGGGAGAGGATGCCCTATCCGGTCTTCCCCTTGGGATTGGCCTATATCGCCTCCGTGCTCAAGGAGGAGGGGCACCAGTTGAGGATCGTGGACCTCTGTTTTTGTGAAGACGTGGAGGATGAGCTACGAAATCAGGCATTGCGATGGAGGCCTGATCTGATTGGGCTTTCGCTGAGAAACTTGGACAATTTGACCTATCCAACCCCCCTCTCCTACGTTCCGGAAGCGAAGGAGGTGATCGGTCTCTGCAGGAGGCATTCGAGGGCCAAGGTGGTCATAGGGGGCTCGGGGTTCTCCCTTGCCCCGATGGAGCTCTTGAGGGCCCTGGACGTCGATTTTGGGGTGGTGGGGGAGGGAGAGAGTCCCATCCTCTCCCTTGTTCGATGTCTTGAAAGGAGAATCCCCGTGGAGGGGATTCACGGGGTGATCGTACGAGAGGGTCTGCCGGAGAGCGTTCCGGCCATCGATCGGGTCAAATCCATCGGGTTTCCGCATCGTGACCTCCTGGACAATGGACGATATCTGCGCCATGGGGGAATGGGGAACATCCAGACCAAACGGGGATGCCCCTTCAACTGCATCTACTGTACCTATCCTCTGCTGGAGGGATCCTCCGTTCGCATGAGACCCCCGGAGGAGGTCCTCCAAGAGCTCCGGGGATTGAAGGAACATCACGGTGTGGATTACGTCTACTTCGTGGACGATATCTTCAACTTTCCACGGGACCATGCCCTCGGGCTCTGCCGATCCATGGCGGACCAGGGGATCGGGGTGAAATGGACCGCTTTTATCAACCCGGGCTACGTGGATGAGGAGTTGATCGAGGCCATGAAGGAGGCGGGCTGTATGGGAGTCGAGTTCGGTACCGATTCGGGGTCCCCCGCGATGTTGAGGCGGCTTGGGAAATCCTTTTCCACCGAGAATATTTCCCGGGCTTCCGAGATATGCAGGAAGGTCGAGATCCCCTTTGCCCACTACCTGCTCCTCGGTGGGCCCGGGGAGGACGAAAAGACCCTGGAGGAGACCGCCTCTTTGATGGACCAGCTTGAATCAACGGCCGTCATCGTCATGGTGGGAATCCGGATCTACCCGGGTACGGAATTGGAGAGGATATCCCTGTCGGAAGGGATTATTGGTCCCGATACGAATCTCGTGTATCCCCATTTCTACATCTCCCCCCGATTGGGGGATGAAATCCTCCGTTGGGTCTCCCAAAAGGCCTTGGAGAAGAGGTGGATTGTGCCGGGATTGGAGATTAACATTTCCCAAAACTTGATGGACCATATCCGCCGGTTTAACATCAGGGGTCCCCTTTGGAACTTGGTCCCCAGAATGAAGAGGTCGAGGGTGAGACCCCTCGCCGGGGAGTAATATTATGGAGTTCGATGGCCGAATAGCCGTGGTGACCGGTGGCTCAAAGGGGATAGGGAAGGCCATTAGTTTAGCCTTCTGCCAGAGGGGAGCTTCCGTTATCGCCAATTATGCCTCCGATCAACGAGGGGCAGGGGAGCTGTCCAAGGAGGCCGAATCCCTGACTGGCAAGCTTATTCCATACCAGGCGGATGTAACCGATTTTCAGCAAGTCAGCGCCATGATAGAGGATGTCGCGGGCCGCTATGGCGGGATCGACATCCTCGTCAACAACGTGGGCATGATGAGGGATAACCTCTTGATGCTGATGTCCAATGAGGACTGGGAGCACGTCCTGAGGACGAATCTGACCAGCATCTTTTACTGCTGCCGAGCCGCCCTGCGAAAGATGATCCCTCAGCGGAGGGGAAAGATCATCAACATCGCATCGGTCAGCGGCATCCTGGGCACGGCTGGTCAGGTCAACTACGCCGCTTCCAAGGGAGGCTTGATAAGCTTCACCAAATCCCTGGCCAGGGAGTTGGGTCAATTCAATATACAGGTCAATGCGGTGGCCCCGGGGCTTATCGAGACGGACTGGCTGGCGAGGGTTCCGAGAGAGAAGGTCGAGGCCATCATCAAGCAGACCGCCTTGGGGCGCGTCGGTCGACCCGAGGAGGTTGCCCACGCCGTGCTGTTTCTGGCCTCAAAGGGGTCCGATTACATCACCGGCCAGACGGTAATCGTGGATGGGGGCATTGTCTAATCAGAAGATAAGAAGGGTTGTGATCACCGGGTTGGGGGTATTTACCGCTATCGGGAAGAACACCCCCCAATTCCGCCGCTCCCTCGAGGGGGGCAGAGTAGGCATCGACGAGGTAACCCTGTTTGACGTCTCCAAATACCCTTCCAAGATTGCGGCCCAGATAAGGGATTACGATTCCTCGGACTATTTCGACCGCATCGAACTGAGAAGGCTCTCCCGAACAGACCAATTCGCCCTCATCGCCTCAACCGAGGCCGTCAGAGACGCCGGAATCGAGGTCAATGGCAAGACCCACCGGGAGATCGGGGTTTATCTCGGCGCAGGGGCAGGTGGAATGTTTTCTGCCGAGCAGTACCACCGACACCTCCTTCTCAAAGGGAGGGGCAAACCTCGCCCCTCACTGCTCCTTCCCTTTCTCCCCAGCTATTCTACTGATGCCGTATCGAGGCGGTTTTGCCTCTGCGGACCAAAGGGGACGATCACCACGGCGTGCAGTTCTTCCGCCACATCCATCGGGTACGGCGCAGACCTTATCAAGAGGGGAAATGCCGAGGTCGTGATCTGTGGTGGGAGCGATGCCATGAGCGAACTAACCTTCGGGGGCTTCAATGCATTACGGGTGGTCGATACGGCTCCTTGTAAGCCCTTTGACGCGAGAAGGATGGGAATGACCCTGGGAGAGGGGGCGGGGATTTTGGTGCTGGAGGAATTGAACCGGGCTTTAGCACGGGGAGCAACCATCTATGCGGAATTCCTGGGATATTCCACCGTGGGGGAAGCCTATCATATGACCGCCCCGGAGGCATCCGGCGCGGAGCAATCCAGGACGATGACGGAGGCCATGAGGGCAGCCCACATTACCCACCGTGAAGTGGACTACATCAACGCCCATGGAACCGGCACACCCATTAACGACAAGGTAGAAACACTGGCCATTAAGGCCGCGTTCGGTGAAAGGGCCTATTCCGTGCCCGTCAGCTCCATCAAGTCCATGGTGGGACATTGCCTGGGATCGGCGGGGGCCATCGAAGCGGTGGCCTCGGTCCTTTCCATTGTCCATGGCTTTATTCCCCCCACGGCTAACTATCGCGACAGGGATGAGACATGTGACCTGGACTACGTGCCCAATCGATCGAGAAGGCAACGGGTGGGAACCGTCCTGTCCAACTCCTTTGCCTTCGGGGGAAATTGCACCACCATCGTGCTGAGAAGCTATGAGTGAGGGAATCCTCATCACGGGTATAGGAGTGGTGAGCTCCATCGGAATTGGAAAGGACCAATTCTGCCTGGGGCTCCGGGATGGTGCAGATGGCATTTCCGAGATCAGCGAGTTCGATACCTCCCCCTTTAAGGCAAAGAAGGGGGGTGTGGTCAAGGATTTCAATGCCAGGGAATTTATCCCAATCTCCAAGATAAGGAGGCTGGACAGGGCCAGCCAGCTGGCCATTGCGGCTTCGCGGCTGGCCTTAGAGGATGCCAAATTGACGATCTCCGGCTCCAATAGCTGTGAGGTTGGCATCATCCTGGGCTCGGGTTTTTGTGGCCTTGCCAATTCAGAGGCCTTCCACAGGGGACAGGTATTGAGGGGGTTCCTGGAGATGAATCCCATGCTCTTTCCCAATACCGTTCCCAATGCCGCCACCGGGAACGTCTCCATAGAGCTGGGGATCAAGGGGGTCAATTCAACGGTCGTTCAGTCCTATTGCACGGCCGAGGCCGCCATAATTATGGCCTGTGACCTGCTAGCAGAGGGGAGGGCAGAGGTGATATTAACGGGCGGCGTGGATGAGCTGAGCGAGATCCTCTTCAGGGCCTACTTCGCACTCAAACTCCTATCCCATGATCGGGGGGATGGGGAGATGAGCCGTCCCTATGATTTGAAACGCAACGGGATCGTTCTCGGGGAGGGGGCGGCCATTCTCGTCCTGGAAAAAGAGGGACACGCCCTTTCCAGGGGCGTAGAGTCCTATGGCCGTATCTTGAGCTATTCCATCGTGGGTGGGTCCGATGCCGATTCGCCATGGAGGGATATAGAGCGGGCCATTGGATTGGCCAGAGAAAGCATGAACGGGGAGAGAAAGATCGACTATATCTCGGGAGCGGGTAATTCGTCGAAAAGGGTGGACGAAATGGAGGCAAGGGGGATTAAAGGGGCTTTTCCATCTGACTATTGCGCCCTCCCCATCAGCTCCATCAAGTCCATGATTGGGGAGTCCATCGCCTCAGGCGGGATGAGAATGGCGGCAAATGCCATCATCTTGGAGGAGGGATTCATATTCCCCACCATCCACTACCAAACCCCCGATCCCCATTGTGACCTCAATTATGTGGTAAACAAATCCGTTGAAAGGGAGGTAAAAACCATCCTCCATAACGGCATCTCACCGGATGGAACCTTCGCCTCCATCCTCTTGGGGAGATAGTGGAAGACCTCTTTTCCCCTACTAACCATCTACTGATCTTTACCGCGCTGCATTTCACCTGCGGG
>Ga0209978_10001020_pt1 | contig 11342 bp, 10 predicted proteins | sample BentaG_FD_182805 | JGI IMG/M metagenome (GOLD analysis project Ga0209978, IMG submission 182805) | Deep subsurface microbial communities from South Atlantic Ocean to uncover new lineages of life (NeLLi) - Benguela_00093 metaG (SPAdes)... | ecosystem: Environmental > Aquatic > Marine > Oceanic >...
GGGAAGGATCTTGTATTGCCTATCCAATTTAATCCCAATGCCCCGGCCTCGAGGATAGCGAATGGCACAGGGAAAATTTGAAGAGAGGGCAGTATTGAGCATGTGGACTAATTCATTCTCATCCTTGGGAGCCATTACCACCATATTGGGAATTAATCTAAGATACGAAAGGTCGAATGTTCCCTGATGGGTTGGTCCATCTTCACCTACTATACCAGCTCTATCTATTGCAAAGACCACCGGAAGGCTCTGAAGGCAAACATCAGCAATTATCTGGTCAAATGCCCTCTGAAGAAATGTGGAATAGATAGCACAAACAGGCCTATAGCCGGCCTTAGCCAACCCCGCCGCAAAAGTAACCGCATGTTGTTCAGCAATTCCCACATCGAAATATCTTTTGGGAAACTCCTTCTGAAATGCGTCCAGCCCTGTACCTTGAGGCATTGCAGCAGTAATGGCAATAATCTTTTCATTCGATTTGGCCAAATCTATAAGAGCCTGGCTAAAGACTTCTGTGTATGAAGGAATTTTACTTTTTTCTGTCTCTCCAGTCAAAATATTAAAGGGCAATGTTCCGTGAAACTTTATAGGTTCTCGCTCCGCCAGCGGATACCCTTTACCCTTCTTGGTAACTACATGAATCAGAACCGGGCCTTTCAGGTCTTTCACTTTCCCAAAGATTTCAATTAAATAGTGAACGTTATGTCCATTAATAGGTCCCAGATAAGAGAACCCCATTTCCTCAAAAAGCATCCCTGGAAAGAGAAGAACTTTAAATCTCCGGACTACTCTGAGAACTGCAATGCCCCAGAAGGAGATTCTGGTCAAAAACTTTTTTACTTTCCTCTCCAATTTCTTAACCAAGCCTAAAGTCATCAATTTTGTCAGATATCCTGCCAGAGCTCCGACCCTATGGGAAATGAACATCTCATTATCGTTTAGAATTACCAGAAGGTCTTTACCAAGGTGTCCGGCATTATTGAGAGCTTCAAAAGCCATTCCTCCGGTCATCGAACCATCACCTATCACTGCCACCACCTTATGGTTGTTGCCAGATAAATCGCGGGCACAGGCCATTCCCAGAGCAGCTGAGATTGCAGTGGAACTGTGTCCCACGCCAAAAGCATCATATTCACTCTCTTCGGGACTAGGAAAACCACTTATTCCTCCATGCTGGCGCAGAGTAGAAAAATTGTCTCTCCTGCCTGTTAAAATCTTATGGGCATAGGCCTGATGACCAACATCCCAGATAATCTTATCCTGTGGGGTGTTAAAAACGTAGTGCAGGGCTATGGTCAATTCAACCGTCCCCAAACTGCTGGCAAGATGACCTCCTTTCCGGGATGTCACAGTAATTATTTTTTCCCTGATCTCCTCTGCAAGTTGGGGAAGTAACTTTTTCCTGATTAACCTGAGGTCGCTTGGTCGGTCAATTAATTCCAGTACCGCCATATCTTCTGCTTCCTCCATAATTCTAAGAGCCCCCACTCAGGTAAGGAATGGTCATGGGTCCCTCTGGGAGAACCGCTATCCTGGGACTAGCCCCAAAATCTTTCTTTATTCTTGCCACTGTGCTTTCTATATCCTTAATAGGCTCAAGGTGGCAAGCTACCACTTCTCTTTCCGGAAGCTCCGAATAGAGATAGCCTCTTGCCTTAGTCTGAATCTTAGCCTGTATCTGGGCTTCCCACTGGTCAAACATGGAAAAACCCGGGGACTCGATTATCTTCAGTACCTCCTCTGGATTTTTACCCATCCGAAGAATGCGGCGGTAGTTGCCGTGTTCAGGAATCCCATCCGAGCACTCGGATACGCAGATAATGGCTCCGCCTTTCTTGACGATCTGACTTGCCGCCGACATTCCCTTTACTGTCTGGTATAAATTTAAGTCGAGTGGATAACCACTATTGGTGGTAATAACTAAGTCGAATAAATGGGAAACAGGACGCATCGCACCCTTCCGCACGAATTCGACGCCCTTCTGGTGTGCCAAATTCATCTCTCCCGAGAAGACACCAGTCATCTTCTTTTCCCTATTCAATGTAACGTTTATGATGAGACTAGGTTTGGTCATAAGGGCTACCTCACGAATCTCCTCCCAGACAGGATTTCCATAAGTAATGCCCCAGTTTGCCTTTGGGTTGTTCAACATATTTCCACTATGATTATGCATTACCGTCTCATCACCAGAGATACCGGGAAGTACTGATTTTGGGCCTCCCGAAAATCCAGCAAAGAAGTGGGGTTCAATAAATCCAGTCAGTATTTTAACATCGGCTCGAATGTAATCACCATTTATCCATATCTCCCCTCCAGTTCTGGTCTTTCCAAGATAGACCATTTCATCCCTCTTCTGGGCATCATGGTTAATAATTCTATAATTTCTAACAACTTCCTCACCGAGCATCTCAATAAGTTCTTCGATTGTATTGGCTCGATGCATTCCAGTAGCATTGATCAAAACCACTCTATCTTTGCTGACACCACCTAGCTCCTCCAAAAGCCAGGGAATAATCTTTCTATTGGGCACAGGCCTGGTTATATCGGAGAAGACAATAGCTATAGAATCTTTGGATTTAATCAGCTCCTTAAGTGGTGGACTTCCTACGGGGTGTTTCAAGGAATCAATAAAAGCTTTTCTCTCATCCGAAAGCCCTGGCACGAATTTCGGTTCAATAATAGTAAGACCATCTTCTGGTAGAGTAATTTCTAAACCTTTTTTCCCATACGCTAGTTTTATATTCACTTTTCTCTCCCGCACCAAAACGGTTTCTTACCTTTCTATAGGAGCAAAGTATAAGCTTTGCTTCCACTTCAGCAGAGCTTCGTTCTGTAGCTGTAACATTGAAAAGATAGTTTGTGAAGATCTTTTCCAATATTACCCAAAAAACCAGGAGGAGATATTCCCTTCGGACATACTTCCATAGGGGTTTCACCCTGCCTCTTCCAGGCAAATCATTGTCCGACGACCCGAGGAGAGGAGCTTCGATTTGCCCCTCGAGAGTCCGAGGTTTTTTGGCGTTAAGAAATTCCCCAGCAAGGAACAAACTATCTCTTAAGTCTACTGACCAGGTAGCTTAAAAAATCGAAACCGCCATATCTAAATTATATTCTGGATTTGACATAATAGTCTATTAATTTTTTGAGGATATCTGCTCTTTTTTTAAATATCTTCAGTGGAACTTTAGCACTTTTAATCAGCCTTTTCACTTTCTCTCTGGAAGCTTTCAAGCCGTAAATTCGAGGATAAGTTAACTCTCTCTTCTCCTTCTTATCTAAGATGTCATCAGTAATCTGAAAGGCTAATCCGAAACTTCTACCATATTTGTCGAGTGCTTTCAACTCTCCAGTAGAAGCACCTGCCAGCATCGCTCCCACTCTTAATGCCACATTAATTAGCGCACCAGTCTTGTGCGAATGGATGTAAGCTAATTTCTTCTCCTTTTCCGCTTGTGTTCCTGAACTTAAAGATTGAATATCCTCCACCTGTCCCCCCAGCATGCCCTCCGTTCCTATAGCTCGAGCGATCTTTCCAATTACCTTTGCTTGAACAGCTCCATCTTCGGGGAATCTCATTCCGGATAAAACTTCAAAGGCTCTGGTCAACAATGCGTCGCCAGCCAAAATAGCCATAGCTTCTCCGAACTTCTTGTGACAAGATAATCTTCCTCGCCGATAGTCATCGTCATCTATTGCCGGGAGGTCATCATGAATAAGAGAATAGGTATGGACCATTTCTATGGCGCAGGCAACAGGCAGGACAGCAGAGGCTTTCCCTCCACATGCTTCTGCTGCGACAATAACGAGAATGGGCCTCAGGCGTTTTCCCTTTCCAAAGACAGCATAGCGCATAGCCTGATGAATTATTGCTGGATATTTCTTGGGAGAAAGAAGGAGTCTATTTAAAGTAGACTCAATAGCAACTCTCTTTTCCTTTAAGTATTTCTCAATTGAGCAGCCCATCGGAGCAATTCTATTCCGTAGAACTCGGATTATCAGAGTTATTATTCTTCTCTTCGACCTCTTCTTCCAAATTGAAAGGTTTTGCTACCAGCTCTGCCTTCTCAGATTTCGTCAAGATCTCAATTTTCTTTTTCGCTTCTTCGAGTTTCGCTGAACAGAATTTTGATAACTTTATGCCTTCCTCAAATAATTTCAAAGAATCCTCAAGAGACTTTTCTCCTTCCTCCAACTCTTGAACTATCTTTTCCAATCTATTTATTGCTTCTTCGAACTTAATCTCTTCCATTTTCCTCTCCTTTCAATTCTCTGGTCCTTCTATCTTTGTTCCCTCTGGCGTTTCAGTTTCTTCTACTGTACAAATTATTTCGCCGTGGTGTAGCCTAACTTTTACTCTATCTTTCATCTTAACTTGGGATGTTTTCTTCAAAACTTCATTTTCTGGCAATTTATAGGTGATGCTGTATCCCCTAGCTAAAATATTCAGCGGGGACAGAACATCTAACTTTCCAGCAATTGAATTTAACCTCTCCTTCTGGAAATCCAAAAAATGGGCGCACTTTGAAACTATTTTCTCTAGATAGTAATCTATTTCCTGTTGAAATTGGGAGTATAGTTGTTCAGGATGGAGAAAGATTCTACTCTCCACAATGCGTCTGTGTTGGCTGGTGCGTTCATCCAATTCACTCTCCATCGACGATTTAATCTTAGAAGTCAAAAGCAATATCTTCTTTTCCAACTCAATTTTATTGGTAACCACTAATTCCGCAGCGGCTGAAGGCGTGGGTGCGCGAAGGTCGGCAACGAAATCAGCAATGGTATAATCAACTTCGTGACCAACAGCCGAAATTACAGGAATCTTGGAGTTATAGATAGCCCGTGCAACAATTTCTCTGTTAAAAGGCCAAAGGTCTTCTAGGGACCCACCACCCCTTCCCACGATTAAGACATCCAGAGAGGGAAAATCTTGGTTAAGATAGGTTATTGCTTCCGCAATCTCGCCGGCTGCACGGTCACCCTGGACCCTGACTGGATGGATTAAAATATGTACATTGGCAAATTTGCGCTCAATTATATTCAAGATGTCACGGATTGCTGCTCCGGTAGGTGATGTAACTATGCCAATCTTCTGAGGTAACATGGGTATCGGTCTCTTGCGCGCTTCATCGAATAGACCTTCTGTTTCCAGTTTCCGCTTCAATTGTTCGAATGCTTGTTGCAATGCGCCTATCCCTATAGGTTCGAGACCGTAGACAATAATCTGGTATCTCCCACCTTTGACGAAGACACTTATCTTTCCTCTGGCAACTACCTTCATTCCATTTTCTGGCACAAACTCCAGTTCTCTAACCTGCCACTTATACATGATGGCGTTTATCTGGGCATCTTCGTCTTTTAAACTGAAATAGAGGTGCCCTGAGGAATGGAAGGTAAGATTGGATATCTCTCCTTCAACCCAAATCTCAGCAAATTCGCCTTCCAGGAGATTCCTTACTATTTTATTTATCTCCGATACTTTATAAATCTTTCTAGGCTCTTCCACCTTTCACTCCCTATTCTCTTCTACTCTTCCCCCAAATGGTTTAGCAATTCTCCTTATGCTTTTTGCCTTTCCTGTCTTCTCATCGATTTCCACCACTGCTCCTGCAAAAACTAAATCATCTCTTGCCACTTCAAACCTGATCGGCATCTGGGTCAAATACTTCTTCAGGATAATCTCCTTCTTTATACCGATGATTGAATCCAGAGGGCCGGTCATCCCTACATCAGTAATATAAGCTGTCCCCTGCGGAAGAATTCGCTCATCAGCAGTAGGAACATGAGTATGAGTGCCTATTACCGCGCTCACTTTACCATTTAAGTACCAGCCCATGGCAACTTTTTCTGAGGTGATTTCCGCATGCATATCCACAATGATTATCTTTGTCTGTTTACTGATTTCTTGTATAATCCTGTCAGCTGTACGAAAAGGACACTCTAGGGTAGACATGTAGACTCTACCCATAAGATTTATGATACCAACTTTTATTCCATTACTCACTTGAATAATCGCCCAACCTTTTCCGGGGACTTCCGACGGAAAATTTGCTGGTCTCAAGATATTCTCTTCCTCGATTATTTCTGAAATCTCCTTCCTTGCCCATACGTGATTGCCCATAGTAATTATATCGACTCCCACTGAAAATACCTCACCAGAAATCTTAGGAGTGAGACCGAAACCGCCTGCTGCATTTTCACAATTAGCAATCACAAATTGAATATTTTCCTCTCTTATTATCCTGGGGAGAATATTTTTCACTACCTGCCTACCCGGTTTACCAATTACATCAGCAATAAACAGTATTCTCACCTTGTCTCCTTCAAAATTTCAAACTTACTCAGTTGTAGGCACAAATTCAATTTGTGCATAACCTGTTTTGCACGGTTAAAAGCATGTTTACAAATGTTGCCTTTTATTTTGCGGTCTCGATGGCTCTCGTCTCTCTGATGACGGTAACTTTTATTTGGCCAGGATACTCTATTTCTTTTTCGATTTTGTTAGCAATTTCCCTGGCAAGATTTTGTACCATATTATCCTCCACATCTTCTGGTTCCACAATAATCCTTACCTCTCGTCCTGCCTGAATGGCATAAGCTTTCTCTACTCCTCGAAAAGAATTGGCTACGTTTTCCAACTTCTCCAGCCTCTTTAAATAGTATTCGAGCGATTCTCTCCTTCCACCTGGACGGGAAGCAGAGATTGCATCAGCAGCCTGCAGCAGCACTGCTTCTATGCTCTGAGCCGGGCAGTCTTCATGATGAGCAGCAATGGCATTAACCATTTTCGAGAATTCGTTATGTTTTCTTGCCAAATCCGCACCAATCTGGGCATGCGTTCCCTCCACGTCGCGATCGATAGATTTACCTATATCATGTATCAACCCGACCCGTCTGGCAAATTTCGCATCTACGCCTAACTCACTAGCCAATACAGAAGCTATGTAAGCTACCTCTAAAGAATGCTGGAGAACATTCTGGCCATAGCTGGTTCGATATTTAAGCCTAGCTATTAACCTAATTATTTCCGGATGGAGACCTTGAACGCCGATATCAAATGCTGCTTGTTCCCCCACTGACTTCAGATGGATTTCCATCTCTTTCTTCGCCTTTTCTACGACTTCTTCAATCCTTGCCGGGTGAATTCTGCCATCGGCAATTAGCCTTTCTAAAGCAACCCGTGCAATTTCCCTTCTGACGCCATCAAAGGCAGAAAGTGTAATAGCTTCGGGGGTGTCGTCAATTATTAAATCGACTCCAGTGGCGTTCTCAAAAGCCCGAATATTCCTACCTTCCCGGCCTATCACGCGGCCTTTCATCTCATCATCTGGCAGGGAAACTGTGGAAACCGTGATATCCGCAGTATGCTCCACAGCACAACGCTGGATGGCCTGACTTAAAATCCCCTTAGCTCTTCCTGTTCCGGTCTCTATAGCCTCCTGCTCCATCCGTCTAATAATTACCGCCCCTTCTCTCTTCGCCTCTTCTTCCATACTGACCAGCAGAACCTTCTTTGCTTCTTCCGGCGTCATTCTGGCTAACCTTTCCAATACCTTCTTTTGTTCTTCCTTTACTTGAGTTAACCTCTTCGCCTCTTCCTCCAAATGTCTCTCTTTTCCCAAAACATATCTCTCTTTCTTGTCAATTTCTCTCTCTTTCCTCTCAAGGATATCAACTTTGCGGTCCAAATTTTCATCCTTCTGCACTAACCGCTTTTCCAAACTCTCTAACTCTTGCCGTCGACTTCGCGTCTCCTCTTCAAATTTAATCCTTGCTCTGTGCATCTCATCTCTTATCTCAAGGACGCCTTCTTTCTTTTTCGCTTCGGCCTCTCGCTGGGCAGAATCGATTATCCTCTTCGCTTGTGCTTCAACTGATGAGGCCTGAGATTTCGCGTAGATAAATCTTAATATGAAGCCTACTAATATTCCTAAAAGAAGGCAACCTAGGATAACTAAGGTCATACTATCCATTTCTTCCTCCTTATCTGGGGGAAATTCCCACACTCAAGTTATCCCCTCTGGAGATACCAAAGATTTGGTGATGGCAATACCGTTAGAACTAGTTCTAAGGGCATCAGCACTGAAATTTACTTAAGGCCGGCTTTTACAATCTATTATCCCGCTTTCAGTAACTATTTTATCAACCCTCACATCTTTTTCTACCAGGGGAATCTTCCCGGCAATCTGCAAATCGAAAGCCAGTCCAATCACTACACATTGATGGGAGCGACCCATCCTCGATCTTATCGACTTACTTCTTAAGAATCGATCGTAGTATCCTCTCCCGTACCCAAGGCGACCTCCCCTCTTATCAAAGACTACTCCCGGAACAACTACGAGATCGATCTCTTTCTGATCCACCGTCCCTCTGAACTCCTTTTTCGGCTCCCTTATTCCAAAACTTCCTTTGGTGAGTTCTTTTTTAAAATTTTTAATCCCGGCTACCCCTATTTTTTGCCCATCTACAACGGGTATTACTACCCTTTTTCTCACGTCCAGCGCATTTCTTATCATTTTCTCTGTTTCCACTTCACTACGAAAAGATACATAAAACATAACTGTCTTTGCGCGCCGGAACTCAGGCAATGTAAAGAGTTCCTTTTCGATCTTCTCGCTCCTAGAGTCTATTTCATGCCTGGAAAGGCTGTCTCTCCGCTTCAGGAATTCTTGCCTGAGGTTTGTCTTTTTCTTCTCCATTTTTTCAAAAAGTTCTAGCCTGATCCTCCTTCTCCTGCCGAGTGGATCTTTCTGGAGAATGGTCTGGCTTCTGCCCATGGGAGGACTTGGAATCCTTAGCAATCCGGGACTCCAACTCTTCCATCCTCTTCTTGATCTTTGCCTCATAACCTTCTTCTGTGGGAAAATAGTACTTACGTTTCACGGGTAAATAGTCTTGCTGAACCCATCCATTTGAATAATTGTGCGGATACTTATAATCTTTTCGTCCAATCTTAGTTAAATATTTTGGTGGCTTAAGAATTTTCTTCTCTTCTATATCGGCCAAAGCGTTATCTATTCCCTTATAGACTGCATTAGACTTGCGAGCACAAGCAATATATATTGCGGCTTGAGCAAGGGGTATTTTAGCTTCGGGCATTCCTAAAAATTCACAGGCCTCCAGAGCTGCATTAGCTACTACCAGAGCTTGTGGGTCTGCATTGCCCACATCCTCACTGGCACAGATCACAATCCTTCTGGCAATAAATCGTGGGTCTTCGCCAGCATATATCATCTTTGCCAACCAGTATAAAGTTGCATCTGGGTCGGAGCCTCTCATGCTCTTAATAAAAGCAGATATCGTGTCATAATGTTCATTCCCTTTCTTATCATAGACCACAGCCTTTTTCTGAATCGATTGTTCAGCGACTAATAGGGTGAAGTTAGTCTCTCCGTTGCGGCTTGGTTTTGTGGTCATCACTCCCACCTCCAGAGCATTCAATGCTCTTCTGGCATCACCATTGGCAGTTTTTATCAGATGCTTCAGTGCCTCAGGAGCAATCTTTATTCTCTTTTTGCCCAAGCCGTTTTGTTTATCTTCAATTGCCCTTTTCAAAATAACTTTTAGGTCTCGATCACTCAAAGATTTAAATTCGAAAATCTGGGAGCGGAAGAGTAACCTGGAATTAATATAAAAATAGGGATTCTCAGTAGTAACGCCGATCAGGATCACTATCCCCTTCTCTACGTCTGGCAGAAGGGCATCTTGCTGGCTTCTGTTAAAATGGTGAAGCTCATCGATGAGCAGAATTGTCTTCTGACCCGAAAGCTTTCTCCTTTGCCAAGCTCTTTCAATTATCCTTCTCAAATCAGCAACCCCGGAAGTCACCGCATTTAACTCTTCAAAGTATGCTTTCGTACCCTCAGCGATTATTCTGGCCAGCGCAGATTTACCACAGCCTGGTGGACCGTAGAAGATGAGAGATACAATTCTATCCGCCTCAATAGCTCGCCGGAGCAGTTTACCTTTACCTAAAATGTGCTCTTGTCCTACGAACTCGGAAAGTCTCTTTGGGGAAATCCTCAAAGCTAAGGGCATATCATTAGTGGCTTCTGATTTCTGTTTAGCAAAAAGTTCCATCCCCTGCCTCGTAATTCTTAATCAAGCATTAAAAAAAGTCCCCGCTCTGCCGTGTGCCTGACTGTTTTAAAGCACCAACTAAAAGTGGGTATCCTGCTCCGATAACCACGATTATCAGAGGCCCCGGATTCCCTGATTAATGCTTGTCGGCTTAAAATAGTCAACACATCACGAACATCGCAGGGACGGTAAAAGCATACTATATTTTCAACAATATAGAAACTACTATTTTAATGCTTGATCGAGCAGCTTGATCAGTTCTTCAGATTTTTTTGATATTTCCTGGCCACTGTTATCCTTACTCTCTCTCAATTTAAACAATTCATCAGCAATATTTAGAGCAGCCAAAACTGCTACCCGGCTTGTATCTACAATATGCGATGTGTTAGCTATTTTGTTCATTTGTTCATCAACATATTTTGCTAAAGCCGAGACATACAAGGGGTCCCAGTCGCCCCCCTGAATTACGAATTCTCGGTTATATATCCTCACTGGAATCTTGTCTCCCTCTTTCTCAAGCATAGAACCTTCTTACCCGTGCCAGGATTATACTTTCATTTTCTCTAACCGATCAAGCAGAATTCGGAGCCTCTCCCTAACTTCTTTTCTTTCCTTTCCTAAGCGCTCGGCTTGAGCGATTATCTTCTTTGCTGCTCTATTCTCTCCCTCCATAAATTTAATGTCCTCTTTTTCCTTTTCAATATTCTCCAGTAACTTTGTCCTTTCTTGTTTCAGCGAATTGACTAATACAACAATCTCCTCTATCTTTTTCTTGAGGACATTGAATTCTTTCATCTTTCCTTATTTCACAACCAGTCTTATCTTCTCACTTTTACTTTTAAGTCTCTTTCTAACGCCTCCACTATTCTGATATGTAAACTATTTACCTCTTCATCCCTCAAAGTCTTTTCCATAGATTGATAAATAACCTTACAGCCTAAGCCCCTGTTCCCGGGCTCAATCTGTTCACCAAAATACACGTCGAAAAGTTTTACGTCTTGAACAAGTTCATTTCCAGCTTTTTTAATTTTAACACAAATTTCCTCAAATGTCAAGCCCTCCGGAGCAACAAAAGCAATATCCCTAGAAACCCACGGAAACTTCGACATTCTCTTATACGTCTTCTTAATTTCGATAAGTTTACACAATTTGTCAAAATATAGTTCGAAAATGTATACTTTATCTTTGAATTCCATCTTCCCAGAGACCTTCTTAGCTAATTCGCCAAAATCTCCCAGATGTTCATTGCCTACCATTATCTTATT
>Ga0209978_10001021_pt1 | contig 11341 bp, 9 predicted proteins | sample BentaG_FD_182805 | JGI IMG/M metagenome (GOLD analysis project Ga0209978, IMG submission 182805) | Deep subsurface microbial communities from South Atlantic Ocean to uncover new lineages of life (NeLLi) - Benguela_00093 metaG (SPAdes)... | ecosystem: Environmental > Aquatic > Marine > Oceanic >...
GCCAGCGCCATTTTCACCCACTAACGCGTGAACTGTTCCCTCCTCGACTTGTAAATCTACAGAATGCAAAACTCGAACGCCCGAGAAGTCCTTGCAGATGCCCTTCATCTGAACTGCATAGTTCATAATAACACCTCCTCCGTTACCTAATAAGCCTTCTTTTGCTAACAGCACCTGCCGGCACTAGTCGTGTCACAACAAGTGCCGAAAGTACGATCAAGCCCAGAGCAATCTCTTGGGAATGGGGCGCTAATCCGATTATGGCAATACCACGGTCGGCTAGTGTAAATAGCATAACTGCCAGCATCGTTCCCAAAATCGAAGCCGAGCCTCCAGTTAAGCTTGTGCCACCAATTATCACTGCAGCCAGTGACATTAGTTCCATCCCCGCGCCGAAATAAGGCCTTACTCCCTCCAGAGCTCCTGCGTTGAGCATCCCCGCCACAGCGGCAAGCAACCCCGCGACAACATAGGTTAGAATCCTTATCCCGTCAACGGGGACACCAGCAGCACGAGCAGCATTCAGATTACCGCCAGTAGCATAAGCCCATAAGCCAAAGCGGGTACGGCTCAGCAGCCACCAAACACCAACTGCAAGTCCAATGACGATGAGAAAACAGGGAGGTAGCCACAATGGACTGTGCCCAGATGCTAGATATGTCCATGCTGTACCTCTTACGCTAAGCATTATCATCTCCAAGGGGACATAATGGATAAGGTAAGCTCCCGCTCGTATAATAGCGAGCATGGCAAAAGTGGCAATGAAAGGCATGAAACGAAGTTTGGTCACCAGCAACCCGTTTATCAAGCCAATAGCGCTTCCTGCACCCAGGCCGGCAAATAGCGTTACTTCAAAGCCGTAGCCTAGATGGTGGAGCCAAGCCATTATCATCGCTGAAATGCCGAAGGTTGAACCGAGCGACAAATCGATCCCGCCAGCAGCCATGACCAAACTTTGCCCCACTCCAAGCATCCCGAGGAGGGCAAACGCCCTGATGAGAACGAAAACCGTTAAAGGGTGCCTAAAGCCCTCTATGGTAACTGCAGGCACCAAGACGACTAACGCTACCACTATGGCAAGCCAAGCCTGCCATGACAATGCACCCCTTCCTCGACCCATTACCTAAGTCCTTTCGATTAAAAATCTAAATACGTCTCCCCGCCCTTTTCGATCTATCAAACCATGTGCTCCACCTCTGGCACTATGCCGCAGCAGCACCCTGCCCCGCTTTCGAATAGGCGTAGTCATGCCTCTCTATTGAACAGCCAAATCGGAGCTTCCTCATTGGCTGCCTTCTGTGAAGAACTGAACGAATGTCTACCTTTGCCTCATACACGCAGACTGTGCCCCAGCCAATAAGAAGCTCAGCGGGAGCAATAGCCTACCAGGAGATCCACGTTGCCTGTTGTGGTGAGCCCCGGTCAGTGGACCGGCAGGTATATGGGCGGAATTTCGTCAATGTTCTCCATAGTCACAGGAATAATCGGGGTCCAGTAAATAGCTTGCATGGTTCCCGCCTTATAGCCTGGGCTGGAGAGTATGTAGGCTGCAAAGTCGATAAGATGTACCCCCATATCGTACGGAGAATACAGCGCTGTCCCATACATCCTGCCTTCCCTGATTGCTTCAAGTCCGGACTTTTCGCCGCCAAGGCCAACGAGGACTATCTCACCTGTTTTCCCGGCTTCTTCAATCGCCAGAGCGACGCCGACTCCCATTTCGTCATCACCTGCGAAGACACCATTTATATCTGGGTGAGCCGTTAAAACCCCCTTGATCGCCTCATAGGCGCCGTCCCTACTCCAAGGGGCTGTAGGGCAGTCCACATCAAAGACAACTTCCATATCTGGGTACTTTTCAATGGTATGCCTAAAGCCCCACGTCCGCGCTATACCGGTGGGATGAACTTTGTCGCCCATGACCACGCCTACTTTTCCTCTGTAATTAAGGGCCTCCGCCAGAAGCTCGGTCGACGCCATTCCATTCTCATAATGGTTACACATTGATGAAAAATCAGGGAGAACGTCAGACTGGTTCAAGAACATTAATATCGGAATACCAGCAGCCTGGACCCTCTCTACCACGGGCGCAGCCGATGGTGCATCTACAGGCGAGAATATTAGCACGTCTACCCCTCGTGCGATGGCGGCATCAGCGGAGTCACTAATTACCTCCGTGCTAAAGTTAGAGTCGTAGTGACTTAACTCAAAGCCATACCTCGCCGCTTGATACTCCATGCCCGCCTTCCAATTCATTGATACCGGGTGAGCCAGCATCAGGTAAATGACGTCGATTTTCTTCCCCTCCAGGGGAATGGGATAGTAACCTCCAACGTCCCACGGAGCTTCAGGTGCAGGCTCGGCTCTAGGTAGAAGAGGTGGTGTTACTGGTGGTGTTACTGGTGGTGTCACTGGTGGTGTCACTGGTGGTGCCGCTTCCGGCATACATCCAGCAAAGATTATACTAACCACCATCACTGCTGTTAATAAAGGTACAATAAACTTTTTCATTTTTTACTCCTTTCGTTGATTTCTAGTAGCCCTTTGTTATACTTTCCACTGGCGAGACATCTTAATCACCTCCTACCTGCGTTCTTTGCTTGATTTCAGTCAATCCTAAGCTTAAGGCTAAGGCTAGCACGATGTATTATTTTTGTCAATACTTTGTACTCGTTGGTTCTAATCAATCTTGGTTGTTTAGAACCTGAGAGCTAGATGGTTTGACAAGGGAATTAGCGGCAGTATATGATTCTGCTCAAGAAGGCGAAGGTGTTCTTCCGGCCAGATGGAAGGGACGGAAGGAGACGAAACTGAGACTACCGGGTGATCTGGTGGTAGCCAAAGTCAGAAAAAGGTTTCCAGATCACTAAAAGGTCGAGTTTTTGGATAACTTCTTATTCTCTTTATAAAAGGAAAACTCATAAGTAGTTAAGTAGTATGGAGGATGTTACGTGACTCAAGCTGTTGAAATCCTTAAAAGTATGAAGCGTTTGGTTGAAACTAAGCATGATCGAGCAAGAAACTTTAAGAAGCAGACAGGCAGGAAGATAATTGGTTATACTTGCCCTTATGTCCCAATTGAAATAATCTCAGCGGCTGGGGCATTGCCAGTTTGGGTTCTAGGTAATACGGAAACCGTTGTCGAGGCAGGGGCCTACATCCAAAGCTACTTTTGCCGTTACATGCGCAATCTTGTTGATCAAGGATTGCGAGGCGTTTACGACTATCTAGACGGGATTGTAGTTCCCCGCGTATGTGATGCCATGCAATCCTTTTACGAACACTGGGTTAGGTACATTGCTACCCCCTACAAATGGTTTCTCCAGCATCCATTCGTAACGAATACTAGCTATGCACTAACTTACTGGACGACGGAGCTGACGGCGTTCAGGGAAAGCCTCGAAAAGTTTACCGGAAGGCAAATTTCAAACGATGATTTACGGTCGGCTATTAATGTGTACAACACTAACAGGTCTCTGCTCCGTCAACTCCACGATCTGCAAAGGAGGAATCAAGCGCCTATCTCGGGTACAGAGGTACTATATGTACTAGTATCAGGTCTGACTATGCCAGTTGAGGAACACAATAAGTTGTTGCAAGAATTGCTTCAAGGACTACCCAGGCGCAGGGATGTTCCCAAGGGTAAGTATCGATTGATGCTCATCCGTGGTTGTTTGGCTGAGGACGCAATGCCGTCGTTGCAGGAAATGGAAAAGTTGGGAGGAATCATAGTAACCGACGAAACATGTAGTGGCACAGAACGATTCTCCAAGGATGTTCCCACCGAAGGCGACCCTCTTTCAGCCATTGCTCTGCGGTACTTGAGAGGGGTTCGCTGTGCAGAGTATTCACCTATGGAGCGCCTGTTTGAACATGTTCTAAGGACAGCTAAAGACTATAGGATACAAGGAGCTATTTTCCTACTAGAAAAGTATTGTGACCCGTATTATATGGCCTATCCGGACATTAGAAGAGCCTTGGAAGAGCAGAGAATACCGAGTCTGCTAATTGAAACAGGGGAGATAGCTATGCCGTTGGGGCAGATTAGGACGCGTATTCAGGCGTTTTTCGAAATGATAGGAGGTTAAAAGGCATGGCTGAAGAAAAACCGTTAGTCAAGAGGTTAAAGGTTAACGAAGAAGTTAATGCTGCAATGACGAAATACATTGCGGAAGGATGGAGGGCAAAAAAGGAGGGTGAAAAGATCTGTTGGACAACCGGAGGGGGGGCACCCAGAGAACTGCTCTATGCCATGGATATCTGGTGCTATTTGCCAGAGGTACAGTCTGCTGTGACAGCAAGTGATCAAGTAATCGTCCAATACCACATGGCTGCGGAAAAGGAAGGATACTCCATGGACGGTGTTTGCCCTTACGCGAGGGGCAACATCGGAGAGATTATTTCTGGCCGGCCTCAGGGATACCCACCAGGCACGGGCGGGGGCATACCGACTCCAGACATTCTGCTGGCTTTCAAGACGTTCTGTGGAACATTAATTTACTGGTGGGAAGCGCTTAAACGCAGGTTGGGCGTCCCGCTCTTTGTCGGCGACACCATGTTTTATAATAGGCCAATAGAAGACCGCGACGTGAGCTATTATGCGGATTCAATGCGTGACTGCGTCAGTTTTCTGGAAAAGCAGACTGGCAAGAAATTAGATCCTGAACGGCTTAAAGAAGCCCAAGGGTTATCTGGCAAAGTCAGAGAGCTTATGAACAAGATCTTGGAACTGAATAAGAACGTTCCGGCACCGTTCGATGAGCTAGATTTTATGGGTACCGCACTTGCTGCTTGCTGGTGGAGGGGGTGTAGGAAGAGGCCCTGGAATGCCGTGGAGTTTTTTGAGAAAGCATTGGCAGAAGTGGAAGAGCGTGTGAAAAACCGAATTGGCGCTCTTGAGGACGAGAGGTTCCGCCTCGTGTTCGATAGCAATCCTCCCTGGTATAAATTCAATTGGCTAGGTGATTACTTGGCCCAGAAGGGAGCCATTTACGTGACCTCGTCGTTTAACCGCTGGTGGACAGGGTACAATGGGTTTGACTACGGCTGGTGCATGATGGGGAGAGATTGGTCCTTTGAGGACATAGGTAGATGTAACATTCCCAACTGGATTAACGATGGCATAGAGGAACGTATCAAGTACATGAGTAGATTGGTAAAAGATTATCGGGTCGACGGGGCAATCTTCATGGATAACCGAGGCTGTAGGATCTTGTCATACGCCATGTTAGATGAGGCAGCCTATCTCGAACGAGATCTGGGAATTCCAACGTTGCTGTATGAGGGCAGCATGGCCGACCCTCGACACTTTGACGAGGAAAGGGTAAAAGTCCAACTGGACACCTTTCTTGAAATGCTAGAAAAGAAGAAGAAAATTAAACGAGGTCCATAACTATCATGCTTTGTTAGCGGCTAAGGTAGTCGCTAATTTATCCCAAACCTTTTCATAAAAACTGTGAGTTAAAGAGAGAATCTTGGCGTGTGTGACCCGATATTTATGATTAGTGGCGGAGTGGACGTAGGAAGCCTAACGACGAAAGCGGTGCTATTAAAAGACAGAAAGATTCTGTCTTATAGTCTAATTCTCTCGAGTGAAAAAAGCGAAGTTATAAGCAAAAAAGCGATAGACGAAGCTTTGAAAATGGCAGACTTATCCATCAATGACGTGCAATATATCGTGTCAACCGGCGTCGGAAGGAAGGAAGTCCCATTTGCAAATGAGAGTATTACTACACCTTTGGCGGTACCCGTGGGCGCAATACAAGTCTTCCCTACGGCGAGAACGATAATAGATATGGGTGCAGAGAATTGTGTAGTGGTGACATGCAACGAAAAGGGGCAGGTCACGAACTTCGTTATGAACGACAAGTGTGCGGCTGGCACTGGTTTATTTTTGGAGACCATGGCCGAGGCGTTGGAAGTTAGGTTAGAGGACATGGGCAAACTATCTTTAGAGTCGAAAAATAAAGTTAACATTAGTTCTATGTGCACCGTTTTCGCTGAGTCGGAGGTGATAGGGTATGTTCACATGGGGACTAACAAAGTTGATATCATAAGGGGCCTGCACGACGCAGTATCGCTCAGAGTCTTTGGGATGCTAAATAAAGTGCGCTTTAAGAAGGATGTGGTTATGGTTGGTGGTGTCGCGAAAAATATCGGCGTTGTTAATTCATTAAAAAATGCGATCGGGTTAGATATACTGATACCAGAAAATCCACAAATCGTTGGAGCTTTAGGAGCTGCAATTGTTGCGTATAATAGCGCAAAGGATGCAAGGTGAATGATAACTGCGGGTGTAGATATAGGTTCTCTAACAGCCAAAGCGTTGATCTTCGAGGATAATAAGATTTTGTCCTATGGCATCATTCCGACGGGTGCGGATAGCATAAAAACGGCGCAAAATGTGATGAATATAGCGTTAAAAAACACGGGTCTGTCCCTTCGTGATATAGGATACATCGTGTCAACGGGGTATGGAAGAGTACTTGTCCCATTCGCAAATAAAAATATGACAGAAATTTCGTGCCACGCCAAGGGAGCGCATTGGTTTTTTCCAACGGTAAGAACAGTACTTGATTTGGGTGGTCAAGATTGCAAAGCAATAAGATGTAATGAAAAGGGACGGGTTACGAATTTTGTTATGAACGATAAGTGCGCGGCTGGCACTGGAAGATTTATGGAAGTAATGGCAAAAACACTTGAGTTGTCCCTCGATGACATCGGAAAGCTATCGTTGCAGACCGTAAAGGAGCCTTGTAGCATCAGCAGCATATGCGCCGTTTTCGCGAAAAGCGAGGTTTTAGCTCTTCTTCGCCGTGGAGAACATAAAAATGACATCCTCGCGGGATTATGCGAGGCATTTGCTAGTAGAGTCTTTAACTTGTTGAGTGTGGTAAAGATAGAAAGGGAGTTTGTCATATCTGGCGGCATTGCGAAAAATATAGGTTTGGTCAGAAGATTAGAGGGAAGAGCTGGATTAAGTGCCAACATACCCTTCGAGCCACAAATCGTTGGAGCTTTAGGAGCAGCAGTTTTCGCGAAAGAGCTCTCAGAAAGATGAAATGATAACCGCAAGCGGATCATGATTTTAGGTTCCAAAATTGTCGAAAATATTAGTCAAAGTCCACACCAACACTGCGGAAGCCGAGTTCTCAGTTTTCAGGCCTTGGAACGCCACATTCCGCGGCTACAGCAAAGAAAATCTCCACCATACACAGCCCACTACAACTTGTGAATTTTCACGGAAATTACCCACCCTAAGCTCTAATTTTTCAAGTAATTGACCCACTCTCTTTTCATGGATATGACCCACCCCGGGCGCAGATAAGAGAGGCCGGTGGTGAGGCATGCTTTATCAATACTGACGTCGCAATAGCACATGATGTCAAGAAGATGATTAAAGTAGCGCTGGATAACTATGGCAAGCTGGATATCCTCTACAATAATGCCGGCATTGCAGAGAAACTGGCCCCTACGCACGAAGCTCAGGTAGCCGACTGGGATAGAGTCATCAGTATCAATCTCAAGGGTGTTTTCCTGGGAATGAAGTTTGCCATCCCTGAGATGCTCAAGAGAGGAGGTGGCGTAATAATTAACACTGCCTCCATGGCTGGCCTTGTTGGCGTTCCGGGTCAGTCGGCCTACAATGCCAGTAAAGGCGGGGTGATACAGCTGACCAAGACGGCAGCCTTGGAGTATTCTACCCAGAACATCCGGGTTAATTGCATCTGCCCCGGTACCATCTGGACGCCGATGATGGAGAGTAGAGCGATGGAGACTGCGGGTGGCGTTGAAGAAGCCAAAAAGCAGTCTATCAAGTATTTTTCGCCTGTTGGCAGACTGGGCGAGCCGGAGGAAATTGCCCAGGCAGCTTTGTTCCTGGCTTGTGATGGCTCCAGCTTCATAACCGGCATACCGTTGCCTGTGGACGGAGGCTTTATAGCCTCCCCCCATCGATTCCATTTAACCGCCTGAAAGACAAAAGGGGCCGGGGGATTTGAACCCCCGACCCCCTAGCATGGTAGAAATCCCAGATTAACATAATGATTATATAGTACGAACCAGCGCCAGGCCCCACCTCTTGTTTTCTACCCTGGCCGCGGGTTAAAGCTCACTTTTTGACCAGCAGCCACCCACCTTATAGGCCGGTGGATCGCCCCGAAGGTCCCTAACTAGTAAAACGACTGGAAGCCATTGAGGAAAGCTAAAACCAGTTAAGGTACAGCCAGAGTGAAAGAAGCCTGAAACAGAGGTAGTCTACTATTCACAAGCGGTTTTAGGCGCCTGGAATTGACTCTCAAGGCCTCATTTATTGTCAAGTAGTCCCGGGGGAGTCAATGCGAGCTTGGGAATTGGCACGTTCCACAAAAAAAGTCGGAGTTGTGGGGTGAAGATGAAGAGCCTCTTGCTGGCTTCCAACTATTAACTCAGGCACAGTCACCAATCCAGATGCTTAATTCTATATTCTGGATAAGTTAGCTGCCAAAATAAGCGCCATGAAAAAGAACGGCACTTTACTTTTTGCTAGATGTTCACGCCCTTCTGCCTCACTCTCTCCTCCATGAGATGTGCTCCCCTAACAGGCTGCATCAACTCAAACTTTATCGTTCCTAGCTAAGCAACGGCTGCTTTTATCTGCCAATCAGAGGTCTCGCCGTACATCGTTTTGTTTATCACTGTATCCATTGGAATCTGTTGAAATGGACCTATGCCCAAGGACTGATAGTGCTCTATAGCCTTGTCCAAGTCCTTGACTAATATCCCCACATGGTCAATCTTCGAGAATGGTGACTTTTCTGTCATTGTTCCCTCCTTTTATAGGCTGAGATTTTACACTTTATCAGTTTAATTTGACGAGAATTACAACTACCCTGCTAATACTCTTTATCGGAGGGGAGGGTCAGAAACTATTTGTAGGGCAAAAACATAGCAGATCCTTCAAATCTATCACACCCAGGGCAGAACGACTAATTTCTACCTTTTACTCTTCTTGTGGGTATCCACAACTTCGATGAAAGCTTCTATCTTCTTTTTAGTTTCAGACTCAGAGTAATAATGCATATCTACGATATCGCTTTCTAAGACCAGCGTTGGGATGTCAATGAATTCCTTTAACACATTAATCTCGTGAAGTTGTCCACAGTGTACAGTCCGACAAGTACGAGCTTGATGGAAAATCACACCATCTATCTTATAGTCATCTATCATTTCCAAGATCCACTCGACATCAGGATGTCCGGTGTGTTTTTGCGCCTTCTCGTACCTATAGGTAAACTGTTTGAAGAACCTCCATGCTATTCGCTCCAGTGGATCAGTAACTCCTGCTGGTATTTCAACTGGAGGTAGGGGGTGATAAGTAATCTCAATAGGAAAAACTGCCCCGAAACTCTCAAAGTAATTAAATAGATTCATGGCAAACCACGGGGGGAGACCTCCACCCCAAAGCATGCGGTACTTTTCATCCGGAATCACACCTAATTTATTATCTATCCGATTTTTTACTTCGTTATATAACTCCTCATAAAAGTCATAAGCTTGTTGCGTGCCTATATAAAACCAGCCGGGTACCATGGTGCTCATGGCGTCTTCCGTCGGCATTGGGGACGGAATAGCCTTCCTCAGCTTATAAGCTTTATTCCATATTATGAGGGTTCTCTCAATGAGGTCGGTAACCTCGCTTAGCTTAGCCCAATCCATCTTTCTACCCGTATGCTTTTCCAAAAACTCGACAAGTTCCCTCAATTCCTCCGTTGCAAACCTAACATAGTAATCTTGGACCTCTTTAATATTGGCATCGAATGGTGGCCAAAGCAAGTTGAGGACATGCATCGGGACATCGACATAGCGTTGTGAAGCTTGAAATCCCTTATATCTGGGCTCACAGATCATCATACCGGTACCTAGCATCACTGTAGGTCTCGCCAACCCACCATCTGGAGCACTTGGGGGCATCTCACCTAATTCCTTATACAGAGCATCAAAGCCAATCCAGCATCTAGCATAAGAGCAAAGGTGTAGAGCATAACCCTCAGCATATGCCTTGTCAAGGAACCTTTCGGCATCCATTTTAGCTGCGCAAAGAGCCGCGTAATTCTCTGTTCCGACAGATATTATATCCATAGCCCTTAAAATATCCTCGTAAGAGCTTTCAACAAAATAATAAGCTACTGGTTCTCCCTTTGCCTGTGCTTCGTGGGTTTTTGCGCTCCAGTCCTTAATCATGGGACGTACTTTCCTTGCCACTTCCAGCGCTTTTACCGCCGTGGTTTTGCTCTCCGGTGCTCCCGTGTTCATAGTCTTATCTCCTCTAAGGCTCTAGATTAGGCGATCATTTCCAAGAAGGCTTGAACTTGGGTCTTAAGCCTTTGGATACTCATTAGCGTGTAATCGTGTTCAATCGCGAGGACAGGAAGTCCTGCTCCTATAAGGAACTCCTTTATATCCGGAAGGTCAAAAGCGTAGGGGTCACAGTAGATTATAAGCTGGATAACAACTCCATTGACATTGAAATCCTCGGCATAGCTCTGTAGATAACCAAATCTAGCCTCTAAATCCTCTTGACGTGTACCCACTCTATCTACATAAAACCTGGGATAGGGGAGCTTATCTAAATATCGATCAGTGATGTTTTTTAATGGATTACCAGTTGTTTCCACATCGGCGGCGAAGGACCTGTAGCCGAAGCAGAGGTCATCCATGACTACATCGGCCCCGTTCGCCTCAACCATTTCTATAAAATCGGCACTATCAAGCTCGGAACCATAGATAAGTAGTCTAGCCAACTTCTTTTTGGGGTCAGCTTTACGCTCTTTAACTTCCTGAATAGCCTGCCTCAGCAGTTTATTAGATTCCTCTACAGGAAGGCTTAATATACAGGAAATTATCTTCATTACTTCACTACCGAGGACAAGCGGAGGGTCTTCCTTCCTTAACTCATACATTTGCCTAATTAAGGCTCTATTCTCATTATGAAGCTTGATTGCCTCACTAAGTCTCTCCTCTGTGATTTCCCTCCCGATAAACTTTTCTATGCTTCTCTTAAGAGTCATTAACTCTGCCAAGAAGAATTCGTGGGCAGGCTGGGACCTGGTGTGGGGGATATTTATAAAATGGGCATAGGCAGGTTTAATATTATGTTTCCAGATATCATAGAGCTTTACGCTATTATCGCAGTTATGAGGCATTACAAACCCATCCAGGAAATCATACTCGCCTTGAAGGGCAAGCCCGAGGCAATTACGAGTAAAAGGGCACGCGATGGCCTCAAGGTAGGCGTCAGCTTCGCTAACAGTCTCTTTGATTCGCCCTGTAATTCGATATGGAACAAGGTCGACAGCAGTGA
>Ga0209978_10001022_pt1 | contig 11341 bp, 8 predicted proteins | sample BentaG_FD_182805 | JGI IMG/M metagenome (GOLD analysis project Ga0209978, IMG submission 182805) | Deep subsurface microbial communities from South Atlantic Ocean to uncover new lineages of life (NeLLi) - Benguela_00093 metaG (SPAdes)... | ecosystem: Environmental > Aquatic > Marine > Oceanic >...
GCTAAAGCCATGGTAAAAGCCGGCCGATAGAATAGCACTTGAATGTTTTCCTTGTTCAGTTCCCGTTGGAGAATGGGACGAACCGCCTCATAGACCTGCCTCTTTTCCAGCTTGGTGCTGTAAAGGTAGGGGACATCAAGGATGCCAAGCATCGGAAAAGTTCCGGAGTGATAGCCGCCAGACATCTCGCTCATGCCAAGCTCGCCCTTACCGACAGCCTTCGCCCAGTCCTCAGCCTTAATCGGCAGTCCCCCCTGTGGGACTTCCCTGATGTCCAGCAGACCACCGGTGCGTGCTTTAATTCGGTCAAAGGCTTTTTGTTTTTCTATGTCATGGAAAGTAGTGATACCAGCCATGTATATCATGCAGTCCCACTGCACGGCTTCCATGGGTGCTTCTGGGGCTGGTCCGGCTGGCCCGGCACAGGCGGCAGCTAAAGACAACACCAGTGCCAAAATTACACCTACTGCTATTAATCGAGCACGTTTCATTTCTTACCTCCTTTTAGACTTTTAGTCTTGTGTCACCATATACGCTATCTCTAGGTATCAGTGTTTCTGCCTTTACTTTTGAAAACCATCACCCCCTTTATCATATATTTTGAACAGCCTGGACTACTGACTGAGATAACTAGTCCAGCTAAGGAAGTTACCGTCCAAACATACTCTCTATTGATTTTGATATTTTATGCCCTATGGCAAGGCTTGTCAACCCCTTTTATTGGCGCCCACTTCTCTTGAAGGCAAGTACCTCCCGCTACACTAGGTTAGTTCCAACCTCCTCGGTGTAGGCAAACTCCTCGGTAAGGTGGTCGCTGACAAACACATGCCCAGGATAGTGCACGATTGCCAGTGGTGGCTTAGCCTCTTTAATGGCGTTCTCTGGGGTACAGGCGCATATCCAACACAGGGCAACCTCATTGGGCTCTTGAGGTGCAGCGCCACCCGGCCAGGGATTCCACACATCGGCGTGATAGATGTCCTTAATGCCAATGCGTGCCGGGTCGCCGATGCAGATTGGACTACCGTGCGAAACCGGCAGACGTGAGGTTATCTGGACAGCCCGGATGGCATCACGGTTAGTCTTAAACAGACGGACAGTGGCAATCATATTATTACAGGTAAAACGTCCGGCTGGATTGGCAGGTAGGTTGGTGGTGAAAGCACCCATGGTGCGGTAATTGACCTTGTACTGCCTTAATAACGTCTCAAAACCGAAACTGCAGGGCAAAACAAAGGCCACCAGGTCATCTCGCCAGTACTTCATTATATCGCGGGGCTCATCAACAACCTCGCCATACTTATAAACACGGTATCGGTTACAATCGGTGCGCAAGTCTGCCTCAGGTGCGATTAACGTGGGATGCGGTGAGCCTGGCTCACAAACATCGGAGATAAAGAGGCCCCGAGGATTACGAGTACAGAAGAGGAGGAACTCGTAGGCATAATCCTTGGTGACAATGTCCACCGCATGCCAAGTATAGCCAGCACAGCAAAATTCGGCATCCTCATCTTCTGCCCATTCATTTCGTCTGGCCATAAGTCGGAATTCCTTGGGAGTTAGCGCCGCTTTCTCCTCTAGGCTTAGTTTTTTGGTAGTAGTCATTTTCTTTCCCCCTTTCTTTTTAAGTATCAGTGTTTCTGCCTTTACCTTTTGAGAGCCATCACCTCCTTCCTTACTTAGCCTATCATCATGTTGGGGAGCCAGAGAACTAGCTCCGGTACAAAAGTGTAGAGCGCAATAGCAACGAGCATCAAGATGAAGAAGGGCACAATACCCTGTATAACCTCACTAATGTCCCCCCCGGTGATACCGTGAATTACGTAAAAATTCATCCCTACAGGGGGGGTGATTAGAGCACACTCAATTAGTACAGTGAGGAGTACCCCAAACCAAATCGGGTCGAAACCGAGGCTCAGGATGAGCAGGGGGTATGTCACTGGCAGAGTGAGCAGCATCAGCGAGATGCCATCCATGAAGCACCCCATGATGAGATACATAATGATAACCCCAAACCAGACCCACAATGGGCCGAGCCCTAAGCCCAGCACAAACGCAGCTATCGCTGCTGGGATCTTGAGCAAGGATATGGCAGTCTTTAGGATCTGGGCCCCTATGAAAATAAGGAATATCATACCACTCGTTCGCAGTGTGCCTATCACAGATTCCTTTAGCATAGCGAGATTTAGTCTGCGGAAGATAGCAGCCAGCACCAAGGCAAGAGCGGCGCTTACTCCTGCTGCCTCAGTTGGCGTCCACAGGCCACCGTAGATACCGCCCAGGATAATCAAGATAAGGAAGGGGAAAGGCCACACATCCTTTATTGCAATTATTGCCTCCCGAAGATAGTGCCAGCCGAACCGCCCCCGTTCCGGCGACCAGGATGGGTTCATCACACACAGCACGAAGATACCGCCCATGAACATCGTGGCCAAGATGATACCCGGTATAACCCCGCCCATGAACAACCGGCCCACAGATTGCCCTACGAAGGCACCGTAGATAATCATGGTGACTGAGGGAGGAATGAGAATGCCTAGTGTTCCCCCAGCCGCTAGGGAGCCCTTGACTAGCCGGGGTTCATACCCCCTGGCTGTCTGCTCCGGATAGGCTACTGTGCCTATGGTGGCTGCCGTAGCCACGCTGGAGCCGGAGATAGCGGCGAAGATGGAGCAGCTGGCGATGTTGCAGTGAAGCAGCCCTCCAGGTATGATACTTGTCCATTTGGACACGCCGTGGTAGAGACGCTGGCTCATGCCACTGCGAAGAATAATCTCACCCAGGAAGATGAACATGGGCACAGCCGCCAGTACAAAACTTGCTACGGGGCTATACACAGCTCCGCCGAGGACAGCTTCCCCACCGGGGACTAGGAACACAAGTCCGAAAATACCCACACCTGCCAGACAGAAAGCAATCAACATCCCGCTTCCCATCAGGATGAGTATCAAGCCAATAAACAGGGCTATGAGCCAGACAACCTCCATATCTATAATCCCCCCAACTTCTCCAGATTTTCCGGCTCTGCTCTCTCGCCCCTCACTGCCCGCACCACGGTGCGGTAAAAGTATAGGACTAACTCCAAACCCAGCAGGACCAGGCCGATGGGGACGATTATAAAGATTGGCCACATCAACGTGTGCATAGGGCCCATAGAGTACATATGGCTGCTAAAAGCGTACAGGAACCAGTCAATACCCCTTTCTACCAAATAGCATGTGATGAGCAGGGACAAAAATGCGGTGATTGCCACCAATATAATATTGACCCTCTTTGAGAAGCGCCTGACTACAATGTCTACTTTGATATGCCCTCGGCTCCTCAGGGTATAAGCGACCGACAAGAAGACAACACAAACCATCCAGTACTCGGTAAACTCTGGCACAAACAACCACCTCACCTGGAAAGAGAGGCGGGCGACAACATATACCAGAATTAGGATAACCCACACCACGAGCAGGGTCCCGACAGCAAATGCCGAAGCCCCGGACGTGATACGGGTTATCCTCTCCAGAACCCTATCAATCCTGTCAATAATGCCCTCTTTCATCGCCTACTCCAGTGACTTAATCATTAAGCAGACCGTGGCCTGAAAAGGGCGCTTTCCACCCCGCTATGGCAGGGTGGAAAGCATCTCCTCCTGCGCCCAAAATCTAGGCTATCTGCCCATCGAGGACACCGATAATCAATTAAGCTGAGAAGCCAACCTGCCCGCAAGTTGGTTGCTTAGCCCCTAGTAAGGTGTATAGCCGGGTACCGTGTAACCAGCGGCAATGATTGCCTTAGCCACCTCGTTGAAAGCCTCTGCGCCCGCTGGGCCGCTGCGCTCTATCCACGGCTTCCAGACTGCTTCGTATGACCTCTCACGCATCTCCTCTATGAAAGGCTTGGGCACTGCCTTAAGTGTAACCCCAGTATTGTACATAGCTGATATCATTTGGGGGCCTATTCTGTCATACCGATAGCGGCGACCAGGTTCCCGGTTCGCCTCCAAGATATCGAGCAGGGTGTCCCGTACATCAGCCGGAAGCTCAGCCATGGCATCTTTATTGGCCAGCAACACCACAGCTGGGAACATATAATCAATCCAGCTTACGGACTTCACAATGTCGAAAAACCCCATGGATTCCATGGGCCCAAAGCCAGTAACCAGTCCGTCGATAAGTCCCGTCGAGATTGCAAGGTAGGCTTCAGCCCAGGCTATGGTTACCGGCTCGGCGTTCCACATCGCAATCATGTCAGCAACCACCGGGCTCCAAGCCCTTATTCTCAGCCCCCTTAACGAATCCCAGTTTTCTAGGTGGGCGGTAGCATATAGCTGCTGCCCATACCAATTCTCGTCGGACACATCCAGGGCATTCCACTCAGCCCAGACATCTTTAAGGAAGCCCACGCGCATGGCATCAAGTAGCTCCAGAAAAAGGTCAAAGTCACTCTCCGGGATAAGCAGTGGAAGCCCGATGACAGAAGGCCTCGGCTCTACACCAGCCACATAGCCGAAGGCGACTTCGGCTAATTCAGTGTCCCCGTCCCTGACTGCCTTTAGCAGGTCACCGGCCTTGTAGGGATGTTCACCGATATAAAAGAACTTTATCTTAAGCTGCCCACCGGTAGCTTCCTCTATATCCTTACAAATATCTGGTCCGTACTCTGAGAAATGGTCTTCAGTACCGGGCGTTACAGAGCACCACCAGTCCCACTCAAACACCTCCGCCGGGGTTGCGGGAGGAGTTGGGGTCGGGGTTGGTGTTGGGGTTGGGGTTGGGGTTGGTGTTGGTGTTGGTGTTGGCGTTGGCGTTGGGGCAGCACAGGCAGCTGCTAACGACATTACTAGCACTGTAACCAGACAAACCGCCAACAAGATTTTGCGTTTCATTTTCCCCTCCTATAATCGTAATTATTTCTGTTCTTCTCCGGTCTACCATAGACTTTTCATTTCGCACCTCCTCAGTTTGGGATTCCAATGCTCAAGCTAAAAAGGCACCTGCCACAGCTAGATTCCACGCCAGGCTACACATGGGAGGGGCACCGACACCAATCTTCACATGACTCTCCCCTGGCAGAGCCCGCCTATCCAGCCTCCTCTCCTTTTTCCTCTTTTGCACACAATTACAACATCCTTCAGTGCCTTTAGCTACCTCAAGTAGCTGAATCTAACTTGTTCTCCCTCCACCAAGAATGTAGTTCTTCGATGTCACGAATAGTATTAACCGTAACATTATAGCCAAGCCGGTAACTAATCAGACTAGAACCCAATTTAATCAAGTTTGCAAACAGCTCACGTTTAGCTGGATTCATCCTATATATCGGCACCGCAGCGCCGATAGCTGCTACTGCTTCTCCACTGCTATCTCGTACTACGCTGGCAATACCCGCAATTCCTTCATACACACCCTCCGAGTCAAAGGAAACACCAGTCTGTCTTATCTTATCCAATTGCAGTTTCAATTCCTTCTTAGTAGCAGCCGTTTTATCAGTTCTTTTTATTAGACTATCCTCGGGGTAGAGATTATCAATTTCTTCATCCGCCATTTCACTCAATAATGCTTTTCCTAAGGCACAGCTATGAGCAGGCAAAATCGTTCCTACAGGGGATCTCAAAGTCAAAGCATATTTGGCTTCCTGTGTCCTGACAATTACAAGATTGCCTCTATAATGGATAGCCATAGTAATGGCCTCTCTAGTCATGTCATTGAGCGTTCTTATCACTTCTTCGGCAGATTGGAGCACATCTGACGTTTCTGAATACAGATTGCCAATCGCATATAGTATAGGGCCAACGCTATACTTCCTTGTAACGGGGTTTTGCTTCAGTATTCCATCTTTGGTTAAGGTTACTAATATACGGTGTGTTGTGGTCAGGGCCATACCAGTCTTACGAGAGATATCAACAGCTCTCACCTCTGGTTCGTCTGGTGTAAAGCCTCTAAGCAAGGATATTGCCTTACTTAGGGACTTATTAGTATTACTCTCTTTGGACATATAAACTAAATTCCATAATTCTGTATTGTGGAATAACATTCTATATTGAGGAAATTCATATCAGCAACGTAGCACTATTTAGAAAATTTGTCAAGCTATGTCCTCGTCAGTACATCAATTTCAAAGAGCCTCGTATAAAGTATCACCGGCTCAAGACCCAGTCACTGTCTCCGGGAGACTTTTCTAGAATCACCTCGGCTGCAAACCGTGCCGTTTTCTGGGCAACTTCGCCACACTTATCATGTAGACGCGGCTGCACGTATTCAGCTCTCTCCTCAGGATTCTGCAGATTCCAGACTTTCCCGTGGAGTTTTTGCATTACATCCCGGCATCTAAGACCACCGAATTCTTCCCGAAAGCGGTCGCAGAGCTTATTAGCCCGCTCCCCGGCTCTTTCATACACTGGTGACTTTACCGACAGGGGTCGCTCCTCAACTTTCCCGTGTTCAAATTCCCCAGACGCATAGACTAGGCCAATAGCCATAATTCCTCCAGCCAGGGCTCCACAGAGCTCATTGTTATGAGCCCCTCCGGAAAAGGGGGTGGCTGCTCTAAACGTCTCGCCGTCGTCAATGCCGAGACCCTCTTGTAGGGCGCGCAGTGTGCTTCGGCCGCATCCCCCGTAGAGCCACTCATACTCATAAGCGCTTTGCTCGATTTTGTGTATGACCTGCTCCTGTTCCTCCGGGCTCATCCCTCTAATCTCCTCTAATTGCTTCTTATCAGACATTCTTTTTGTCCTCTTTCATTTTCTTTCGCAGTTGCTGGGTCTCAGTGATGTCCACCTCCATGACAGCTTCGTTGATGACGACTCCATAGGCCTCCCGGGCTCGCTTTACGCTTACCTTTTCATCACGTACATCCTTCAATACCAGCTCTACATCACGCTCAAGGGGGTCACCCCATCCCCCGGCTCCTGATGTTATCACGCGATAGACATCACCCTTCTTTAAGCTTATGGTTGTCTTGGCAATATGGCGGTTCTCGGTATCGGGATTAATGATTGACTCTGAAGAAGTCCCGCTCTTCCCACCATAAAGGCCATAGGGTGCAGTGCGCTGTCGGTCTGTCCGAAGCTGTAAGAGTGCTTCATCGGCCAAAAGCTTCCATTCGCGCACTAAGGCTACCGAACCCCTATACTTGCCTGCACCACCTGTATCAGCTGCATAGGCATATTGATTGCACATAAGCGGGAAAAGCTCTTCATTTACTTCGCAAGGTTGGTTTCCGTAATTAAAGATAGGGATGGTATTATAATCTATGCCATCAGCGAAAGGTCTTCCCCCCCAGCCACCAAATATAGTCTCCATGAAAACAAACGGGCTGCCTGTTTCGTCATAACCGCCAATGCAAAGCAGGGTATCAATGTTGCTGGGACAGGCTAGCATCTTGTCAGGAGCTAACTGCGCCGAAGCTCCCTGTACAGTATCAGACATGCGTCCGAAGGTTGCTCCCCTGCCAGCCACGGCCCCTGGTAACTTTGGGTTAAGTAGAGTGCCATATGGTGAGATAAGCGTCAGTGGGCGCATGGTACCACTGTTTCGGGGAATATCAGGGTCTAGAATAAGCCTTAGATTAGTCAAGGCGGTTGCTACGGTGGTGCCGTAAGGGTTATTCATTGCCCCTTTCACCTGCGGCGCTGTGCCAGTAAAATCAAAAGTTATGGAATCGCCTTTAACTGTTATTTTTACATGAATGGGAAGCGGGTCAGCAATTATGTTACCTTCGGCATCAAGGTAACCTGTCCCACCATCATCCAGGTAATCAGTGAATTCATATTCACCATCAGGCATTGCCTTTATCTCAGCTCGTGTCAGCCTCTCTGCATAATCTATCAGCTCATCGAAGTAGACCTTGAGGGTCTCTGAGCCGTATGTTTCAACTAGATGCATAAATCGCCTTTCCCCTATAAGACATGACGCTTGCCACGCCTCTACGTCACCTTCTAGTATGTCCGGAGTACGCGACATCGCTCTCATTATCTTGAAAAGGGTATCATTGCGAACACCTCTCTCATAGAGTTTCATCGGGGGTATTCTCAGTCCTTCCTGATAAATCTCGGTGGAGTCGCAGGCACAGCTTCCGGGTACGGCACCACCCACGTCTTTCATATGGCCTCCGGATGCCGTCCAAGCGACCAGCTCATCACCAACAAAAATAGGGTGATACATGTGAAAGTCAGGGAGATGGGAGCCCCCTGCGTAGGGGTCATTGGTGATGATAGTATCGCCGGGGTACGTGGTGTCCCGATGTTCCTTCAACCAGTCCTTGATTAGATTAGGGTATACCATTGAGTATACCGATATGCCCTCACCTTCCAGAATCACATCACCATCGGCGCGGCAAATGGCACACTGAAAGTCAAAGGCATCCCTTATGAGAGGAGAAAACGAAGTGCGTACTACCGTCTGAGTCATCTCATCCACGAGGGAATACAAGAAGTTGTTGATTAGTTGCAAAACAATAATGTCAATCTTCTCTTTGGCCACGTAAACTCACCTCACTCTTAATATTGATGAGGACATTCCTTCTAGCTATTTTACTTTCATTGTTTTTCGCAGTTTCTCAGTCTCAGCGATATTTACCTCCATGGCAGCCTCATTGATGACTACTCCGTAGGCCTCTCTGGCTCGCTTTACGCTTACCTTCTCATCACGAACATCCTTCAATACCAGCTCCGGGTCACGCTCAAGGGGGTCACCCCAGCCGCCGGCGCCGGCGGTTATCAAGCGATAGACATCACCCTTCTTTAGGTTCATGGTTATCTTGCCAATACGGCGATTCTCAGTGTCTGGATTAATGAATGACTCCGAAGGAGCTCCATTCTTTCCTCCGTAAAGGCCATAGGTCTCATATTTCTGCCGGTCTGTCCGCAGTTGCAAGACGGCTTCATCACCGGTAAACTTCCATTCCCGAACTAGAGCCACCGAACCCCGGTATTTGCCAGCCCCCTCTCTATCAGGCAGGTAGCCATATTGGTTGTACATAATTGGTTCAAGCTCCTCATTCGCTTCACAGGGCTGGTTGCCACCGTTTAGGAAGGGAGGGGTACAGAAATCGTTACCATCATGCTGTGATGTTCCTCCCCAACCACCCCAGATGGTCTCGATAAGAATAAAAGGCTTACCGTTCTGGTAACCACCGATATTAAGCAGGTGGTCCAAGTTCGAAAAACAGGCTGGTATCTTGTCAGGACGTATCTGAGCCGCTGCACCTAGCATAACATCACTTTCACGGGCGAGGGTCCCTCCCCGGCTGGCCACAGCTCCTGGTAGTCTTGGGTTAAGAAAATTCCCCTCTGGTATTATCAGTGTTGCTGGACGCCAGGCGCCACTGTTGCGGGGGATGTCAGTGTCCATCATCTGCCTTAGAGCAGTAACCACGCACGCCTTGCTTGACCCATAGGGATTATTCAGGGCCCCCTTCACCTGCGGTGAAGTGCCGGTAAAATCCCAAGTTATCTCATCCCCGGCAACTGTAATCTTACAATGCAGCGTAATCGGCTTGTCGGTAATGCCATCGTCATCCATGTAGTCCGTGAACTCGTATTCACCATCGGGCATTCTCCTGATATCATCTCGCGTCAGCCTCTCAGCGTAATCCAGCAGCTCATCCAGGTAGATGCTGAGGGTCTCCCAGCCGTATGTTTTGGCTAGTGCCAGGAACCGCTCCTCCCCGATATGACATGCCGCATGATACGCCTCTACATCACCCATTGTTATCATCGGAACACGCGAGTTCGCCTCAATGAGAGAAATGAGGTCCTTATTGGGAACACCTCTCTCGTAGAGCTTCATCGGGGGTATTCTTAGTCCCTCTTGATAAATCTCGGTGGAGTCACAGGCACAACTGCCGGGTGTACTACCACCGACATCTCTCAGGTGACCGCCGGCTACCGACCAGGCCGCAATCTTACCATTGATGAAAATGGGATGCCACATGTAAATGTCAGGCAGATGGGCAGCGTCTGAGTAAGGGTCATTGGTGACCATGATGTCGCCAGGGTAGGTGGAGTCAGCGTGTGCCTTCATCCAGTTACTAATAAGAGTTGGGTAAACGAGCGAGTGTATCAGCGTGCCCTCACCTTCCAGGAGCATTTCACCATTGGCATGGCAAATGCCACACTGAAAGTCAAAGGCGTCCCTGGTGAGCGGGGAAAATGACGTGCGGACTACCCCAATAGTCATCTCATCAACAAGAGAATACAAGAAGTTGTTAATTAGCCCTAGGACGATCATGTCAATCTTCTCTTTAGCCATGTTAACTCACCTCCTCACTTTTAATATTGATGAGGATATTCCCCCAGTCCCCGGTAGCGATGGTGCAGTCCGGGGGAATCACAATAGTAGTATCATAGCAATCCACCAATACCGGCCCAGCTAGTGGACTTTGCCCGACCTGTTCTAGTTCCAAGACCGGAGTATCTATGAAGCCATGCTCCTTACCCCAATAGGCCTTTCTCTTCTCCGAAGCTAGCCCGGTGGCTTTTGCTCTGCCGGCTCCACCGGTTATGGAGCTCAAAGTCACCCGCTTGGTAGGAATGGTAGCCACTAGTCTCAGGGCGACTGCCTGCACAGCATAGCCTGGTAAGCGGTGACCATAGGTCTTTTCGTGCTCTGCCTCAAAGTCTTCAGTCGCTTTCACAAGCTCAGTTGGGCCAAGTTTTCCTTCAGGCACCGGGATGGGTAGCTCCCACGATTGTCCTTCATATCTGAGGTCGACTAACTTGTCGAGGCGAGGCTCAACCCTTTGGCGGCCTCCCCATACCTCTACCGAGGCAATAGCTTCATCAATCATCTCTTCAAAGGTACGGTTCAGATTCTCTAACACTGCGTCCTCCCAGAGGTGGGAGAAAGCCTTAGCGTAATGACGCTCGATATCAGCACAGGTGAGCCCAAAGGCACTACAGACCCCAGGGGCAGGAGGCACAATTATCTGTGTTATCCCCAATCCTTTAGCTACCCCGACGGCATGCATAGCTCCAGCACCCCCGAAGGCGTAGAGGATAAATTTGCGTGGGTCTCTACCTCGCTCTGAGGAAACTGCCCTTATCGCCCGGAGCATATTGGCGTTGGCGATAGAGTATGCGCCGTAGGCAGCCTCAACGACATCCATCCCGAGGGGTTTGGCTACCTTCTCCTCAATCGCCCGGAAGGCCTTCTGTGCATCTAGCTTAAGCTCGCCACCTACCAAGTAATTCTGATTGAGGTAGCCCAGCACAAGATTAACATCGGTCAGGGTAGCCTCCTCTCCGCCGAGGTTGTAGCAAGCTGGCCCAGGCACTGCCCCGGCACTCTCTGGTCCGATGTGAAGGGCTCCGCCGACGTCCACCCGGAGGATGCTACCCCCTCCAGCTCCA
>Ga0209978_10001023_pt1 | contig 11340 bp, 11 predicted proteins | sample BentaG_FD_182805 | JGI IMG/M metagenome (GOLD analysis project Ga0209978, IMG submission 182805) | Deep subsurface microbial communities from South Atlantic Ocean to uncover new lineages of life (NeLLi) - Benguela_00093 metaG (SPAdes)... | ecosystem: Environmental > Aquatic > Marine > Oceanic >...
TCAAAATGGTTTATTGCGCCATAAGCCTTAGAATCATAGGCTCCATCTATATAAACCATTTTGAAACGCCTGCCCGCCATGCAAGCAAGGCGAGGCGGGCGGGCCCACTAATCTAAACTATGTGAAGGCATAATCCAAAAAAAAGATACCCATACCCTGCAAGAAGCTTGAAAATCAATAGGTTAGGTTTGACTATGACGTGGGCCTGGACCCTCGCCCTCCAGCGCCTGAAGCGCAGCTGATGGCTGGCAGGCCCCCGGTGCTTTGTACCACATCATGATACCGGGGATTGAGCGTCGCAATATATTCAAGGACGACAAAGATCGCGACGTTTTTTATTTCGGGAAATCGGAGATGCACATAAGATTATGAGTTGACGGGATTCTCGTCCTATATCATGGAGCCTGACCCCGCTTCGCTCCGCCCCCAAGGGGTACAGCTGATCTTGCAGCCCGTTATATTTTCCCATCCATTAAAAAAGATCTTGTAAACCATTCCAATTGCGGTTACAGTGTATTACAAACAAATACGTTGGAGGTAATGTATGAGTACAGCTCTATCAGTAAGAATCCCTGACGAACTCGCTTCAAAACTATCTGAAATCGCAAAAGAAACAGAACGGCCCAAATCGTTTCATGTCCAAAAGGCTTTGGAAGCCTATTTGTCCGAACTGGCAGATTTGCAGGTTGCTTATGATCGGTTGCATGATACCAGTGATCCGGTTATTTCTATTGAGGACATGAGGAAAGAACTTGAGCTATAAAATCGCATTCAAGAAATCAGTGGCGCGTGATCTAAAGAAAATAGACAAGGATCAGGCCGATAGAATTTTGAGTAAAATTGAAGATGAGCTCCCGGAAAAAGCTGAAACTTTTTCATCATTAACAGGTAAATTTTCAGGTTTGAGAAAATTTCGGGTTGGGGATTATCGAGTAGTTTTTTCTATCATGGGGGATACGGCTCTCATTTTAAGAATAAGGCATCGGCGAGAAGCCTACAGATAAAATATAACAATCGTTTCACTCCGACGGCTGGAATCCGCGGCTTGTAAAAATGCTTTGGTAGAATAGAAGGTTTAACACTAATTATTGTTGTCGATTCTGCCCGCCGCCGCTGACTCTGCGTTAGGCTCGCAATTATGTTTCAAGGAGGGATGAGGTGGACGTTGGACAGATAATGAGAAAAAGGGGGAGGCAGAGAGAATAAATAGGTGTGCCCCCTTAAATTTCTTGACATATGTTATTACAGTCCCTTTTATACGTATTAGATACGTGTAAACGCAGAGGAGAAAGTTCATGGAACATACAGCTCCGAAAATGAAACCGTCTCAGCTTCTCTTGACAACTGCCGCCTTTGTCGTAGTGGTGGCCGGAATGAAAGCAGCGGTTACAATCCTGGTCCCATTCCTTTTAGCGGCATTTATTGCGATTATTGGCGGAGCGCCGCTATTCTGGCTGCAGCGCAAGAGATTGCCCACCTGGCTGGCCCTGTTGATCGTAATCTTTGGGATCTTTGTGATTGGATTTTTGATAGTGGGACTGGTTGGATCTTCCGTCAAAGATTTCAGCGAAGATCTTCCGATCTACCAGGAAAAGCTTAAACAGCAGACTACGGCGATAATCGCGTGGTTGGCATCCCATGGCGTAGATACCTCCGGGCTTGCACTGGCAGAAAAATTTGATCCGAGTGCAATTATGAGACTTGTTTCCGCATTGCTGAACAGTTTGGGAAACATACTAACCAACGGTTTTCTGATTCTGATGACGGTAATCTTTATCCTATTGGAAGCATCGAGTTTTCCTGAAAAATTGCGAACGATTTTGGGTGACGCTGATTCATCATTGGTGCATTTCAACGACTTTACTGATAATGTAAAGCAATACATGGCCATCAAGACATTGGTCAGCCTTGCTACCGGTGTTCTTGTAACAATTTGGCTTGCCATCATCGGAGTTGATTATCCTTTGCTGTGGGGCTTATTAGCGTTTGCATTGAACTATGTTCCCAACATCGGTTCCATCATCGCAGCTATTCCGGTGGTTTTGCTGGCAACCATTCAGCTGGGTATCATCCAGGCTGTCGCCGTTGCCATCGGATACTTGGCCGTTAATCTTGTAATTGGCAGCGTCATCGAGCCGCGTTTTATGGGTCGCGGCTTGGGTCTCTCCACGTTGGTGGTGTTCCTATCTCTTATTTTTTGGGGATGGATACTGGGTCCTGTCGGCATGCTGCTATCGGTACCATTAACGATTACGGCGAAGATCGCCTTGGACAGTAGAGAAGAAACCCGATGGATTGGTGTATTACTTGGACCGCAAAGGGCGGCCAAAGTCAGTGCTAAAGCATGAAAGGCGTATCAAGAAATCAAGATGAGGTTGATGGTTCCAATGTGAAAGAGGGGAGGTATCGGCAGACTCAGTAAAAATCGCTATGATGCCACTGAGTAAGTCCGTCTGTTAGGTGTTGTAAAAATATTTAAGAATTGGCCAATGGGTGGCTGATCACTATCGTGTAATTTCTGCTGTTGGTTATACGATAGCGTAATCTCAATCAACGCAGAGTTATGGAGAGTGATCTATGAATATCTATGTTGGTAATCTGCCCTACAATGTAACTGAAGAGGATTTGAGAGAAGCATTTTCCGAATTCGGTGAAGTATCTAGCGTGAATGTCATCATGGATAAATACTCAGGGCAATCCAAGGGGTTCGGCTTTGTGGAAATGGAGAAAAATTCCGAGGCCGAGGAAGCGATTAAGGCATTAAACGAGAGCTCATTGAAAGGGCGTAATATAAAGGTCAATCAGGCCAAACCACGGGACAAACGTCCGCAACGTAGATCAAGATATTAACACGCTTACCACGCATGTGCTTGGAATACGAGCTCGCCTTGCTCAACAGGGTGAATCTTGTTCCGTAGGATAGGTGCGGGCGCTTGTGTCCACCTGGCGCGGTCTCTTTCAAAAAGGTATGTATAGGCCTAAGGCTGTTCTCGTTGGCGCTGTGTTACGCAAAGATCACAATGTACCGACCCTCCATGTTCAAGGCTTTTTATGCGCAGTGGATACAACAGGGAGAGACTGCTGGATCAGATAGCCTGTGACTACTTCACCTATCTTGGCAGTAATCTGCCCCAACAGTGTGCGAGTGATGAATTTTACTTCCTTCCGCGGGCGGAAGCCGCGCTGCAATACCTAACCGATATAGATGATCTCACCCCGGAGAAGATTCAGGATCATGTTGGATATGTGGAGAGACTTCTGAGGGGAATTCCATCACCAGAAGAGTCCGATGGCATAGAGAAAGAAATAGACAGCTCCCTCCTCAAACAGAGCATGAAAAGCTTTATCAGGGAATTCAAGGAGGCAGAGGTCTGGCGCAGTGATCCGACCCTTTATGTTAAAATCCCCCTGTTTGCGACAGATCAGGTTCTTTCCCAAAGAGATGGTTCGAGTGACCAGACAAAAGCAGATCTCTCCAAGATTTTTCGGCAAATCCCGTCCTTTCTCAGTTTGGCTGTTAAGAACCTTCGTTTCCCTTCTGAGATTTCTCTCCAGGTTGCTCGTGACATGGCCCAGGATGCGCTTCACTTCTACACCCGAGATCTGCGGCCATTTATGGTGGGGAAAATAGGAGAGGATCAAGAGCTTTTGATAAAATATGGAGAAGTATTAGAGGCATGGGAGCGATTCCACAAGGATTTACTTCGCGTGCCCTCCAGAAAATCTTTCGCAATCGGAAATGATGATCTTAAGGGGATCTTTGCTCTTAGTTTGAGTTACCCTAAATCTCCTGATGAGATCTTAGAGGTCGCCCAATGTGCTTATGAAAATACTCAAGACAAGATCACGGCATTGGCCCGGAAAATAGACGGCAGCAAGACCTGGAACCGTATCATATATGAAGGGCTTCCTTCTGTGTCTTCCCCCGCAGAGGTTATGCGCTTATTTCAGGAGGAGATAAAAAGGCTCCGGCGTTTCTTTTCCTCTCAAGACATTATTACCTTTCCTTTAAAAGAGAAGGTCATGGTATTGCAAACCCCATCCTATCTGCAATCCCTCAGGGCAACAGCCTCGTATCAGGCACCGTTAACTGGCAATACTAAAGCTCACGGCATATTCTATATCACCCCTGGGAGAGAGGATTTGGAACTCATTGCCGCTCATTGCCCCTATCTCTCAGCCCATGAGACCTATCCAGGCCACCACCTTTTGGATCATGTTCGAATCCATCATTCCAATCCAATCCGCCGTCAGATCGAGTCGCCTCTCTTTTATGAAGGGTGGGCCTGTTATTCTGAGCAGCTTCTGGATGAACTGGGATACATAAGGCATCCGCGCCAACAGCTTATTCAACTGAAACGCCAACTCTGGAGAATTCTGAGAGCCATACTGGATGTTAAACTCCACACAGAAAGGATGAGCCTGAAAGAGGCTGCCAAAGAGATCGAGAGCCTTGGGTTCTCACCTCAGAGGGCCCAACGTCAGGCCCGCCGTTTTGCCCTCACACCCGGATATCAATCGTGTTATTTCATAGGGAGTTATGAGATCCTCAGGCTGCGGGAGCGATTTTCTCCCCGATTAGATGTGAAGGGTTTCCATAATACACTCTTGGACGGTGGTCAAATTCCCTTTCATCTCGTGGAGAAACGATTGCAGGAGAGAGTAAATGAAAACGGTTAAAGGATATCATGGCGAATGGAACATGGGCAGTCCTGGGGGATGGGAGTATCAGCGCATTGCACAGCTCTTAGGGAAAATGGCATGGGATCTGATTTTGGAGAGTATTGAGGTGGGAATCGCCCTTGATTTCGATCACCCTCAGATCAATGCCGTACCCGGGTTTTCACGAGCGCTCTTAAGGGCCCACAAGAATCGGCATGGCAGAAATCCTGTGCACATAGTACTCCTGGCGGAGCCTGAGACTCTGGATGTTGTGCTAGAAAATAAAAACTTCGTGGATTACCTACGCACGCTCGATGGAGTTAATGCCTCCCTGGCCGCCCCAGGCCACCTCTCTATCAAAAAAGGGAAGGTATGTTGCAGAGATGAGGAAGCCACGGTAATTTTCATGGATTTTAATTCGAATACCCTTTTGAAGATAGGTAAAGAGGAAGATGTCAAGCCCGTTACAGAGGCAATCAGGCAAGGTATCCTTGTCAACCCCCGAGGTATGGAACCCTTGGGCGCCAAAGGACTGTTTGAGGTGATTACTGAAAAATACCACGATCAACTGAGTGATGATACCAGAAAACATACACCCTGGACGCGGCAGTTTTATTCCCGGAGCACAACTGGTCCTCAAGGAGAACCTATTGAGGACCTGGTCTCTTGGACTGAAATGCATTGGGAGGATGTAGTTCTTAAACCCACCCATGGTTACTCAGGCCACGGGATATTTATAGGATATAAGAAAGAGAATCCCAAGAAACGGATTCAGATGACCCTGGATGCTGGAGACTACATTGTGCAGGAGCTCATTCCGTTAGGGCTCTGGTCGGAGGAAAGCACCTGGCCACTCCTGGAGGAACGATCCCTCGTTCTCAAAGAGTGGCAAACTGATTTTCGTTGTTTCATAACCGATGAAGGGCTCCAGGGGTTTCTGGCCCGCTTTGGCGGTGTTCCAACCAACGTGGGCTCAGGCGGAGGAATCCAGCCGATTGCAGTTTTAAAGGACGATATCACTCCCCGCGAGGCGGTGGACAAGATTAATCAGGCCCTGTGTAAACTAAGCTATCAGGGTTTTGTGCAAATTCAGGAAGAAGTTAACAAAAGAGCAATTGAACTGGGCTTCACATATCTTCTAGGCCCGATCATGATTACCCTCAGGCCCAGAATACTGACCATGGATCACCTAAGGGACTTGAGGCGGTATGCCCGCAACCTTTGGCAAGATGCCGTCAAATTGGAACAATACTGGAGGGAGGGTCAACTGGACGATTTTGCTCGGATTGGTGAAGAGGAAAAAGAGTTGGCCCGGACTCAACCCTGGGGTGGGAGCCCAGCTCTCATGGTAAGTGATGGGCTTTTCAGCCTTGGGGCTGACTTGATGAATGAGGGATAAAGAATGGCAAAGATCAATCCTGGCTGGTGGAAGACCTTGTTTGATGAGATCTATCTGATAACAGATGCACGGTCTGTTTGCGATGAAGAACTGACCTGTCGCGAGGTGGATTTCCTTGAACACGTTCTTAAACTTGAAAAATCCGCTCCCATCCTTGACGTCTGTGGTGGACAGGGGCGGCACTCCCTGGAGCTTTCGAGGAGAGGCTTCAAGGATGTGACAGTTGTGGACTATTCAGGTTTTTTGATCAACCTGGGGAGGGAAAGGGCACAGAGAGAAGGTCTTCAGACGATTTTTGTCCAAAGAGACGCCCGGGATACGGGCCTACCTGATCAGGGATATCGATTCATCATCATTATGGCCAATTCCTTCGGGTATTTTATTGATGAAAAGGAAGATGAGAAGATCCTTTGTGAGGCATTCCGATTGCTGCTACCGGGGGGTTCCCTCCTTTTGGATCTCCCCAGCAAGGATTACGTATTAAAGAATTTGTCCCCTCAATCCTGGCATGAAGCAAATGAAGATATTGTGGTGTGCCGCCAGAGAACAGCCGAGAACGATACTATCTTTGGCCGGGAAATGGTTATTTCTAAAACCAGAGGTCTAATTCGAGATGAGAACTATTGTGCCCGCCTCTACAGTCCTAAGAAAATTAGGGAATCATTGAGCTCAGCAGGTTTTTCCTCGATCACCATCCAAAGAGATTTTGTCTCACACAAAGAAACGGGGGATTATGGGTGCATGACCCATAGAATGATTGTAACCGCGAAAAGGCTCGACCCCTCACAAAGAGGAATCCCGGAGTAAACGGTATCCTCTGGAAAATGGGATCTCGGGCTCGGGGCTCAGAATCAGACTTTCAACAAGACATCCTTTCATTAGCTATCTATGACTCAAGGAATGCCCTGTAACCTTTATAGGTCATATAGATATCGCCCTTGTGAGCGATTTCAAATGGAGAGTGCATGGATAAAACCGGAGGACCACAGTCAATAATCTGCAAGCCGTAGAGGGCGAGAAATTTAGCCACGGTCCCGCCACCACCTTCATCCACCTTTCCAAGCTCCCCTGTCTGCCACACCACCTTTTTTTTATTAAATAGGTTTCTAAGCCATCCTACGTACTCGGCGTTAGCATCGCTGGCACCGTATTTGCCTCTTGATCCTGTGAATTTTGTGAGACATAGCCCATAGCCAAGTCGTGCAGCATTTCTCTTTTCATGGACATCCTGGAAATCAGGATCAAGTGCGCCAGCCACATCACCTGAAAGGGCCCGTGAATTCATCAGCAGTTTATGAATCTCGTGGTAAAGGGGTTCTTTGCCATGAGCGACCATAAGATCGGCCAGGACGCTTTCTAAAAACCTGGATTTGGCCCCGGTGGCTCCGTCGCTTCCAATCTCTTCTTTATCAAAAAAAAGAACTAAGGCTGTTTTCTGTGGATTCTTGATATCATGTATGGCCTGTAAACTGGCGAATGCACAGGCGCGGTCGTCGTGACCATAGGCACCAGTCAACCCCCTGTCCCAGCCAACATCTCGCGGAGTTCCAGCAGGCACAACCTCAAGCTCAGCGCTTATGAAATCTTCTTCTACGAGACCGAATCTCTCGTGCAAGAGGTTGAGGATTGCCAGCTTGAACCGTTCTTTTGTATCTTTGTCCCCAAAAGGAAGGGAGCCAACCATCAGATTGAGCTTTTCACCAACAAAGGCATCGGAAACCTTTTTATCGGATTGAACCTTTTTTGCCAGGTGAGGGAGAATGTCGGCAACCGTAAATACGGGATCAGTATCATCCTCCCCAACAATGATATCTAAGGAACTACCGTCGGAACGAATTACTTTTCCATGAATTGCAAGGGGCCTGGTAAGCCATTGGAATTTCTTTATGCCCCCGTAGTAGTGGGTTTTCATGAAGGCCAGATCAACTTCTTCGTATAGGGGATTCTGCTTGAGGTCGAGCCGGGGAGAGTCAAGGTGGCTCACAATCAGATTAATACCTTGGGTTATGGGTTTCTTGCCGGATACAGAAAGGGCTATTGATTTTTCCTGAAAGGTCCTCATCAGTTTTATGGGGTGCTTGCGTGGAGGATTCAAAGAAAAACCATTGTTTTGGGCAATTTCACTAATTACAGTAACTGCCTCTCGCTCTGTTTTTGCTGTGCCAAGAAAATTTTTGTACTCCCTATCAAAACCAAAAACCTTGTCTTTTTCTTTTTTATCTATTGAATCCCAAACAAGTTTAGGTTTAGAGATTAATCTCTCACTTATTTGTTCTATCTCCTTTTTTTTCATACGTTTCTCCGTTTGGTAGTGTTTGTTGATAGTTGAAGGCACTAGCCGTCTATATAGAGCAAGATCTTAACCCCGCCAAGCGGGATATCAAGCCCGCCCGCGATGCAATTTTAGCAGGCTATTGTAGCTGTAATATTAGAGAAATGTAATCTATATGACTCAACCCTTGCATGCCAGGCTGGCATGCAAGGGTTTAATTCTATAGCTCCCGTTCCCTTATTGTTAAAGGGGTAACAGCTTGTTATGATCACACCGCGCCAGGGCGGGCTTGATACAAATGTTAAGATCTTGCTCTATATAGACGGCTAGTACTAACGATTAGTCAGCCAGCATCAAATAATGCAGAGAGAAACTTCCGTGGAATGGCACGATTCACCCAAAATTGTCGTACTGCAAGATTGTACGGGGTGATTTGGTGCTTGACGATTGAAATGGGAATTTCACGGTGGATGGTACGAGAAAATTGAGAACCTTGGCCGTGCATCCTCCTTTGAACAGAAAAAGGGATAATCTTCTGATAAGAAAAGGTAATTGGGCCAGATTGCTTCGTAATGCAGATTGAATTATTTACCGCTGCTTCCTCCCGGATCTGACGGGGTTCATAATCATCTGTCAAACGAGGTCCGACCTCCTCTCTTACCAAATGAATTGACCCCTAATTCTTGTTTCTCGGGAAGGATTTTCGACCCCGCATGAGCGGATTTCGGGCTACAGGGCACCGCTAGCTCCCCGTCTAGCACGGCCAAGGGAAATCCATGGCTGGGATGCCAGTTATGTGTCAACCATTTCTTTTAAACCTCTCCCTACCTTAAAAAAAGGAAGTTTCTTGCCCTGAACCTGTATGATTTTGCCAGTCTTAGGGTTTCTGCCATTATAGCTGGCATATTCTTTAACCTTGAAGCTCCCCAATCCTCGAATCTCTATCCTGCTGCCACGTACGAGCTCCTTTTCCATTTGTTTGAAGACAGTGTTTACGACCTCCTCTGCCGTCTTGATCGTAAGATTTTCAGTTTTTGCCAACGCTTCTACCAACTGGGATTTATTCATGGTGCCTCCTTAGCTAAGAAGGATATATATAGAACGAAGACAGGCCTTATAACGTAAGTCCTTTATTCCATACTGAATACCTGTTATCAAGTCAAGGCAAAACAGCTGAAATTGGCGGATGTAAGAGCACCGCGTAATAAAACCTACCTTTTTCTGATCCGAGCTCACTTCACCGGAAAAAGCCGTTACAAACTTTTTACGGGGTGATAGCAAACTCCACAGACTGCAACACGTCACCGCCTGGTCCGAGCACATCCACGCGCCAGCCCCCAATTTCATGGGCTTGGATTCTTTTTGAGCTATGGGTACGCCAACTCGCTGAATTTACGGCTAGATTCACCCTTGCCCTCTCGGTATAACCAAAGTACCAGACATGGGTGATCTCAGTTGCGCCAGAAGCACCAGTGATCTTTGTAAAGCAGTAAAGCGTGCCCACTGAGGCCTCGAAGCTATTTCCAACATCGATAGGTTGCCGGTTAACAACATCCTGACAGATGGTACCCACAGCCACTTCCAAGGAAGCAGTCTGTTGGGCATGAATGATCCCTACCGGGGAAAGAGAAATTGCCATCAGTGTGACTAAAACGAGGAGGAAACAATGCTGTTTTTTCATAATAGCTCTCCTTTCCTTAGAAAAATGAATAAGTTCAATGATTTGAGTCTAATTTGTATTTAATCATAATAGATCTCTTTTGGCAACGAGAAAAATGATATGCTCCAAGATTGAAAACCGCAATCTGAATCCTTCACTGCGAGCCGGTGAAATAGCCACGTCTCAAACCCCTCTAGGCCCCACTGTCTTTGAAAGTCTTTAAAAGTCTCTTTTTCCATGGTGCACACTTTATCCTCAAGGGTGTGGGGCGCACATGTGGTGAAATTTCCCGATGGGGATTTGTATGTGTTCATAGGTTCAAAGTTCATCGTTCAGGGTTATCTTTCTTTCTTTGACGTTGCTCGTAAGCCAGCAGGTATTTGACCTGCCCGCCACCTGCCCACTCGTGCCTTGCAATGGCAGGCGGGTGAAACCTAGTATCATGCACATCCTGAAAATCAGCATTCGCCGCAAGCAAATTTAGCCTTCTTTGTCAGGTCAATAGAGCTTGTGATATAACTCCCGGGCCAATCGTTCGACCTTGAGGCTCTCGACAGGTTGCAATGCCTCAATGTCGTCAAATCGTTGTATCCTTATGCGTTCTCCCTTCAGAGCTCACGAATAAACGGTTCAGATTTGCGGTGAACCCACAACCTTTGAACCCTGAACCCGTGAACGGTTACAGAGATTTATGTGAAAGGCGATTTCCAAAATGAATTGACATCTCAAATTGCGGATTATATTTTACTCGGTAAGGCAAACTGATTCGCCTCACCCCCCGAGATATTTTATAGGGGTATGGGCTCGTTATTGCTGAAGGTGAACGAAGAAAGAGCGCATTTATTACTCCAAGGGAGATTGAGGTACGGGTTTCGTGAGACTTTTTTTATGCCCATGGCTATCCCATTTTCTAAGTCACCACAATACATATCTCAGTACCCGGACCTCGCCTTTGGCCTGACCCTGATCTCAGGCTGCCAGAACTTTTTGAACCCCCCTGGGTTTGACCATCACAAGCGGAGGCTTCTCCGAAAGATGCGGAGACGAGAGACATTGACAGAGATCACTGAGCGTATAGAAAGCTACGAGCGGTTCTTTGGGGGGTTTGGCTATGAATGCCCTTTGCCTAAGCACTTGAAGAGAACAGTCAATAGCGGCTTTCCCAGGTACAATCTGATGGTTGATGCACACTTCATGGCAGAGATGTGTGCAGGTATACTGGTTGCTGTTGCCGATTATGACCGGTTTGACGGAAAATTAACACTGGATTTAGCAGAAGAAGGTGAGGTTTGTCGGGGGATGGGTCAGCTGGAGTGGTTTACCAAACAGGGAGAGATTGTGTTCAGG